>Ga0156240_176_pt1 | contig 15356 bp, 20 predicted proteins | sample RifCSPlowO2_12_FD_107887 | JGI IMG/M metagenome (GOLD analysis project Ga0156240, IMG submission 107887) | Omnitrophica WOR_2 bacterium RIFCSPLOWO2_12_FULL_51_8
AATATTATTTTTTACAACCTTTTAAACCACAAGGGGTTGCATTTGATAAGTTCTATTGCGTTGCAATAGAAACTACATTTTTTCATGTAAAGGACTATTTTCATAATCTATGTATCCATATACTGTTAGTGCTTAATTCACTGTTTCTAATGCAAAATTTGGGTTCAAACTGTAGAAGAAAGGTTTAACAAGATAAATATACCTTATAGATACAGAAATGATAGATACAGAAATGCAAGGAAAAATACCAATTGAGTTTTCCCTTAGTATAATCGTCAATTTTTCTCATTTTAGTTGTGGTGTCAAGCCTTTAGCGAGAGTATTCGCGCATAAGCATGGAGTAACTTAATATCCCGGATTCTTGGATTTTGACCGGGATACGCTGCTCATCGGCGGTGATCCAGATTTCTATGTGGGCGGGGATACTGATAAAATGGTAGGACTTGAAAACGCCGGCGGGTACCTCGACGTCTTCGATGGCGGCCAGCCTCACCTCCAGGCGCTTGCTTGGTAAATTCACGGTGATAGTTTTGCCGATATGCAGCTCCGGCATGCGGCGCAGGTAATGCGGTATGAGCAGCGGGTTCTGGATAGCCGAGTCGCTCTTGATCTGAGTCTTGTGGGCATGCCGGCCCCTGGCCTTGGTAATCGTGACGGTAAAATTGTCCTGGTCGTATTCCTCGGTGATCTGCTCGCGCAGCAGCCATTTAGTGATATTACGTTCCACCCTTAGCGGAAGAAAAGTCTCGGGGTCGCTGTAAATATTTTCTACATCCTTGAACTGTGTCAGCTTCGTCTCTGCCGTAGTCAAGTTTAATTCCTTATCTTGCAGTTTCACTATGCCTTGATTACTCAGGCTCATGGAGCCCAGGTCAACTCTACCGAGCCTTACATCATAAATAATCTTTTCGCCCGTATAGCTGCGGATCTGGGAAGGCGTCCGGAGAGGCAAGAGGCGCAGGCATTTATTCAGCAGTAGGCAGGCGCCTGCCGCGGCGAGCAAGATGACAAACAGGAATAATAATATCTTTTTCATGATCCCTTAAGAATGCCTCCGTTTTATTTTTGTGACAAGGACAAACGTGATTAAATAAACGGATGCCCCCGCAACGACGGCGATTACCAGGTATCCCAGTAATACCGGAAATATAATTTTCAAAGCGGAAAGCTCGGCTAAGCTCCTCCACCTGAATTCCCTTAAGAATACGCTCCAGTTCTGGTGCGCTTGATGCCAGGATATTCGCAGCAGGCAAGAACCGGTTTTAATTGCCAAGAAGAAAGTCAAAAAACTTATCCAGGTATTGGTCAGCAGGCTCCCTAGAAGCGCGCTGGCGCGGTTTGCCCGCGCAATGAAGGCTAAGCCCAGAGCTGCCAGCGGGCCTGCGCCCGGCAGGATGCCCGAAAATACGCCTAATCCCGCCCCCAAGGCAATTTTCTGGGGGGTATCGTTGATACGGAAAAGCTTTAAGTAGATCAGCTTAAAGAACCGAAAGAGCTTATTTCCCCTTTTTCTCAATTCAGCCCCCATCTTTTTTTAAGGCCGGTTTGATATTTACCCCGGCAAAACGTTCCTCTCCGTAAGACTCCTGGACCCAGCCGCAAGATAGGCCGTATCTCTGCATAATCTTTTTTGCTTCCGCGTATTCGCTTTCCTTCAGGCGCCGGGAGATTCCCTTGAATTTAGAGGCTTGGTAGAGGGGAAGGTATTGGCTCATCAGGCTGATATAGGTATCCACAGAGACCTCTTCTGCGATAAAACGCATAATTTTTTCTGTCCCGGATTGATTATCGGGCAGGACCAGGTGCCGGATAATTACCCCCCGTTCGATAACCCCCTCTTCCTTATTGATCTGCGCCACCCCCACCTGCCGGTGCATCTCTTTGACCGCCCTCTGATTGTATTCCGGGTAATCCGGGGCAGAAGAAAGCTCTGAGGATATTCCGGCATCTCCGTAGCGCATATCCGGCAGGTAAATATCTACTATACCCTCCAGTAACTTTAAGGCCTCGGTTGATTCATAACCGCTGGTATTGTAGCAGAGGGGAAGATGCAAGCCCTTTTCTACGGCTGACTTTAGGGCCTGCAGGATCTGCGGCATGATATGCGTAGGGGTGACTAGATTGATGTTGTGGCAACACATCCCCTGCAGCTGGAGCATCATTTCAGCAAGCCCTTCGGCTGAAACCTCCCTCCCCTGCCCCAACTGGGAGAATTCGTAATTCTGACAATAGACGCAGGCCATATTGCAGTTGGCAAAGAAGATAGCCCCGGAGCCAAGTGTGCCTGAGAGGGGCGGTTCTTCGCCATGGTGGGCCATAAAGCTGAACACGCGCGGCAGGCAGCCGGTCTTACAAAATCCCTCTTCACCCTTGAGGCGGTTCACCCCGCATTTACGCGGGCAGATGCGGCAGGATTCCAACAGCCCACGGGCCTGTGTAATCGCCTGGTCTAACCTGCCGTTTTGGTAAGATTGGAGGTATGCGGGGCGCATTCCTGGAGTTGTTTTTTATAGATTTCCCTTATGCGGTTAAATACTTCGATATATTCCCTGCTCCGGTAATCCGGATAAGTCCATTCCCAGGGGTTAAAGGTTTTTCGCTGGTAGAAGAGGGTGATTTCTACGTAGATGCCCCTCTCTAAGTAGATGCGGTGCCTATAGTCTTTAGTGGAGGCCAGCACAAGTTTGGCTAAATCTAAGTAACCGGGGTCGATATTTACCAGGCGCCTTGATACTTCGGCGGCATTCAGACCGCGCACTTTAGGGCGTGGTAAAGGTATGCCGCTCAGTATCAACCCTGAGCAAACCCCGGGCTTTAGCCCGGGGCGCGTCGAATGGGTTGATTTGCGGGATAACTTTTGCTCGAGATTATTGGTAAAAACTTTTATCCGCGCCAGATGCTGCGCGGGGATAAGCCTGCGGAAGCTGAAGAATCTCCTCTTTAGGCCGCTGCCGAACTCTTTCCGGTAATAGTCGGTGTGATTGAAGGCAAGCGGCGCGCTTTCGAAATCAATGTTTCCGAAAAGCTTAGTCAAGGCCAGCCGCGCCTTCTCTGCAGCGGAAACTTCCCGAAAGATAAGACCAATGATTAGCTTGACCCGGGGGGCGTTCAATTAGGCAGGAGCTGGTTTATGTATTTAGCGATTTTCTTCCTCTGCTCATCGTTTATCTCATTGAAAAAAATCGCGATGTTAAAGCCGCCTCTTTCCTCGTCGTCTGTCCTGACGATAACGCCTTTGCACTCCACGGCACATTTCTTGCCGGCGGCTTCTATCTGTGCCGGCAGGGCCAGTTTGACCATTACCTTGGTAAAGGGAGGGACGTATTTCTTGATCAGGCAGTATGCCCCAACGCAGCTTAAATTGCTGGTAGAGGTACTGAAGTCGTAACCGTTAGCCGCTACCCTGATGGGGAGTTCGTGGTCAATGCGGGGATGAATCCTTCTTTCCGTTTTTTCCGCGCGCGTCATTTCTTCTCTTCCTTTGCTTTCCGGATATAATCCTTCCAGCATTTCTTGCTGCAGTAAAATTTACTGTCGCGGTAATACCGCTTTAACTTTTTAATCTGCTTATTGCAGCTTAAACAGTTAGCCTGCTTCTCTTCCGCGGGTTTTGCCGCTTCAGCGGTTTTTTTCTGCTCTGCCATATGGAAAAATCCTTTTTAAAATTCTCCCCGGCGCATGTTGATATATTCACCAAGGTAATTTCTTTCCCGGCGGTCGATTTCTAAAAATTCGATGCCGAGCCGGTTTTTATTCGAACGAGGCAAGGGCTGCGACCAGGCAACCCTCCCGATGGGCCGTAAAAGATGCAGCGGCAGGCCGATTTCCAGCATGAGCGTGGCGCTGGTCGCCAGAAAACCATCGCTGATCAACGAAAGGCCGCCCTGGCTTAGATCATCACTTAAGCCGCTGTTAGCCTCGGTGTGTCCGCGCACCTGGAAACGCACCGGCACATGCAGATTTATGCGCGCAAAGCGCCTGTTCTCTTTGCTGACAAGAAGCATGACTAGTTTTAATATAACATATATTCTTATCAGTGTCAATAGCTTAACCTAAAAAGCTTTATATTTACAAATTTAAATATCTTGCTATAATTAATCTGGGGGATAAGCGAGGAAGGCGAAAAAATGTACTGCAAATTCTACGGCCTGAAAGAGCGGCCATTTAATGTCACTTCTGACCCCGGCTTTTTCTTCCTAAGCCGCAAACACAAAGAGGCGCTGGCCCACCTTTTGTACGGCGCGTCCCAACGTAAAGGCATCATCGCCCTTACCGGCGAGGTTGGCACCGGCAAGACTACCCTTTGCCGTTTTTTCCTCAATCAGCTTGGCGAGAATGTCAAAACCGCCTTTATTCTCAATCCGCACTTTTCCGAAACACAGTTACTGGAGGCTATTGTCAGGGATTTCGGTATCGTTGCCAAATACAGCTCGAGGTTTGACCTGTTAAGCGAGCTGAACAAATTTCTCCTGCATGAATCAGCCGCCGGTAACAATGTTATTTTGATTATTGACGAGGCCCAGAATCTGAAGCCGCATATCCTGGAGCAGGTGCGCCTGCTTTCGAATTTAGAAACCGAGAAAGAAAAGCTGCTGCAGGTGCTTTTGGTGGGGCAGCCGGAGTTGAGCCAGAGGTTAAACCTCTATGATTTACGCCAGCTGCGGCAGAGGATCATGGTAAGATACCACATCATGCCGCTGGAGGCAGATGAAATCGGCGGATATATCAACCACCGCTTGAATATCGCCGGCGCCGGACAGAGGATAGATTTCTGCCCCGAAGCGGTCAACGCTATCTGGAATTTTTCCGTGGGCACCCCCCGTCTGATCAACATACTCTGCGACCGCGCCCTGCTGGCCGGGTTTGTCTCGGGGTCAAACAGGATAGACATAGGCATCATCGATAAGTGCATTGGGGAACTGGAGAGCTATTGCGTAAGAGGAGCGGGCTTATGAGCATAATCTACGATGCCCTGAAGAAGGTGGAGTGTTCTGCCGCGGCAGAAACTAAACCACGGTTGAAAGCGAAGATATCCAAACCGCGGAAAATAGGGTTGGCCGCGGCGTATCTTTTGGCGGCCGGACTGGGCGTAATGTTGGGAAATTTTATTTTTTCTGTCTTGATTTCTCCTTCGACTCCCGCGCGGGATGCGCCGGCTAAACAGGCTATGCAGGAGCCGCCGAAAGCGGCCGCCCCTTTAGCTCCGGCAGGCCTTGCCCTGGAGCAGGCGCCGCCCGCTAAAGTTTCAGGGGCCCCCAATCTGGTGCTAAACGGGATTTTCTTTTCCCGGGATGAAGGTTACGCCCTGATTAATAATCAGATTGTCAAAGAAGGCGATGAGGTTGACGGCGCCACGGTCAAAGAAATCAATATAGATGAAGTTGAACTGGCCGCGCTGGGTTCAACGATCAAGCTTTCCTGCCGCGCGAAGTAAAGCCGTAGAGCCTCGCATTCTCTCCCGCAGCGAATCCTTGATAATCTCCAGAGGAATATTCTCCCGGATGACGGCCTTTGAGATCCCTTTGGCGAGGACGAAGCGGTTTTTTTTACCGAGGAATTTTTTATCGCGGTAATGGGCGTTGATCACGGCGGATAAAGTCACCCCTGTAATGCGGGTAGGCAGGCCTACCGCGCGGATAAGGTTTTCTATTCTTTTTACGCCGGATTCCGGTAGAAGGCCTAAGCGCCTGCTTATACCGGCGGCAACCAGCATGCCGAGGGCCACGGCTTCTCCGTGATTGTGCAATTTATACCTCCCTGCCGCTTCAATGGCGTGTCCGGCGGTGTGGCCGAAATTCAAAAGGGTACGTACCCCCTTCTCTTCCCTTTCGTCTGCGGAAACCATCTTTGCCTTGATACGGCTGCAGCGGCATACGATATATTCTAAGGCGCCGGTTTTTAGCCTCAAGATATCCGGGTAATTATCTTCTAAATAAGAGAAAAGCGCGGTATCCTTAATAACGCCGTATTTGATTACTTCAGCGAGGCCTGAGCGCGCCTGTCTCTGGCTTAATGTCTTTAGGAAGCCGATTTCGCTGAAGACTAAGCGCGGCTGATAAAAAGCGCCGATCAGGTTCTTCCCTTCAGCCAAATCCACTCCGGTCTTTCCGCCGATAGCCGAATCTACCTGCGCCAGGAGCGTAGTGGGCAATTGTACGTAGGGCACCCCGCGTTTATACACCGAGGCGACGAAGCCGCTTAAGTCTCCGATTACCCCTCCGCCCATGGCAATAATGAAGATGCGCCTCCTCTGGTCATAATCTGCGATATCGGCAATGATGCTTGAGGCGGTCTTGATGGATTTACTGGCTTCGCCGTCAGGGACGGTCCTGAAGCGCAGAGAAAACCCGCAGCCTTCCATAGTCTTCCGGATACGGTTTCCGTAGAGCCTCTTTATTTTTTCATTAGTGATAATATAGGCATCCGTGCCGATCTTCAGCCTGGCGGCGTTCCTGCCAAAAGCCTTTATGATATTTTCCCCCGCGATAATATTATAGGAGCGGTCTATGAGGGCCAGCTTTATAGTTTCCATCTTCTTAGGGGCTGCCTCCGGTGCCAAGGAGGCTTAAGATCAGGGTAATCAGCGGCCGGACAATGTAATCAAGCATCCCCACGCTAAATAGCGCCAGGATTATGAACAAGCCGTACGGTTCAATCCGGGCGTAAAGCGAAGCCAGGCCTTCCGGCAGCAGGCCCATCAGCACCCGCGAGCCGTCCAGAGGCGGTATGGGCAGCATATTGAATACTGCCAGCATGACATTGACGTAAATCAAGAGCAGGATAAAATATGCCAGTCTTTGGACGAAGACATAATCAAAGAAGACGCGTGGCAGGGATTTCAAGAGCAGGCTTAAGATAACGGCGAAAACAAGGTTTGACAGCGGGCCGCTGGCGCCGATTAAGACCATATCCCTTTTAGGGTTTTTCAAACCCCAGTAATTTATCGGCACCGGTTTTGCCGCAGCAATAAAGGTGCGGGTAGAAATAAAAAGCAGCAGCGGCAGGAGCACGGTCCAGAAGATATCGATATGCGCCAGCGGGTTAAAAGTCATCCTGCCGGAGTACAACGCGGTAGTATCGCCTAACCTATAAGCGGTCCAGGCATGGGCGAATTCATGCACGCTCATTGCCAGAATCAGGACTGCGAAATAGACCGCGAAAGAAACAAGTAATTCCATAGCGGTTAGTTCCTTGATCTGCGGTTCTTTGTTTTTACCGTGGATAGCGGCGCCGGCTCCCGCGGTTTATCCGTTCCCGATACGGCTGTTTCTGCGGCGATGAATTTTTTGTGCACCCAGCCAAAGCAGTTTACCGTGGGTTCGATCTTTAACCAGCCGTCAGTCTCGCTGAGGATATTGACTATCTCCCCTTCCCCGGCCCTTCCGATTACGGGCGAAGATTCCGAAGGACTCAGCCGGATATTGACCCGGTTACCTGTAACCTTGGCGCTTTGGCAGTATTTTTTTACCGCGGGCGTTACGTTGGTGGCCGCCGGCCCGCCCGGGCCGCCCGGGCCGTATTCAAGGCAGGCGCAAAAATCTTTTTTGATATAAGCAGGCGCAGATTTGGGAAGCCTTATTTTATACCAGTCGTAAAGCATAGAAGCCGCCTCTACGTTTTCTCCCCGGGGTAAAACGCAGATTATGGCCGAGCTTATCCTGGCGTCAGAGCGCAGATTGATTTTGTCGGAATTGACCCTGCCCTGAAAGGGAAATTTTGTTTCGGATGCCGCCGCTGAGAACGAATGCGTTAGTGACAGCGATAAGCTTAAGGCGAGCAGCCTGTTTATCCCCGGCAGACGGAAACCCATCTTATTTTTTTGCCTGTTCTTTAGCGGGGGCAGCGGCCTTTGCGCCGGCTGCCTGTTTGACGGCAGGACCTTGTGCCTTCTCTGGAGCCGCGGCGGCGCCGGGAGCGGCGCCTCCAACAGCAGCTGCTTCTGCTGGCTTCTCGGCCTTCTCTTTCTTGATTTTAATCCTCACGGTTTTAATCTTGGGCAGACCGAAGACGCTGTCGCCTTCTTTCCACTTACCCTTCTCCAACATTATCCTTAGCCGTTCCGTACGTTTTAAAACCGAACGTTGTTTTTTGTCTTTATCGGAGATTGACAGTGACGGATGGATGGACATGAATCACAGCCTCCTTCGTATTTGGCAGTCTTTATATCGTTTTTTCAGTTCCGAAAGCATGGCCTCGGCCTTAGTTTTACTGGGAAGATTATTCAGATAGAGCACGATATAATTCCCTTTAGGCAGGATAACTGCGGAAAGCCCCCGTCTTTTCAAGACATCCATCTCTTTTTGCGCGTTTGCCCTGCCCTTGTAGCTGGCCAGCTGTATATAATAACGTTGTTTTTCCTGCGGCTCGTCTTCCTTGTCTTTACTGCCTTGCTCTTCGTAGATGACCGGCGCCTGGCGGTACACCTGCGCCGGAGCGGCAGTCAGGCCTTTTGTCTTCACGCCGGCAGCCACATCCATGCGGTAATCTTTTTTTAAAGTGGATACCTGCTTGCCTTTTTCTACTCCCAGGGAGAAAGAAACTATGCCGGTAGCGACTATGCCGATTGCCAGAAGGACAGTTTTCTCATAGTTCTTCAGGAAAGTAAAATACGGATTATTGGCCTGGGGGATTGCCCTGCCGGCATTCTCTGTCTGGAATAACTCTAATTGTAAATCCGACCCGTTCTCCATTCTAATACACACCCATTAAATATTTTTACATTACATAACACCGATTATACACAGATTGGCACAGATGAAAAGATGCAAGATGATCACAGATAACATCATGAATATCTGTGCCCATCTGTATCTTCTCATCTGCGATCATCTGCGCAATACGATATGTCAATTTATTTAGTTCGTTTGTATTAGATTCTATTATACCGCGCCTATTTGGTGGTTTTCAAGTAATTTTTTGTGCTGATCTTCTTGGCTGCCCTTAAGAACGCCTCTACGACCTTGGGGTCGAATTGCGTGCCGCTTTTCTTTTTGATTTCTTTGAGCGCGGAGCCGATATCCATCCTTTCCCGGTATGGCCGGCCATAGACCATCGCCTCAAAGGCGTCCGCCACAGCCATAATCCGCGCGCCCTGCGGGATCTGGCCTTTTTTCAGCCTGGAGGGATAACCTGTGCCGTTATATTTTTCATGATGATGCATAATGATCGGGATAACCGGCTTGAGGACCTGCAGGGGCCTTAATATCTGCACGCCTTTGATCGGATGCTTTTTGATGATGTTGTATTCCCTGGCGGTTAACTTGCTGGTTTTAGTCAGTATCTCTAGAGGTATATCGATCTTCCCCGTATCGTGCAGGAGGCTGGCGTATTTCAAGCTTTCAATCTGTTTTTCGTCCAGATGCATCTGCTCGCCGATGGAGACGGCCAGTCTGCTGAAATATGGCGAATGAGTATATTCCTGCGGCACGCGGGTATCCAGCAGGGTCACCAGCGATTTGATGCTGCCCAGCAGGATTTTCTGCTGTTCTTCGTAGAGCTGCAAATTTTTGATCCCGGTGATGGCCTGCTCCGCGATAGCCATCAGCATTTCCTGGTCAAAGATATCAAATTCCTTTCCCAGCCGGCCGCGTTTTAAGATGATCACCCCGATAATATCTTCGCAGATAAGGGGAATGCCCAAGAGGAATCCTTTTCTTACCGAACAGGCCTTCTTGATGATATTTTTCTGGACCCTTTCAGTTACCTTGAGCTTTTTATCAAGGACATATTTTTTCCTGTTAGAGGCGAGGCATTTAAGCTGCGAGTATTGTTTGGTATGGTCTAGGAGGGTAATCAGGCAGTACTGGGCATTGAATATCTGGCAGATCAGCCGGCTCATGCGGCTGATTAAATCCTTTAGCTCATAAGTGGAATTCACCAGCCGGTAGACGCTGTGAGTGGCCGAGATCAGCGTCTTATACTTTTTCGTAGGGGTCAAATAATTTTTTGTATTCATCTAAGGCGTACCTGTCGGTCATCCCTGCGATATAATCGCAGACTACTCTTCTTGCGCCGTCACGCGCGATCCTTTTTTGCGCCTGGGCGGGGAGCTGTTCCGGTTGTTTCGCGTAAACCTTGAATAATTCCTGCACGAATCTTTTTGCCTTTGTGCTCATACGCACTACGCGGTAATGATGATACAGTTTCTGCATGAGGAATTCCCGTAACGGCTGCCTCAAGGCGCGCATCTCCTGGCTGAAAGTTACGGTCTTTTTACCGGATTTTTTTACATCCGCCGCCGTCTTTATTTTAGACGCCTCGATAATCTCTTCGCTGTTGCGGATTAAATCGGTTACCTGCAAATCGATCAAAGAGCGGATGATCAGGTATTTGATTTTATCCGTATCTATTTTAGCATAAATTGCGCTTATCTTCTTGTTTATTTCGCCCCAGATAGAGAGTTTTTCAAGGTCGGCCTGCCGGATCAATCCGGAGGTTAGGCCATCGTCGAGGTCGTGGTTATCATAGGCAATCTCATCGGCGATATCCACCACCTGCGTTTCCAAGGTTGGCGTTTCTTTGGGGGCAAGCCCCGCGGCCTTTATCGGAATATCGAAAGCCGAAGAGTGCTTGACGATGCCTTCCCTTACCTCCCAGGTTAAATTCAACCCGGGAAAACCAGGGTACCTCTCTTCGAGGTAATCTACAACCCTTAAACCCTGCAGGTTATGGTTGAACCCGCCGTATTTTGCCATCAACTCGTTCAATGCCTCCTCGCCGGAGTGTCCGAAAGGCGTATGCCCCAGGTCATGCGCCAGGGCAATGGCCTCGGTGAGGTCGGTATTTAAACGCAGGGCGGCGGCAATGGTACGGGCAATCTGAGCGACTTCGATGGTATGGGTGAGCCGGGTGCGGTAGTAGTCACCCTCATGATTGACAAAAACCTGGGTTTTGTATTCCAATCTCCTGAAGGCGGCCGAATGCACGATGCGATCGCGGTCGCGCTGGTAAGCCGAGCGGTAGGGGTGTTCATCCTCTTCATAGACCCTGCCGCGGGAGACGCAGCTCTTTGCGGCGTAAGGCGCCAAAAACTCTTCTTCGAATTTCTTAATCTGGTTTTGATTGAGCATTTTTTAATTGCCGGCACAGCTCATCCAGGGATTGCGAGATGACCTTGGTATCAAACACTACCGGCATAAAATTTGAGTCTGCCTTCCAGCGGGGCACGATGTGTATGTGCAGGTGCCCGGGGATCCCGGCTCCCGCGGCGGCGGAGAGATTGATTCCGACGTTGTAACCCTGGGGTCTAAGCACTTTCTCCAGCAGGGAAATTACCCTGTTCAGGCAGCGGAATAGGTCCAGCGCCTCTTCTTCCCGCAGGCGGCCGGTTTTTCCGATATGCCTTAGAGGGGCTACCATCACATGCCCGTTATTGTAGGGGAACTTGTTGAGCATGGCCAGAGAGTGCTGCGTCTTGAACAGAAGATAACTCTTCTGCTCGCAGAAGACGCATTTCTTGCTCTTTTTATTTTTTATATAATTGATCCGCCAGGGGGCCCAGAGCTTATCCATCCTATATTTTGATCACCTTCGCTTCTATCTTATCATTGATTTCTATTATCCCGAATGAATTATAGGCCGAAAAGACCTTATCGGTGGCGCTGCCGGGGTTAAAGAAGATTGCCTTGCCGATCTTTTCATTAAAGCCAGCATGCGAATGCCCGAAAATGATTATATCCGGCGTTTCTTTCTTGAAGGCCGTTTTTAAAAGATCGAGCAGGTTATTCGGCGGTCCGTAGCCATGCATCACCCCGATGCGGTAATTGGCCGCCTGGATGATTTCTTTTTCAGGGAGTATGATTTTTAGCTCTTCGGTGTCCATATTCCCGCGCACGGCTTTCACGTTAGCGCAGACCGATTTTAATTTTTCGAGCACCGCCGGCTCTACCAGGTCGCCGGCGTGTATGATTAAGTCTACTTTCTTGAATTCCGACAGGATCTCTGCCGGGATCTCCTTGGCCCGAACGGGGATATGCGTGTCCGAAATCACCCCGATTCTCATGCGATCACCCACGGCCTAGAATAAAGGTCGAGCATCTGGTTCAGGCGCTTTAGATCCCAGGCCCAGATGTTTTCTTCCATTGCCCTCAGGCGGGTATTCATATCGATCTCTTTAACCGTGACTACGATTGATTTTTTGAGCCGGTGGCGGTATTTCCTGCATTCCTTGGCGAATTCCGTAATATCGTCTTCGGTGAGCGGTTCGTTCTTGACCGCCATTATCCAGAGGCTCTCCGCCGAACGGCCCAAGAGCCCAGCCTGCAATGCCCTGTGGCCAAACTCCAGGGGCTTAATCTCCCGGAAATGATTGAGCCGGATTTTCTTTTTTTCAAGCTGCATGGAGTCATCGGCAAACAGGCGCAGCAGCTCCGCCAGACGCTCCAGAAGCGGCTTCTGCGCGCAGGCGAGGAATTCCCGGATCATCTCCTCTAAGTTTTCCCGGAAATACTCTTTTTGATTCTTAGCGTCAAAGGTCAAGGAATCCAGTTTTCCCCGGTAGACAAATTTCAGCCAGAAGCCGAAAACCCGGTCATTGATTTTCAGGAAGTCGCCGTTACGGCTGATGGTATCGAGCTCCAGGAGATAGTTGGCCCGCAGGGAGAGTTCTTTTTTGGACTTATTCATGATCTGGGCCATTTCTTTTATTTTATTGCGGCCGCTGGCGGTTAGATAAAGGATCCAGAGGTAGGCCTCATTGTGCGGCAGGTCAATGAACCGTTTGATATAATTTGAGAACCGTTGATTGAGCAGGCCGGAAGAATCGAAAAGCAGGCCCTCGATCGCCTCAGCTAAATTCATCCGGCTATTTTTCCGCAGGGCCTCGCAGATCGCGTTCAGGTACATAGGGATCCCGCCGGTAAAATGCACGATGAAATCCCGCAGGCCCTGGTCGAGGCATAGTTCGCTCAAGTTAGAATCAAGGAATTTCCCGCTTGTCTTTATATCAAAGGGCTCGATGGAGATTAATTCGAAGTTGCCGAACAATAAAGATAGGTTTTTAGTAAGGATACATTTGGCCCTGAATTTCAGGGAGCTGGCGATAATGTACATAGTGTGTTTCTGGGAGATCAATAATTTTGACCATTCGCGGTAGAGGCCGGTTATCCCCAGGCTTTCCAAATTATGGAATTCGTCTATGATCACCACGCAACGTTTGCCGGTTTCCGCATAGAGGCAATCGGTCAGGGAAAATAAATCCGCCAGGATGTTGTTCTTCTTCCGCCTCTGGACAGCCTCAAGGATATTCTTGGCCTGGCGGACGGTCTTCGGGGCGAACCCTTGAGATTTTCTCATCAGGAAATCCAGGTCTTCCTTGAGCGCTATGCCGCTATTGAGCAGGAAATTATAGAGCAGCACGCCGGTAAACCTCCTGGAGAAGGAGGCAATCGTCTCCGGCCTGGCCTCCAGATAAATCAACACCAGCCGGCTATCGTAAAACTTATCCAAAAGTTTAAATAAAATCGATGTCTTGCCTACCAGCTCATCGCCGATCAGGGCGATATTCTGGCGGTAACCCTCCAGGAGGCCCGTGATACGTTTGATCAGGGTCTCCAGGTAAGTCTCGCGGTCAAAAAATATCTTGTTTGACATCTTAATACAAACGAACTAAATAAATTGACATATTGTATTGCACAGATGAGCGCAGATTATCCCGCACCAAATTAAAACAAATATAGCGGGATCCCGCAGAGCGGGAGAAGATACAGATGGGCACAGATATTGTTTGACGTTATCTGTGATCATCTTGCATCTTTTCATCTGTGCCAATCTGTGTATATTCGCTGTTATATAATGTAAGAATATTTAATGCGCTTGTATTAGTTCGATAGATAAAAGCTGGGATTCTGCGCCAGATGAGACTTTCTGATTTCAAAATGCAGATATCCGCTTTCTCTCTGGCCGGAAGATTCGATTTTCCCGATCGCCGCTCCCTTTTCCACCTGGTCACCGGCATTAACGAAAATCGAGGAATTCCCGGCATAGACAGTGGCCAGGCCGCCGCCGTGGTCGATAATGATTGTTTTGCCGAATACACCGAAATTATCCGCGCGAAAGACTACCCTGCCCTTCCGGCTGGCAATCACTTCGGAGCTGCCGTAGGGTTTGATATTTATGCCTTTATTGATCATATTAGCGCAGGTTGCTCCAAAAGGAGCGATGATTTTCCCCCGCAGCGGCCAGATAAAGTCTTCGTCAACGTAGCTTGCCGGCAGCGGGATTTTTTTTTGGCGATGAGGGACGAAAATTGACTGGCCTACCTCAATGCTGGCGGCATCTTGGATCCGGTTTATGCTGGTGAGCTCCTCTATCTCTACCTGGTAGGCCCTGGAGATGCTCCAGAGCGTCTGCCCCTTTTCCACCCGGTGATATATTCCTGGCATGCCCGGGACAGGCGGTTTCTCCGGCGCGATAGAGGGCGCCGTAACGCATCCAGCCAAGCCGAAAAAGAAAAAGATTAAATAGCTAAGGTTCCGCGTAATCATAAGCACTACTATGTTAATTTTTGGCCTTATTTTATCACTCTTAAAAGATAACCCGTTATTTACCAACAAGTTAAGGAAATTTTATCCCTTGGTGAAAGATGCACACAGATAAAAGATGGATACACACAGATACCGACGAGAAAATCTGTGTGCATCTCTAAAAAATCTGTGTGAATCTGCGAAAAAGGCATTTTTAACAAAGTACTGTCATAAGTATGAATTTCTCTAAAGCGAGAGAGGGGAATCGAACCGCCATATCTAATACAAACGAACTAAATAAATTGACATATTGTATTGCACAGATGATCCCAGATTATCCCGCGCCAAATTAAAACAAATATAGCGGGATCCCGCAAAGCGGGAGAAGATACAGATAGGCACAGATATTTTAAGGGGCATCTGTGATCATCTTGTATCTTTTCATCTGTGCCAATCTGTGTATATTCGCTGTCATATAATGTAAGAATATTTAATGCGTTGGTATTAGCTTGTCCCGCTGTCCTCCTAATCGCGGCGGGATCCCGCTTCGCGTGGCTCAGCGGGAGGAAGCTGGTGTTCTCAACTAAGCGGGTGAGCGGAATCGAACCGCCATATCTAGCTTGGGAAGCTAGTGTTCTGCCACTGAACTACACCCGCAAACAGTTCTCCATCATTTTAATAGAGCAGAACTCGCCGCACATAGTGCAGACATCCGGTTCATCCGGCCGGGAAGAATCGCGGTATCGCCTTGCTTTTGCCGGATCAAGAGAAAGCGTAATCTGTTTTTTCCAATCCCGGGATTTCCTTGCCAGGGACATATTTTTATCCCTGGTCAATGCCCCTTTTATCCCCTTGGCGATGTCTGCGGCGTGCGCCGCTATTTTTGCGGCGACT
>Ga0156240_104_pt1 | contig 14935 bp, 17 predicted proteins | sample RifCSPlowO2_12_FD_107887 | JGI IMG/M metagenome (GOLD analysis project Ga0156240, IMG submission 107887) | Omnitrophica WOR_2 bacterium RIFCSPLOWO2_12_FULL_51_8
ATCTCCGTGCCTATCCCCTTATCGGTAAATATTTCCAGCAGCAGGCCGTGCGGGGTGCGCGCGTCGATGATATGGGTTTTCTTCACCCCTGCGCCCAGGGCATCGATACAGGCCTTGACCTTAGGGATCATCCCCTGCTGGATGATTTTATTCTCCATCAGGGCCTTTGCCTCTTTGGTGGTCAGGGTGGAAATAAAAGAACCCGGCTCATCCGCGTTACGCATGATCCCCTTAACGTTAGTGAGCAAAACTAATTTTTCCGCCTCTAACCTGGCGGCGATCTGTGCGGCGGCCTCATCGGCATTGACATTATAAGTTTTTTTGTCCTTGCCGACGCCCATCGGCAGGATTACCGCTACCCTGTCTTTCTTTAAGGCCTCCAGTATCGGCTCCCGCCCTATCTCGGTGATCTGGCCGACTAAACCCAGGTCAATCTTTGCCTTTTTCTTCTCCACTTTTACGATGTCATCTTTGCCGTTCAAGCCAGCGGCGGGCGCGCCCAGCTGATCCAACTCGCGCACGATCTGGTCGTTTAAGCTCTGCAATTCTTCTTCCACTATCTTTAAGGTCGCCTCGTCAGTCACGCGCATGCCGTCCACGAAATCGGTTTTTCTTCCGGCAGAGCGCATGCGGCCGCTGATGTTCGGGCCCCCGCCGTGGACCAGGACGGCCCTCAGGCCGGTAAAATTAAGGAAGACGATGTCTTCCAGCACCCCCCTGCGGATTTTTTCTTCTCCCAGGATGCTGCCGCCGTATTTGATGACGATGACCTTCTTGTGGAACCTCTTTATATACGGCAGCGCCTCAATCAGGACATCCGCCTTCTTGATCGCTTCTTCCACTTAACTATACTCCGCGTTTATCTTAATGTACCTCGGGGCCAGATCCGCCGTATACACCGTGCAGGAAAAATCCCCTTGGCCAAGGCTTACTGTAACATCGATTATTTTCCTCTTCAGGGGGCCCAGCTTGATCTTTAGATTTTCCTCGGACACCCTGATGCCGCTTGCGCCCACCGCGGCGGCAATCCGGCCGAAGTTAGGGTTTTCTCCGTAAACGGCGGTTTTAAAAAGGTTGGAATTGGCAATTGCCAGCGCCGCTTTCCTGGCTTCGGCAAAATTAGGCGCCTGTGCCACTTTAACCTGGATGAACTTGCTGGCGCCTTCAGCGTCGGAGACGATCATTTTCGCCAGAGCAAGGCTGACCTTTTCTAACGCCTCGGAAAATAAAGCGAAATTTTTTCCTTTACCATTAATCAAGGTATTTTTGGCCGCGCCGTTGGCTAAAAGCATCACCGAATCGTTAGTGCTCATGCAGCCGTCTACCGTAATGCAGTGAAAAGACTGCCTCGCCGCCGCCTCCAGCGCCCGCTTAAGCGCGCCGCTTGAGATATTGGCATCGGTAAAAATAAAACAAAGCATTGTCGCCCCTCGGCTGCGCTCGGGATAAACCATATCCGGAGCGATCATCCCGGCGCCCTTGGCCACCCCGCAGACCAAGACCGGCTTTCCGCCGATGCTGATTTTCGCCGTTGCCTCTTTGCTAAAGGTATCGGTGGTAAAGATCGCCCGGGCAGCCGCGGCAATCCCCTGCCTTGACAAGCCGGAAACTAACTGCGGCAGACCTTGCCTAATCTTCCGCATGGCCATTTTTTTACCGATAATGCCGGTGGAGGCTAAAAGGATTTTCTCTTTTTTGATTCCCAGCAGCTTAGCCAAAATAACCGCGGTATCTTCCGCGTCCCTGAGGCCCTGGGGCCCGGTAAAACAGTTGGCATTGCCGCTGTTGGCGATAACCGCCCGGAAATCCCTGCCTTTGCGCAGAAATTTTCTATTTACCTTGATCGGCGCCGCCTGTATTTTATTCACGGTAAACAGGCAGGCTGCTTTCGCCGGCGCCTCGGAATAAAATAAGGCTAAATCGAGCCTGCCGGATTTCTTTAATCCGCAGGCAATCCCGTTTGCCTTAAATCCCGGCGGCAATATTGCCTTTTTATATACCTTCATTATAATAATGCTGTTTCTTCAGGGAAGCCGCACATAATATTCATATTCTGCACTGCCTGGCCTGCCGCCCCCTTAAGCAGGTTATCGATCGCCGCGATGATGATGACGCTGTCGCCGCAATCTTTTATGCCGATATCGCAAAAATTGGTTCCTGCGACATCCTTGATCCGCGGGAAGTCGCCCTCTTCCCGGATCCTCACAAACGGCTCTTTCTGATAGAATCTTTTATATAACTTTATTAAGTTTTGCGCTTTACGCTGCTTGCCCCGAGCAGAGCCCCGAGCTTGCCGAGGGACGCCGCCGAAGGGTGCGCTTTGCGCTCTCTTTACATAGATCGTCTCTAAAATCCCCCGGCTTAACGGCAATAAGTGCGGCACAAAAGTCACCTTTATTTTTTTGCCCGCTAATTTGGAAAGTTCCTGGTCGATCTCCGGCGCGTGCTGATGGAAATTTACTTTGTAGGCCCTGAAATCCTCATTTATTTCCGAGAACAAAAAACCTTCCGCCAGTTTTCTCCCTGCGCCGGTTACTCCGGATTTGGCGTCAATGATCACCGCGCCGGTTTCCGCCAGGCCTAAAGCCAATAGCGGCGACAAGGCCAGGATGCCTGCCGTCGGATAACAGCCGGGGTTAGCCACCAGCCGGGCGCTTTTGATTTTGGCGCGGTAGATTTCCGGCAGCCCGTAAACCGCTTCGCTCAGGCGCCCGCTATCCGTATGCTTGAGCTGATAGAATTTCTCATAGACCTTGGCGTCTTTTAACCGATAATCCGCGCTCAGATCAATTACCCGCTTGCCCGCGCTCAATAATTTCGGGGCGATCCGCAGGGAGACCGTATGCGGCAGGGCCAAAAATACCAGGTCGCAGGTATTATTGATCTTCTTTATATCGGGCTCGGCGCAGACCAGATCAATCCTGCCAGCAAACTTGGGAAAGAACTTGCCTATCGGCCGCGGCTGATCTATCTTTGCGGAAATATCCGCAAGGCGCGCTCCCGGGTGTTTAAGCAGGATGCCGATCAATTCTTCGCCGGCATAGCCGGTCGCGCCGATGATTCCTACGTTAACCATATCGTATAGCCCTCATATAATATATCCAGTTTAAGCTAAAAAATATGCTGCGTCAAGCTTTTTCTCGTCGGTAAATAAAAAAGTCCCGCCTCACTAAGCGGGACCTAAGGATAACTATAGGTTTCTAAAATTTCTAAAATCTGTGTAATCTATATCTTTTAATCTGTGTAATCTGTGATTTATCTCTTAGTCCACTGGAAGCGTTTACGCGCTCCTTTTTGGCCGTATTTCTTGCGCTCCTTGGCGCGGGGATCGCGGGTTAAGTAACCCTGCTTGCGCAGCAGGTCCTTAAGCCCGGGCTCCGCGATTAGCAGGGCGCGGGAAATACCCAGCCTCAAGGCGCCTGCCTGTCCGGTAAGGCCTCCGCCGCTGATTTTAGCAATTATGTCGAATTTATCGCTATTACCGGTTGCCGCCAGCGGCTGTTTTACCACAATCCTGTCGGTCTCGCGCAGGAAATACCGTTCGATGGGCCGGCCGTTAATCGTGAATCCGCCTTTGCCGGGAATAATTTCCACCCTGGCCACTGATTCCTTGCGCCTGCCTAATGCCGAATATTTATTGGCCGCTTCCATTTATTTTATCTCCAGAACGGCCGGGCTCTGCGCCGCGTGCCGGTGTTTATCATCGGAATACACCTTTAATTTTTTGATCAAATCCCTGCCCAATGGGCCCGCGGGAAGCATCCGCTGCACCGCTAACCTGATCACTGTTTCCGGATGCTTAGCAAGCATAGTCTCTAAAGCCACTTCCCTTAAGCCGCCCGGGTAACCTGAATACCGCCGGTAGAGCTTCTGCCGAAGCTTCCTGCCGGTAACCCGGATTTTTGCGGCATTAATCACAATCACCCCGTCTCCGGTATCCAGATGCGGGGTGAATATCGGTTTGTGCTTGCCCCTTAAAACCCCGGCTACCTTAGCCGCCAGCCGGCCCAGTATCTTACCATTAGCGTCCACCAGATACCATTGCCGTTTGATATCCTCTTTTTTGGCTACGTAGGTTTTTCTCATAAGGGGTAAAAGTATAACACAATTTTAACCCAAGTCAAATATTTTTTGCGAAAACATTACTTAATAATTAACCCTGATCAGATACAACCCGTTAGCCGGGGCAGTGGGGCCGGCTGAGCTTCTATCCTTAGTCAGGAGAATCTTTTTTAATGAGCCGCTTCCTATTTTCTTGCGGCCGACTTCCAAGAGCGTGCCGACAATATTCCTGGCCATATTGTAAAGAAAGCCGTCTGCCTCTATTTCGACTGCGATCAATCTATAGCGTTTAGCGTATAGCGGATAGCGTATAGTTGAAACAGAAATTTTTTTAATTTTCTTGATGGTATTTTTTGCGCCCGAATGGCTGGCGCAGAACGAACGGAAGTCGTGCCTGCCTTGCAGATAGCGCGCCGCCTGGCGCATGAGTTGAATAGATAAAGGATAAGGATAAAAATATGCCCGATTCCTTAAAAATGCCGACGGGTATCTTTGGTTTAATATCAGGTATTGATAGGCTTTGGAGCGGGCAGAAAAACGGCTGTGGAAATCAAGTCCTGCCTCTTTGGCCCGGGTAATCACAATATCATCTGGCAATACCGCGTTAAGGGCCCTCTGTAATTTTTCCGCCGGGATTGCTGAGCCGGTCGTGAAATTGGCGACCTGAAACAATGCATGCACGCCGGCATCAGTGCGGCCTGAGGCAATCAGTTTAACTTTTTCTTGCAGGATTTTACGGAGGGCTGCTTCTATTGTTTTCTGGATTGATGGCTGATAATTCTGTATTTGCCATCCGCAGTAGGCAGCGCCGTCATATTCTATTTCCAGTTTAATATTACGCATTAAACAAGATCAAAAAGATTACACAGATTTGGGTATAGATTACATAGATTATTAATCTGTGTAATCATAAATTTATTTTAAAGAGCAATAACGCATTCAGCGATCTGTACCGCGTTAGTGGCTGCCCCCTTGCGCAGGTTATCCGCCACCACCCACAGCCATAAGCCGTGTTTGACAAAGCAATCTTGGCGGATGCGGCCGATAAAAACCTCGTCTTTACCCTCTACGTCTTTGGGCATGGGGTAGAGGTTATTTTTAGGGTCGTCAACGACGATGACACCGGTGGCCTGGCTTAATATTGCCCGCGCCTTTTGCGCCGAGATGGGCTTTGCGGTCTCAATGTAGACAGACTCGGAATGCCCGGTCCTTACCGGGACCCGCACGGTAGTGGCGGAAATTTTTATTTTATCGTCGTGCATAATCTTATGGGTTTCCCTGACTAACTTCCCCTCTTCGCTGGTAAATTCGCCCTCCGCGAAACCGCCGATATGCGGGAATACGTTAAAACTTAACTGCTGCGGCAGCGCTCGTTTAGATGACAGATTAGAGATATCAGATTCTGACCCATGACCCCTTGAAGCTATCTCTTCCGTCTCTCGCCACAGCTGTTCCACCGCACCCCTCCCTGCCCCAGAAGCAGCCTGCAGGGTAGTCACTATGATCCTTTTGATGCCTGCCTTTTTATAAATCGGCCAGAGGGCAACGGCCATCTGGATGGTTGAACAATTGGGGTTGGCGATAATTCCTTTATGTTTTTTTACGTCTCCGGGGTTGACTTCCGGGACCACCAGAGGCACTTTGGGATCCATGCGGAAATCCGCGCCGTTATCAATCACCACTGCCCCTCTCTTTACTGCCTCCGGGGCATAAGCCACTGCCGCGCCTTTTTCTCCTTCGGTGCCGGCAAATAAGGCGATCTCGATGCCGTCAAAGCCCTGCGGGGCGATCGGCTGCACCGCGTATTTCCGGCCGTCCACTTCGATATCCCGGGCCGAGCGGGCAAATACGCGCAAGCTCCCTACGGGAAAATTCCGCTGCCGCAATACCCGCAGCATCTCGATGCCGACAGCTCCCACGCCAATAACCGCAACATTATATTTTTTCATTGTCCAAATAAAATATTTTCGGTGATTACGTAGTTAACCCCACTTGATATACGCCTGCCAATCACAGGTTTCAAGGCGCTTTTCATTACCAAATCCACTCTTTTCCCCAGAATCTCACTTAAAAATTCCTCTAACGCCATAAACTTAAGAAAACTTGGTATCTCATCAAAATCTACAAGTATATCTATATCGCTCCTCTTTTTCTGCTCTCCCCTTACCCAAGAGCCAAAAATCCCTATCTCTTTGACCTTAAATTCACCCTGTATATCCTGCTTATGATTTGAAAGCAATTTTTCTATTTCTTTGATGGATGTCATACTGTTATAAGAAGCATACTTAGAATTATAATCCCTACCGGCCTTTTTCTATCCATAGTTCCCTCCTAATCTCTTAGCGGGGACATCCCTGTTACAATACTAATCTATGTAGTCTACGACAAGGTCGCCCACTTCGCTGGTAGAGTACCCCATTTTTCCTGCTGCCAGCGACTTCAATTTTGTCTGCACGACCTTAATCACTGCGTTCTCTACTGCCTCGGCTGCCTTTACCTCACCCAGATTCTCCAACATCATACCTACAGCACAAATAGCAGCCAGAGGGTTAATGACGTTTTGGCCGGTGTACTTAGGCGCGCTTCCGCCGATGGGCTCAAACATAGAAACGCCTTGGGGATTGATATTTCCGCCGGCGGCAATCCCCATCCCACCCTGGATCATCGCCCCCAGATCAGTAATGATATCGCCGAACATGTTGTCGGTGACAATCACGTCAAACCACTCCGGGTTTTTCAGGAACCACATCGTCGTAGCATCGACATGGGCGTAATCTGTCTGAATATCCGGGTATTCTTTGGCCACTGCATAAAAGGCGCGCTGCCATAAATCCCAGGCATAGGTCAGGACATTGGTCTTGCCACAAAGGGTGAGCTTTTTCTTCTTATTGCGTTTCCTGCAATACTCAAAGGCAAAACGGATACAGCGCTCTACGGCCTTACGGGTATTGTAAGAAACCTGAATCGCCACCTCATCCTGAGTGCCTTTATCCTTAAATTCGCCCATTCCTTTATAGAGGCCTTCGGAATTTTCCCTTACTACCACAAAATCGATATCTTCCGGATTTTTGCCCTTTAAAGGGCAAAAATCCGGATTATAAAGTTTTATCGGCCGCAGATTGATATACTGATCCAGGGCAAAACGCAGTTTCAGCAATACCCCGGCCTCCAAAATCCCCGGCTTCACTCCCGGGTGCCCTACTGCGCCCAGATAGATCGCCGAATATCGTTTTAACTCGGCGGCATCCCCCTCTTCCAGCAGCCTGCCGGTCTTTAAATACCTCTCCCCGCTGAAATCAAATATCTTTTTTTCGCAGGCAAACTTGAACTTCTCCGCAGCGGCATCCAGGACCTTCAGGCCTTCCCGCACTACCTCCGGCCCGGTGCCGTCTCCGGGGATGACCGCGATTCTATAAGTCTTCATTTCCGCTCTTCGATCCGCTCCACCCACTTAATTTCCGATTTGTTCAAAATTATACTGTCTTTCTTATCAATGATCCGGTTGGTCAACTTGAAAGACCGCACCTCTTCCGGGTAACTGATTTCCACTTCGTTTAACAGCAAAAATTGCTCCGCGGAGCTGTTCAGGGTTTCTACCAGCCTTCTTTCTCCAAACACATTAAGTAGGCTTTTGATGATTACGCCGTCGCTGCAGAGGATTTCGATGTGGTGCTTTTGCGCCTCAATCATACCGCCTCCTTCATAGTTAATGAACACCGGCCAATCATTTATGGCCGGGTCTTTTAGCAGCCCGGAGCAGATTCAACAATCCCCCCTGCCTGACTATCGCTTGCAAAAATTCCGGGAACGGCTCTGTTTTGTAGGTTTGAGCCTGGGTAATATTTTTTATTATACCATTACTTAAGTCTATTTGCAATTCATCGCCGTCTTTTATCTTGCCTACGTCATCTGTCTCTAAGAAAGGGAGGCCGATATTGATGGCGTTACGGAAGAAGATAGCGGCAAAACTAATCCCCACCACCGCCGCAATCCCGCTCCCCTTGATCGCTAATGGCGCATGTTCCCGCGATGAACCGCAGCCGAAATTCTTCCCCGCCACGATAATATCCCCGGGAGAGACCTTATTTATGAAATCCGGCGCGATTGTCTCCATACAGTGGCGGCCTAACTCCTTAGCGTCGGTAGAAACCAGGTACTTTGCCGAAATAATATCGTCGGTATTGATATTGTCGCCGAATTTATGCGCCTTGCCTTTGATAATCATTAGCGTATAGCGGATAGCGTTTAGCGTATAGGATTAAGCATGCGATAAAGCATGCGTCCTACTTCAATTAGCAGGCCTTCTATTGTTTCATTCTTAGTAATATAGCTTAAATCTAAAGCTAATAAATATTGAGTCTCCAATTCGCATAGCGAACCGTATGCCATAGATAAGAACTGCTTATATTCCTTGTCATATTGCCTTCCATATCCCTCAGCTATATTAGACGGTATCGAAACAGCACATCGTCTCATCTGTTGAGATAAACCGTACATTTCAACTTTTGGAAAACCTGTGGTTATTTTATAGATATCCTTTACAAGCCGATAAGATTTCTGCCAAACTATCAGATCTTTAAAGCTTTTTGTTTTCATCAATTCTATACGCTATACGCTAAACGCTAAACGCTCTACGCTATAATGAATCTGGATGAGTAATCCTGCCCGTTATTGCCGAGGCGGCCGCTACCGCCGGCCCGGAAAGGTAAACAAAAGACTCTGGGCTGCCCATCCTGCCTATGAAATTACGGTTGGTGGTAGAGAGCGCCGTTTCGCCCTCGGTGAGGATCCCCATATGCCCGCCTAAGCAGGGGCCGCAAGTCGGGGTAGAAAACACCCCGCCTGCCTTGACAAAAATTTCTGCCAGGCCCTCCCGTACTGCCTCCAGATAAATCTTCTGCGTCGCCGGGATCACGATCAGTTTGAGCCCGGCTTTAATTTTTTTGCCTTTTAAGATCTTCCCCGCCGCCCTTAAATCAGAAATCCTGCCGTTGGTGCAGGAGCCGATCACTACCTGGTCGAGAGCGATGCTTTTTAGCGCGCTGACCGGCTTGACGTTGGAAGGCAGGTGCGGACAGGCCACCTGCGGCTCTAATTCGGAAATGTCGTATTCGTAAATTTTCTCGTAGGCCGCTTTCTCGTCGCTGCGGTAGACCTTGTATTTTCTCGGGGCCGGCCGGATGTATCTTAAGGTAATCTCATCCGGTTCGATGATCCCGGCGCGCGCCCCGGCTTCAATGGCCATATTGGACATCGCGAATCTATCGTCCATCCCCAGCCTGCGGATCACCGGGCCGCTGAATTCCATCGCCTTATACAAGGCCCCGTCCACGCCGATCCGGCCGATGGTAAATAAAATCAGGTCTTTGCCGCCTACCCATTTCGCCGGCTTCCCGCGATAAATGAATTTCACCGAGGCGGGCACCCTGAACCAGCATTTTCCGTCAATAAAGGCCCTGGCTAAATCTGTGGAGCCGACTCCGGTAGCGTAAGCGCCCAGCGCCCCGTAAGTGCAGGTATGCGAATCTGCGCCGATAATTAAATCCCCGGGCAAAACTAATTTTTTTTCAGGCAGGAGCGCATGCTCAATACCCATGCATCCCACTTCAAAATAATTCCTGATCTTCTGCTCGCGGGCAAAATCCGCCAGCATCTTGCACTGATTTGCCGACTTTAAGTCTTTGGCCGGGGCAAAATGGTCCGGCACCAGCACAATCTTGTTTTTGGCGAAGACCCGCCTGAAACCTGCGCGCCGGAACTCTTCTATGGCGATAGGCGCGGTAATATCGTTCCCCAGGGCCAGATCAAGGCCGGCTTCAATAAACTCGCCCGGCCTTATGTCTTTAAGGCCGGAATGCGCCATTAGTATTTTTTCGGCAATGGTATAACCCATCTGTTTAACGTTTATCGTCTAAATCGGTTTTAGGTTTCGGCTACGTATCGTCTATCGTAAATCGTTCAAAGGGGTTTCGTTTAAGAAGACGACACACGTAACCGAAGACGATTTACGATACGTAGCCGCAACCGAAACCTTTTATTACGAAAACAATTGTGCGCATCCTTCAATTACCTGAATCTTCTGACAATGAGGGCCGCATTGTGCCCGCCGAACCCCAAGGAATTAGAAAGGCAGACTTCTACTTTGGCCCTGCGGGCAGTATTAGGCACGTAATCCAGGTCGCAATCAGGGTCGGGGTATTCGTAATTTATAGTGGGCGGGATAACGCCATCTCTTATGCTCAAACAACAGGCCGCAAACTCTACCCCTCCAGCAGCGCCCAGGAGATGGCCAGTCATAGACTTAGTAGAAGAAACCATTACTTTCCTGGCATGCGCCCCCAGGGCCTTTTTGATCGCCAAGGTTTCAATCTTATCATTGAGCTTGGTGGAGGTGCCGTGGGCATTGATGTAATCCACCTCTTCGGGGTTAATTCTGGCGTCTCCCAATGCCTCTCTTATCGCCCGGGCCGCGCCCTCTCCCTCGGGGTCAGGCGCGGTGATATGGTAGGCGTCGCAGGACATCCCGTAGCCGGTGATCTCGGCGTAAATGCGCGCCCCGCGCTTCCTGGCATACTCTAAAGTCTCCAGCACTACCAGGCCGCATCCCTCGGCGATCACAAAACCGTCGCGCTCAAGGTCAAAAGGCCTGCTCGCCTTTTCCGGCGCGCTGTTTCTGGTAGAGAGTCCTTTTAAGGCGCAAAACCCTCCCACGCCCAGGTAGGTGATGCAGCTTTCCGTCCCGCCACAGACCATGAAATCCGCGTCCCCGCGCTCCAGGATTTTAAAGGCGTCTCCGATGGCATGCGACCCCGAGGCGCAGGCAGTGGCCACGCAGGAATTAGGTCCCTTCAGGCCGAAGGTTATCGCTACCTGTCCGCTGGCCTCATTCACGATCAGCATCGGGATGAGGAAGGGCGATAATTTAGCCGGTCCTTTTTCCAGATAAACCTGGAATTCCTTTTCGATGGTATGCAGGCTGCCGATCCCGGAGCCGATCAAGACTCCCCCGCGCAGGCGGTTGGCCTTTTCCAGGTCCAGGCCGGCATCCCTGATTGCCTGATGCGCGCCAGCCACGGCGTACTGCACGAATTTATCCATCCGCTTGAGGTCTTTGCTGGTAAGGCCATAGGCCTGCGGCTGGAAGCCCTTTACTTCGCCGGCAATGCGGGAATCGAATTTACAGGCGTCAAAAGTGGTGAGCGGGCCGATGCCGCCCCTGCCCTCGGTCAGAGACTTCCAGAAGCTGGGCAAGTCATTGCCTACCGCCGAAACTACCCCCAGACCTGTAACTACTACTCTATTTTCTGACATCTTCCTCTAATAATTACCCCGCCAAAAATTTTGTGGCGGGGTAATTGGTCCTAAAAGTAATTTATGTTAAAACAACTATTTATTAGCTGTTTTATCTTCGATATACTTAACGGCATCGCCGACGGTAGCAATCTTTTCCGCGTCCTCATCGGGGATTTCGATCCCGAACTCCTCCTCAAGGGCCATAACTAACTCAACGGTGTCCAGGGAATCCGCGCCCAGGTCATCCACAAAGGAGGCCTGCGGCGTGACTTCCTCCGGCTTTACCCCCAGTTGCTCAGCGATGATTGATTTCACCTTATCTTGCACTGCCATTCTTTTCCTCCTTTTATCATTGAGACACTGAAAAGTTTTTCAGTGTCTCAATGCTACACCATCCCGCCATCCACGACGATTGTCTGGCCGGTAATATATCCGGACTCATCGGCCGCCAGAAATAAACAGGCGGCCGCTACGTCATCCGGACTGCCGAATCTGCCCGCTGGAATGTTTTGTTTCATCCTGCTCTTTAACTCTTCAGGGAGATTAGCGGTCATCTCGGTCTGGATAAATCCCGGGGCCACGGCATTCACGTTGATATTGCGCGAGGCCAATTCCTTTGCCGCTGATTTTGTCAAAGCGATGATTCCCGCCTTGGAAGCGGCATAATTCGCCTGTCCGGGGTTGCCGATTAAACCAATAATAGAAGCAATGTTGATAACCCTGCCGCCGCGCTGCTTGATCATCTGACGGGATACCGCCCTGATGCAGTTAAAGGTCCCTTTAAGATTGACCGCCAGGACCGTATCCCACTCTGCCTGGCTCATCCGCACCAAAAGATTGTCTTTGGTCACCCCGGCATTGTTAACTAATATATCAACCTTTCCCCATTTGTCAAGAATTTTGTTTACCCCGTCTTCGACTTTGCCGTAGTCGGTAACGTCTACCTCCAAGGCCAAAGATTTTCTTCCCAGGGCCTCAATTTCGCGGCAGGTATTCTCGGCATCGGCTAAATTCACGTCAGCCGCCGCGATGTCCGCGCCTTCCCTGGCGAAATACATCGCAATCGCCCTGCCGATACCCCGGCCGCCTCCGGTAATCAAAGCTACCTTATCTTTCAGCCGCATCTTTACCTTCTTTGTTAAGGATGTCTTCTTTCTTCTCTATGCTTATTACTTGCGCTGAAGGATCGATCCTGCGCAGCAACCCATTCAGGATCCTGCCCGGGCCAAATTCGATAAAATCGCTTACCCCGCAGGATAAGATGAATCTCATCGATTCTTCCCATCTCACCGGGGAATGAATCTGATAGGCCAGGTTTTCTCTGATTTCTGCCGGCTGGTATTGCGGCCGGGCGGTATAATTACTGACTACCGGGATCACGGCCGGGGAAATTTCCGCGCTCTCCAGGACCGGCTTGAATTCCGCCGAGGCCTCTAACATCAGGGAAGAATGGAACCCGCCGCTGACCTCTAATGCGATGACCCGCTTTGCCCCGGCCTCTTGAGCCAGGACACTGGCCTTTCCCACCGCCTCTTTTTTCCCGGAAATTACCACCTGGCCAGGGGCGTTGATATTGGCGATTTCCGCTCCGGCTTTCAGGCAGATATCTCTTAATTGCCCTATGGGCAGATCCAGCACCGCTGCCATTCCACCGGGATGGCGGTGAGCGGCCTCTTCCATAATCTCTGCCCTTTTCCTCACCAGCCTCAATCCGGCCTCGAAAGACAGGCTTCCCGCGGCGATCAGCGCAGAATATTCTCCCAGGCTTAAGCCGGCTAAGTATGCCGGCTTGACTCCGGAACGCTGCCTAAAGGCCTCAAAGGCGGCTATGCTTGCCGCCAAGATTGCCGGCTGGGAGGTTACCGTGTTTATCAGCGCTTCCCCGGGGCCGCCAAAGATCAGGCCGCTTAAGGAAAAACCTAAAACCTCATCCGCCTTTTCAAAGACTCTTTTACTTTCCGGGAAGGACGCATAGAGATCCTTCCCCATACCTATATATTGACTGCCCTGGCCGGCAAATAAAAAGGCTACCACTCAATCACACAGGCGCCCCAAACCAGCCCTGCCCCGAAGGCATCCAAAAGAACAATGTCGCCCTTCTTGACCCTTGACTCCTTGACTGCCTCGCAGAGGGCGGTAGCCGTGGAGGCGCTAGACATATTACCGTATTTCTCTATATTAAGGTAAATTTTTTCCTGCGGCAGGTTAAGCTTTTTCGCCATTGCCATGATGATCCGCATATTCGCCTGGTGCGGGATGACCAGATCGATGTCCTTGCATTCCAGGCCCGCCTTCTTCAGGGCATCCTGCGCCGCTCCAGTCATCAGGGTAACTGCCAGCTTGAACAATTTATTGCCCTGCATCTTGATGAAATGCCCCCGTTGGTCAACGGTCTGGTGCGAGGCCGGCTGGCGCGAACCGCCGGCAGGGATCATCAGCAAGCTGCCCTTGGAACCGTCGGCGCCCAGGCAGGCGGAAAGTATCCCTCCGGATCTTACCTCTGAGACCACTGCCGCCCCTGCGCCGTCTCCGAAAAGGACGCAGGTATCCCTGTCCTGCCAATCCGTCACCGCCGAAAGCGTTTCCGCTCCCACCACCAGGGCGTTTTTGTAATCGCCTCCGGCAATAAACTGCTGGGCCGTAGTGATAGCGTAAACGAACCCGGCGCAGGCAGCGGAAATATCAAAGCAGGCGGCGCGAGGGATCTGCAGGGCACCCTGCAGGATGGAGGATACCGAAGGAAAAGGCATATCCGCGGTAATGGTGGCAACGATGACCAGATCGATGTCCCGTGGCTCAAGATGCGCGTCTTCCAGCGCCGAACTGGCCGCCCTGATTGCCAGGTCCGAAGCGGCTTCGCCTTTATCGCGCAAGCGCCGCTCCTTGATCCCGGTGCGGGTGGTGATCCATTCATCCGAGGTCTCCACCATTTTTTCCAGATCCGCGTTAGTCAGGACCCGTTCCGGCAAATATTCGCCCAGCCCGATTATCCCCACTCGCTTTAGCATCATTTATGCCTTTTGCCTGGCGGTTTTCTCCGACAGGGCCTCCAGGATCTTTTCGTTGAATTTCCGCTCGATCTCTTCCTTGGCTACCCGGATGGCATTCTTGATCGCCCTGGCATTGGAGCGGCCGTGGCCGATGATCACCACGCCGTTGACGCCCAATAAAGGCGCTCCGCCGTATTCGGCGTAATCCAATTCCTTTTTGAAACGCATCAGGCTGGGTTTTAAAAATATCAGGCCTAACTTGCTCAAAGGATTGCTCAAAATATGCCGCTTCAGGAATACCTGCATTGCCTCCGCCGCGCTCTCGGAGACCTTCAGGGCGATGTTGCCGATGAATCCGTCGCAGAGGATGATATCGCACTTACCGGAGAAAAATTCCTTGCCCTCGACATTCCCGATGAAATTCAGGCTGCTATTCTGGAGCAGCTCGCGCGTTTCCTTGATAAAATCAGTGCCCTTGCCTTCCTCTTCCCCGATATTCAGGATCCCTACCGTCGGATTCTGGCGGTTCAGGATATAGCGGCTGTAGGCGTCGGCCATAATCCCGTACTGCAATAACTGCATCGGCTTGG
>Ga0156240_117_pt1 | contig 14718 bp, 11 predicted proteins | sample RifCSPlowO2_12_FD_107887 | JGI IMG/M metagenome (GOLD analysis project Ga0156240, IMG submission 107887) | Omnitrophica WOR_2 bacterium RIFCSPLOWO2_12_FULL_51_8
GGCTCCATCAAAACCTTCAATCCCGAGAACGGCCAATCCCTCTGGGAGCATAAGGTAGCGATTATCCTTCCGGTTAGAAAAACCTCAGCGCATAAAAAAGCCGCCTTCAGCGAAGAATATCCGCTCGCCAACTTCCTTGACCTCAAGGCAGGGGATTTTGTGGTGCACAACCGGCATGGCATCGGCAAATTCCTCGGTTTCCAGAAAATCAAGGTTCAGGACAGGCTTAAAGACCACATCGTTATAGAATACGACCGGGAAGAGAAATTATATGTGCCGACGGACGCGATGCACCTGGTGCAAAAATATATTTCTTTCCAGGTCAGGCGGCCCAAGCTTTACCGCTTAGGCGGCAGGGAATGGCCGCGGGTCAAAGAGCGGGCAAGAAAAGGGATCCAGAAGCTAACCTGGGAGCTCCTCAGCCTGCAGGCCATGCGGCAGACCCTGCCGGGATTCGCCTTTTCCCCGGACACCGATTGGCAGGGGCGGTTTGAGCGGACCTTCCCCTTTGCAGAAACCCCGGATCAGCTCAAGGCCCTCCAGGAAGTAAAAGAGGATATGCAGAAAGACAAGCCAATGGACCGGCTGCTCTGCGGCGACGTCGGATACGGCAAGACTGAAGTTGCCATGCGCTCAGCCTTCAAGGCGGTGATGGACGATAAACAGGTGGCATATCTGGTTCCGACCACCATCCTGGCCGAACAGCATTTCCAGAATTTTAAGCAGCGGCTGGCAGATTTTCCGCTGAACCCGGGATTGCTCTGCCGTTTTAAGACCCCGTCCGAGCAGAAACGGATTATCGAAGACTTAAAAACCGGAAGGTGCGATATCGTCATCGGCACGCACCGGATTTTATCAGACGACGTTGTTTTTAAGAACCTGGGCCTGGTGATTATCGACGAGGAGCAGCGTTTCGGGGTCAAGCATAAGGAAAAATTAAAAAAACTCCGTCTCGCCTGCGATGTGCTTACCCTTACCGCAACACCCATCCCGCGCACTTTATATATGAGTTTGATGGGGGCCAAGGATATGTCGGTGATCAATACCCCGCCGCAAAATAGGTTGCCAATTAAAACAATTGTGGTAGAATACGATTTGGACCTGGTGCGCCAGGCCATAGAAAGGGAAATTAAAAGAAACGGGCAGGTATTTTACCTGCATAACCGCGTGCAGGACATTGAAAAGGCCAAGGCCAGACTGGAGGCGGCCCTGCCGGGCAATATTCGTATCGCTACGGCCCATGGCCAGATGCAGCCAAAATTCCTGGAGCAGGTGATGCTGAGTTTCCTACAGAAGGAAATTGACTGTCTGGTCTGCACGATGATTATCGAATCCGGCATAGACATACCGAATGTCAATACGATCATCATAGACAATGCCTTAACCTTTGGGCTGGCTGACCTGCACCAGTTACGCGGCCGGGTGGGCAGGTTCAACCGCACCGCTTATGCCTATTTCCTTATCCCCAGGGGCGCGGCGCTGGAGCAGGATGCCAGAAAAAGGCTGAATGCCATCCAGGAATACGCGCAGCTGGGCTCGGGGTTTAATATCGCGATGGAAGACCTGGAGATCAGAGGGGCAGGTAACCTCCTTGGCGCGGAACAACACGGTTTTATTTCCTCGGTAGGGTTTGACCTTTACTGCCGGCTTTTACGGGAGGCGGTAAGCAGCTTCAGTAAGGCGGGAGCGTATGATTATGGGCAGAGCCGTGCGAATTAGACGCAGTGTTCCTCGATATATCCTTAGCCTTGCGCTTTTGATCTGCGGGTGCGCTTCCCTTTCCTACGGCCAGGAAAAAATAGCGGCCATTGTCAACAAAGATATCATTACCCAGAAGGATCTAAACGATTTTATCAATTTTATGCGCCTGCAGCTGTCTCAGGAATATAAGGGGGAGGAGCTGGAAAATAAGATCCAGTCTATGAAAGTAGATTTATTAGACAGGCTGATCGAGGACCGCTTGATTTTACAGGAAGCCAAAAATAACCATATTACGGCAGACGAATCCAGGGTCAAGGCCAGGTTAACGGAAATGAGAAAACATTTTGATTCGGAAAGCGAATACCAGAAGGACCTGGCTAAGCAGGGCCTGGTTGAGGCGGACATCGAAAATAAAATTCGCGAGCAGCTGCTGATGTTCTATATCGTGGATCTTAAGATCAGGCAAAAGGTGGCAATCAGCCCCGATGAGGTAACCGCTTACTATAACCGGAACCAAAAAGAGTTTATCCGCCCCGAAGAGCGTTCACTCCAGGTAATCGCCCTGGAGAATCAGGACCAGGCCAAGTCATTCCATTATTATTTTAAGACCGGCCAGAAGCTCGAAGACTTAGCCGCCAGATACCCGATCACCCTGAACCGCCTGAAGGCGGCCAGAGGCCAAGAGTTAAGAAAAGATATCGAGGAAGCGGTATTTAAACTGCACATCGACGGTATTAGCGATCCGATCAATGTCAGCGGCAAGTATTATATTTTCAAATTAGAAAACGTAACCCCCTCAAAACAGCAGACCCTCTCCGAGGCACAGGATAAAATCCACGCTTACCTTTATGAAACGAAGATGCAGGAGGACTTGAGCCGCTGGCTGGAAGAACTCAAGGCCAAATCCTACATCAAAATCAAATAAAACTGGGGGACGGTTCTATTTTTAAAGGGTAATTAAAAACGGTCATAAAAATAGAACCGTCCCCATGTTTTAAATGTCTAAAATCAAAGTCGGCATTACCATCGGTGATCCTTCCGGCATCGGGCCGGCAATTGCCCTGAAGGCTATTGCGAAGCTAAAGGGGCTGGCTGATTTTACGGTGATCGGCGATGCCTGGGTGTTAAGTAAAATCAAAAATCAAAAGTCACCCTTCAGCTTCGCTCGGGGCAAGAAAATCAAAGACTTAAAACTAATTGACTTGGGCAATGTCAAACACCAGGATTTTGGATTTGGGAAAATAAAGGCGGAGTACGGACGGGCGGCGCTTGAATACCTTGATAAGGCATTAGGGTTGATTGAGGCAGGGCAGATCGACTGCCTGGTGACTTGTCCGGTTTCCAAGGAAGCGGTTAGGCTATCGGGCAGAGAATTCAGCGGCCACACCGAGTATTTGGCGGTAAAAACCGGGTCGAAGGATTTCGCGATGATGCTGTTAAACCGGCGGATAAAATTCTGCCTGCTCACCAGGCCCCTGCCATTGCGCGAGGTCCCGGCGGCAATTACAGCCGGAAACTTAGAAAAAAACATTTTACTGAGCTTAGCCGCCTTAAAAGACCTATTCTTTAAGAAAAATGCGCGGCTTGTCGTATGCGGCCTGAATCCGCATGCCTCGGATAACGGCGTTATCGGCGATGAAGAAAATAAAATTATCCGCCCGCTGCTGAAAAAATTAAAACAAAAAAACGCGGCAGAGATTGACGGCCCGATTTCCGCGGACGTCGCGGTTTCCCGGGCGTATAATCGGGAATACGATTGCGTAATCGCCTGCTACCACGATCAGGCAATGATCCCCCTGAAGATGCTTTTTAAGCAGCTGGGCGGCGTGAATCTGACGGTTGGCCTGCCGTTCGTGCGCACCTCGCCGCTGCATGGCACAGCCTTTGATATTGCCGGGAGGCCTCGCTTAGCCAATCCCGAATCCCTGATCCAGGCCGTGAAATTAGCCGTTCGATGCGCATCCAACCTAAAAAGAGGTTAGGCCAGAATTTCCTGGTTGACGCAAACATCCAGAAAAAAATACTGGCGGCTATGGATTTGAAACTGTCGGATACGGCGCTGGAGATTGGGTCCGGCCGGGGCGAATTAACGCAATTAGTCGCGCCAATAGTGCGCCGCCTCTTTGCCGTGGAGATTGACCGGCAGATGATCGGGGAATTAGCCGAGAAACTAAAATCCTTTAGCCATGTCAGGATAATACCGGCTGATATACTTAAGGTTGACTTCAGACAACTGCTTTCTGGTTACCCGCGCAAGACAGTTGTCTTCGGCAACATCCCTTACTATATCACTAGTCCGGTAATCGTCCGCCTAATAGAATCGCGCAGGAATTTTCAAAAAATATTTTTGACGGTACAGAAAGAGTTTACGCAGAGGATTGCGGCCAGGACGGGGGGTAAGGATTACGGCGCCTTCACCTGTTACGTGCAGTACTATCTTAAGCCGAAAATACTCTTTGAGATTAAGAAGAATTCCTTTTATCCCGCCCCGAAAGTAGATTCCTGTTTTTTAGAACTTGAGATTAAAAAAAAACTGCCTTTAGCCGGAGCAAGGGAAGCAGAGTTATTTAAGATTATCCGTGCGGCGTTTAACAAAAGGCGCAAGGTCTTGAGAAACAGCCTTAAAGGACTGGTTGCCGCAGAAAGGTTAGCGGAATTTTTAAAGTCGCGCGCCCTAGGTGAGGATATCCGTCCGGAACGGCTTTCCCTGCAGGAGTTTATAAGTCTAATAAATTTTTTGCGGCGTAGTAAATGAAGATGAGGTTATGAAAAAAAATCAAAAAAAACTTGACAATTAAAATTTTTCAGGTATATTTAAGGTCTGTTTATCAATAGGAGTAGACTAGTTGTTTTTTAGAGTATTGCTCTACAGAGATGACTATTAACCCGACCATCAATAAAATCAAGGAGTTATACTCTGAGGGTAAATCAGCTTCGGATATCGGAAAAAAAATTGGGATTTCCTGGCGCAAGGTGATTTACCTGATGGATAAATACGGAATTAAACGCCGCTCGCACAGCGAGGCTACCTATTGCAAGCATAACCCTAACGGCGACCCCTTTAAGATCAAAAAGCGTCTTCTGCCAGATGAAGAACGGTTAAAGGCGTTAGCGATCGGATTATATTGGGGCGAGGGTTCTAAATATAATCCTATCTCTGTCCGGCTGGCTAATTCCGATCCTCTGTTGCTTAAGGCCTTTATTTCTTTTTTGAGACAGATTTGCGGCGTGGACCCGCAGAAAATTAAACTCTGGATAACCATCCATCCTGATGTATCGCCTAAATTGGCGGGATATTACTGGAGCCGTAGATTGAATATGCCGTTTTCTCATTTCAGCAAAACAGTGGTAATAAACCATCGCGGGAACGGCTCTTACAAAAATAAGGTTAGTTTCGGAACTGCTACAGTGTGCGTCCATAATATTAAACTCAGAAGGATTATTCAGAAGTGGTTAGATGAGTATGCCCACGTAGCTCAGTCGGCAGAGCGCATGCATGGTAAGCCTGTGGTCACCGGTTCGATTCCGGTCGTGGGCTTTGCATCGGCTTAAAAGGGATTTTTATTGCAGATGCGCGAAATCATCACCTTAGAGTGCACGGTTTGCAGGAATAGAAATTACACGACGACGAAAAATAAAAAGAAGCACCAAGACAGACTGGAAATAAGCAAGTTCTGCAGGTCCTGTCATAAGCATACCCCGCATAAAGAAATAAAATAATATTCTTAGGGGCGTCGGTTAATGGCATCCCGCACCTTTTTAGAATAGATATAGGGACGTCGGTTAACTGGTAAACCACTGGTCTCCAAAACCAGGATTGGGGGTTCAAGTCCCTCCGTCCCTGTAGAAAAAAAGGTGCGGGGCAAGCCCTGCCGCTCCTGATGTTTTCGGAGTTAAATTTTGGCGATGAATCTAATTCATAAGCCGGTAAATTTTTTGAAAGAAGTAAAGGTGGAATTAGGCAAGGTTTCCTGGTCCACCCGGGAGGAGCTCATCGCCTCAACTTTCGTAGTCATTACCGCTACCGCGATGATGACGTTGTTTATCTTCGTTATCGACTATGTCCTTTCGGGCCTCCTGGGGATGCTGTTTAAATAAGGATAAGTGAATTGAAGAATTGGTACGTAGTGCACACGCAGACCGGCTCGGAAGAAAAGGTGAAGACAACCCTGGAAGGCAGGATCTCTTCTTCGGGGCTGGGGGAATTGATCACCAAGGTAATGATACCCACGGAGCAGGTTTCGGAAATCCGCTCCGGCAAAAAGAAGATTTCCCAAAGGAAGTTTTTTCCCGGGTACCTGCTGGTGGAGATGGAATTGAACGAGCAGACTTATCTCTTTGTGAAAACCGCCCCGGGGGTGACGGGGTTCATTGGCCTGGGGAGGAAGCCCATGCCGCTTCCGCAGAAAGAGGTAGACAATATCTTAAAGCGCACCGAAGAGACCCAGGTAAAGCCCAGTCCCAAGACGGTCTTCGAAAAAGGCGAGCAGGTGAGGGTAACCGAAGGCCCGTTTGTCAATTTTAACGGCACGGTCGACGAAATTCATCCGGAAAAGGGCAAGGTCAAGGTCAGCGTTTCTATTTTTGGCAGGGCCACGCCCGTGGAATTGGAATACTGGCAGGTAGAAAAAGTATAAGATGGCTAAGAAAGTAACCGCGCAAATCAAACTGCATGTCCCCGGGGCGCAGGCAAACCCCGCGCCGCCGGTCGGGCCGGCCTTGGGCCAGCACGGCGTGAATATTATGCAGTTCTGCAGGCAATTCAACGAACAGACCAAGGCCAAAGAAGGATTAATCCTGCCGGTAGTAATCAACGTATACGAAGATAAGACGTTTTCTTTTATTATCAAAAGCCCCCCTTCTTCGGTGCTCTTGAAGCGGGCGGCAAACCTGGCTAAGGCCTCCGGGATAAGCGGCAAGGAGATTATCGGCAAGGTCACCAGGAAGCAGGTCGAAGAAATCGCCCGCCAGAAAATGGCGGACTTAAATACCATGGATATACTCAAGGCCGTAAAGGTGATCGCAGGCACAGCCAGAAGCATGGGGCTGGCAATCGAGGGAGAATGAAAACCCGCAGCAAGAGATATAAAGAATCGGAAAAACCGCTGGACCGGTCAAGGCCCTTAACGTTAAAGGATGCCGTAGGGCTTTTAAAGAAATTTAACCCCCCGAAATTCGACGGCTCGGTAGATTTACATTTCAATTTAAATGTGGACACAAAAAAATCAGACCAGATGGTCCGCGGCACGGTAGTCCTGCCGCACGGGACCGGCAAGAAGGTGCGCGTGGCGGTATTCTGCCGGGGAGAACACGAAAAAGAAGCGCGGGAGGCCAAAGCGGACCTCGTGGGCGCAAATGAGCTGATCGAAAAGGTGGCCGCGGGATTCCTGGGCTTTGATTGCGCTATCGCCACTCCGGAAATGATGAAGGACCTTTCTAAGTTAGGAAAAATCCTGGGGCCGCGCGGGCTGATGCCCAGCCCTAAAACCGGCACCGTCACCAATGATATAGGAAAGGCCATCGAAGATGTGCGTAAGGGAAAGGTGGAATTCCGCGTGGATAAACAGGGCGGGATACATCTATCGATAGGAAAGGTTTCTTTCAGCGAAGAGCAGATATTAGACAACGCCTCCCGGGTAGTCGAGGCGATTGCCGAATCCAAACCGGCATCTATAAAGGGAAAATTCGTGCGCAGCATCGCCATCTCCGCTTGCATGAACCCCGGGATTAAGTTAGCGGTTTAATTTGATAGTCAACTGTAATCCCCCTACGCCAATCAACCCTTAGGCGGCAGGTATGGCTTCGGGGGATAAATTCGCACATAAACTTACGAACACTGACGTGTTCGTAAGTTTAGCGCTCATTTATGAAAAAGATCGGTCTGATTGTCAAGGAAACTTCCAAGAACCGCATCAAGGATGCCTTGAAGGGCTCTGATTCGGTGATGGTGGTCAAGTACTCCGGATTGTCCTCTCCGGACCTGGCTGTCTTACGGAATAACCTTAAAATTTCCAAGGCAGGCCTGATGGTGGTAAAAAACAGCGTCGCCCGCCTGTCCCTTGAGGGTTCAAACGTGGAACCCTTAGTCAAGTCCATCGAAGGCCCTTGCGCGATTATCTTCGTCAAGGACGAGCCGGTAGCCGCCTCTAAAGTCCTCTTTAACTTCGCCAGGGACCATGGGCAATTAAAGTTCGAAGGCGGATTCCTGAAAGATAAGGCGCTGGATAAAAAGGACATCGAGATCCTTGCCAAATTGCCCCCGAAAGAAGTCTTAAGGGCCCATGTGGCGATGGCGCTCAACGCGCCGATACAGAAGCTGGTATTGGTTATAAATCACACCTTAAGCAAGTTAGTAAACTGTTTAGACCAAATCAAAAAGAAAAAAGGCGGCTAAGAAAAAGGGAGGAACCGATATGGCAACCGCAAAATTAGAAGAATTGATTAAATCCATCGAAGGAATGACGGTCCTGGAACTATCGGATTTAGTCAAGGCCTTGGAGGAAAGATTCGACGTTAAAGCAAATATGCCGATGATGGCGGCTCCGATGGCAGGCGCCGCCGGGGCGGCAGGCGGCGCGGCCGCGGCGCAGGAAGAAAAAAGCGCCTTTGCCGTAGTTTTAGTTAGCGCCGGCGCGAATAAAATCGCGGTAATCAAGGAAGTCAGGGCGATGACCAGCCTTGGCCTGAAAGAGGCTAAGGACCTGGTGGATGCGGCACCCAAGCCGGTAAAGGAAGGCGTCCCAAAGCAGGAAGCCGAAGAGATGAAAAAGAAGCTGGAAGCTGCCGGCGCGGCAGTGGAGTTGAAATAAAGAAAAGCGATGATCAAGCGTAAAAATTTTGCCAAGCTGAAGGAAACATACGATCTGCCGAACTTGCTGGACGTGCAGTTAGAGGCATACGGGGAATTCCTGCAGTTAGAAGTTCCGGTTTCGGAGAGGAAACGCCAGGGGCTGCAGGAGGTGTTTGAGGAAATCTTCCCCATTGAAAACGCCAACCGTTCGGTCAAGCTGGAATTCCTGAGTTATTCGCTGGGCAAACCGAAATATACCATCGGCGAAAGCAGAAAGCGCGCCCTGTCTTATGCCGCGCCGCTCAAGGTGAAATTCCGCCTGACTACTCCCCGCGAAACCAAAGAACAAGACGCCTATTTCGGCGAGATACCGCTGATGACCGAAACCGGCACCTTCATCATTAACGGAGACGAGCGCGTGGTAGTCAGCCAGCTGCAGCGCTCACCGGGAGTTTCCTTTGAAGAGGAAGAGCATCCTACGGGGAAAAAGATTTTCTACGGCAGGGTCATCCCTTACCGCGGCGCATGGCTGGAGTTCAAATACGACCTTACCGAGACCGTTATCGCCTATGTAGACCGCAGGCGTAATTTTCCCGCAACGCAGATCTTGAGGATCCTGGGGTATTCCTCGGATGCGGATATCGCTGCCGCCTTTGGCAGGGAATATCCGGAAATCGCCAATACACTGAAGAAAGACTACACCAAAAATAAGGAAGAGGCATACTTAGACTTTTACCGTAAGATGCGGCCGGCAGAACCGATTACCAAGGAGGCGGCGGAAAGTTTATTTTACCGTTTATTCTTTGACCCGGCCAGATACGACCTGGAGCGGGCCGGCAGGTTTATCCTGAACCGCAAGCTGGGGATGGAGGTTTCGCTGGAAAAGAGGAACCTGGATTCTTCCACGGTGATCAAGGTCATAGAATACCTGATTAAGCTCAAGGAAGGCACAGGGAAGATCGACGATATCGACCACCTCGGTAACCGGAGGATCAAAACCGTAGGCGAGCTGGTCCAGAATCAGGTGCGTATCGGGATGAGCCGGGTGGAGCGTTCCATCCGGGAGAGATTAAGCATCCTGGGAGAATTCGATAACTCAAACGTCCATTATCTGATCAATTCTAAATTATTATCCAACCAGGTCCGCGATTTCTTCGGCCGTTCCCAGCTCTCCCAGTTTATGGACCAGGTCAACCCCCTGGCAGAAATGACCCACAAGAGGAGGCTGAGCGCCCTGGGCCCCGGCGGGCTTTCGCGAGAGAGGGCGGGTTTTGAGGTCAGGGATATCCATCCTTCGCATTACGGCCGCGTCTGCCCGATTGAAACGCCCGAAGGGCCGAATATCGGACTGATCGCCTCCTTAAGCACCTACGCCCGGGTTAATTCCCTGGGCCTGCTGGAAACCCCCTACCGTAAAGTCGAAGACGGCCGGGTTACCAAAAAAATCGATTACCTTACCGCCGATATTGAAGAGGACAAGGTTATTGCCCAGGCCGATGTCCCATTAGACGAAAACAACCACTTCGCCGAACGCGAGGTTTCCTGCCGCTACAAAGACGACTTTCCCAAAGTAAACGCCAAACAAGTGCAGTATATGGATGTTTCTCCCAAGCAGCTGGTCTCGGTAGCCGCGTCGCTGATCCCGTTCTTAGAGCATGACGACGCTAACCGCGCGCTGATGGGTTCCAACATGCAGCGCCAGGCCGTGCCTTTGATGATTACCCAGCCGCCGCTGGTAGGGACCCAGATGGAAGAAAAGGTGGCGCGCGATTCCGGGACAGTAGTCATTGCCGAATCCGCCGGAAAGATCACCAGCGTTGATTCCGCCAGTATCAGCGTGGGGAAGAAAATCTACCACTTAAAGAAATTCCTGCGCACAAACGCCGATACCTGCCTGAATCAAAGGCCGCTGGTCAAGCTTGGCGAACGCGCAGAAGCCGGCCAGGCAATTGCCGACGGGATAGCCACTAAGGGCGGAGAGCTCGCTTTAGGCAAGAACGTCCTTTGTGCCTTTATGCCCTGGCGCGGTTACAATTTCGAAGACGCCATCCTGATCAGCGAAAAACTGGTCCGGGAAGACACCTTTACTTCCATCCATGTGGAAGAATTTGAGATCGAGGCCACAGAGACCCGGCTGGGTAACGAAGAGATCACCCGCGATATCCCGAATGTCAGCGAGGAAGCCTTGAGGAATCTGGACGAAAATGGCGTCGTTATCATCGGGGCAGAGGTTTCCCCGGGCGATATTTTGGCGGGCAAGATCACCCCGAAAACCGACTCCGAACCTACTCCCGAGGAAAGGTTATTGCGGGCAATCTTCGGGGAAAAGGCGGGGGACGTGCGCGACACCTCTTTAATCGCGCCTCCGGGAGTGGAGGGCGTGGTAATTGACGTGCATGTTTTTCAGCGCAAAGAGCGCGGCAGGAAGTCTAAAGAGGAAAAGACCAGAGAGCTGGCCAAAATCAAAGAGCTGAGGGCCTATTATAAGCAGGAAGTAGAATTCGTAAAGACGGAAAAAACGACCCGGCTCGCTCAGCTTTTAGGAATAGACAAGAAAAAAATTGAAAAGATGAGTTTTGAAGACAACGAAGAAGCGAAAATCCTTTCTGCTTCCTTTGACGAACAGATCCAGGAATTATTGGCCGAAGAGGAACAGGAAATCGAAAAGGTCAAGCGCGGAGATGAGCTGCCTGCCGGCGTGCTGAAAAGGGTGGTAGTTTATATCGCCACCAAACGTAAGCTTTCCGAAGGCGATAAATTAGCCGGCAGACACGGAAATAAAGGCGTGGTGGCCAGGATTGTGCCGGAAGAAAATATGCCCTTTTTGCCCGACGGGACGCCGGTAGAAGTAGTCTTGAACCCTCTGGGGGTCCCTTCCAGGATGAACGTCGGCCAGATCCTGGAAGCGCATTTAGGCTGGGCAGCCAAGGCGCTGGGGCTTTATGTCAGTTGTCCGGTATTTGACGGCGCCAAGGAAGCGGAAATCAAGGAGATGCTGAAACAGTCAGGCATGCCGGAAGACGGGAAGGTTACGCTTTGCGACGGATATACCGGCATCCCCTTTGACCATCGGATTACCGTGGGTTACCTATATGTAATGAAGCTAATCCACTTAGTCGATGAAAAGATCCACGCGCGTTCTATCGGGCCGTATTCGCTGGTTACCCAGCAGCCCTTAGGCGGCAAGGCGCAATTCGGCGGGCAAAGGCTGGGCGAAATGGAGGTATGGGCCTTAGAGGCATACGGTTCCGCCTTTAGCCTGCAGGAGATGCTCACCGTAAAAAGCGACGATGTTTCCGGCCGCACCCGTATCTATGAGGCTATCGTCAAAGGGGAACAGCGCCTGACCCACGGCACACCTGAATCGTTTAACGTCCTGATCAAGGAACTGCAGGGCCTGGGTCTGGACATCAGGACAGAGAAAGCGAAGTAAAAAATGGACGAGATAACTTCTTTCGACAGTATTTCCATAAAAATCGCCTCCCCGCAGGTAATCAAGTCCTGGTCCAGGGGAGAAGTGAAAAAGGCCGAGACCATCAATTACCGCACCTTGAAACCGGAGAAAGACGGGCTTTTCTGCGAGAAGATCTTCGGCCCGGTGCGCGATTATGAATGTAATTGCGGAAAATATAAGGGGATCAAACACAAGGGCACTACCTGCGACCGCTGCGGGGTGATCGTTGACCGTTCGTCGGTGCGCCGTGAGCGTATGGGCCACATTGAATTAGCCACGCCGGTAACCCACATCTGGTTCTTCAAGGCCGTGCCCTCCCGGATGGCGGCCCTGCTGGACATTACCCTGCGCGACCTGGAAAAAATCATTTACTATGAAGAATACGTGGTGGTGGACCCCGGGACCACCCCGCTCAATAAAAAAGAACTCTTAAACGAGGAAAAATACCAGGAGGCAGTGAATAAATACGGCAATAATTTTAAGGCCAAGATCGGAGCGGAAGCGGTCAAGGACCTGCTGAAGGAACTGGATTTCGATTCACAGTGCAGGAAGCTGCGCCGCGACCTGGAAAAATCCAAAGGCCTGCTGAATAACCAGAAGGCGCTCAAGAGCCTCAAAGTTATCGAGGACTTCAAAAAGTCCGGGAACCGCCCGGAATGGATGGTTCTGGATATCCTCCCGGTGATCCCGCCGGACTTAAGGCCGCTGGTGCCCTTAGACGGCGGCAGGTTTGCCACTTCGGACCTGAATGATCTGTACCGCCGGGTAATCAACCGCAATAACCGCCTGCGCAAGCTTATAGAATTAAACGCGCCGGAGATTATCATTCGCAACGAAAAACGGATGCTGCAGGAAGCGGTAGACGCGCTCTTGGACAACGGCAGGCATGGAAAGCCGGTAATCGGCGCTAATAACCGGCCTTTAAAGTCGCTGTCCGACATGCTTAAGGGTAAACAGGGACGCTTCAGGCAGAATCTTTTGGGTAAGCGCGTGGATTATTCCGGCCGTTCGGTAATCGTGGTCGGCCCGGAACTCAAACTTCATGAATGCGGCCTGCCCAAGCAGATGGCCCTGGAGCTATTCGAGCCGTTCATCATTAAAAAATTGAGAGAAAAAGGATTCGTGCATACCATTAAAGGCGCGCGCCGTATGGTTGAGCGCGGAAAAATCGAGGTCTGGGATATCCTGGATGAAGTGATCCAAGACCACCCGGTATTATTGAACCGCGCGCCGACGCTGCACCGATTAGGCATTCAGGCCTTCCAGCCGGTATTGATCGAGGGAAAATCCATCAAGATTCATCCCTTGGTCTGCACCGCCTTTAACGCCGATTTTGACGGTGACCAGATGGCAGTGCACGTGCCCTTATCCCTGGAGTCGCAGTTGGAGGCAAAAATCTTGATGCTTTCCACCAATAATGTTTTTTCGCCCGCGGACGGCCGGCCGATCATCACGCCTACGCAGGACATTATTCTGGGCACTTCTTACCTCTCCAAGGAAAAGGCGGGGGCTAAGGGCGAAGGCAAGCTTTTCGCCGATAGCGAGGAGGCATTAGTCGCTTATGAAGACAAGGCAGTGGATTTACATGCCAAGATCAAGCTGAGGGTAGACGGTATCTTCGACCTGGAAGAGAAGAAACTTAACGAGGGAAAACAGATTATACCTACCACCGTAGGGAGGGTGCTCTTTAACCAGGTTTTGCCTCCGGGGTTTGGGTTTGTGAATACAGAGCTGAACAAGGAGCGGGTAAGCGATATTGTGATGGAGTGCTACAAAAGGTTCGGCCACACCGCTACCATCGCCCTGCTCGATGATATCAAAAAGATTGGTTTTGAGGCGGCTACCCTGGGAGGGATATCCATAGGCATCGACGACCTGCAGATCCCCGGGGAAAAACAGGAAGTCTTGAAGGAATCCAAGGAAGAGGTGGCAAAGGTTGAGGACCAGTACCATAAGGGCGTAATCACCGACAGCGAACGCAAGGCAAAAATCATCGATATCTGGACCCATGCCACAGACAAAGTTTCGGATTTCCTTTTTAAGGGCATGGAATCATTCAACCCAATTTTTATGATGGCTGACTCCGGGGCCCGCGGTTCAAGGCTGCAGGTTAGGCAGCTTGCCGGAATGCGCGGCCTGATGGCCAAGCCCTCGGGAGAAATCATCGAAAGCCCGATTACCGCTAATTTCCGCGAGGGCCTGAATGTGCTGGAATATTTTATTTCTACCCACGGCGCGCGCAAGGGCCTGGCGGACACCGCGTTAAAAACCGCCGATGCCGGCTATCTTACCCGCAGGCTGGTGGATGTAGCGCAAGAAGTGATTGTCTGCGAAGACGACTGCAGGACCTTAAACGGCATTACAGTCTCGGCGATTATCGAGGGTGACGAAGTAGTGGTAAGCCTTAAGGACCGCGTAGTCGGGAGGGTGGCCCTGGATAATATCGTGGATATCATCACCGATGAAGCGATTGTCGAAGCCGGCAGCGAGATCAACGAAGAAAAGGCCGAGATGATCGAGAAGCTGGGCATAGAAAAAATCCGCATTCGCAGCGTCCTGACCTGTGAATCCGGCCGCGGCGTCTGCACCAAGTGCTATGGAAGGAACCTGGCTACCGGCAGGATAGTGGAGCTGGGCGAGGCCGTAGGGGTAATCGCGGCGCAGAGCATCGGTGAGCCGGGGACACAGCTGACGATGAGGACATTCCATATCGGCGGCACCGCTTCCAGGATAGTGGAGCAATCATTTATAAAGTCCAAGAATAAGGGGTTGA
>Ga0156240_105_pt1 | contig 14183 bp, 13 predicted proteins | sample RifCSPlowO2_12_FD_107887 | JGI IMG/M metagenome (GOLD analysis project Ga0156240, IMG submission 107887) | Omnitrophica WOR_2 bacterium RIFCSPLOWO2_12_FULL_51_8
CTGCAATCCGCGTCCAGGGATCTAAAGTCTTCGGTGTAGGGGGCATTCCTGACGGTAAGCTTGCCTGTGCTGGTAAAGGCAGTGCCGTTCCTGCCGTAACGGGTGGGTATCACGCAGTCAAACATATCTATCCCGCAGGCAACCGCCTCCAGAATATCCTCGGGCAGGCCCACGCCCATCAGGTAATGCGGCACATCTGGCGGCAGCTGCCCGGCTGCCAGATGGACGATATTATACATCAAATTCTTGGGTTCGCCAACGGAAACTCCGCCGATGGCGATACCGTCAAAGTCCAGATCGATAATCTGCCTGGCGCACTCGCGGCGTAAATCATCATAGGTAGCTCCTTGTATAATCCCGAACAAGAGTTGCTTATCGCTTATCGCTAATCGCCTATCGCTATCAACGATATGCGATTTGCGATATGCGATATGCTTTTTTGAGCGCCTCGCCCAGTCAAACGTCCTTTTCGCCGCCGATTCCGCCTGGTCCCGAGAGCAGGGATAATGCACGCACTCATCCAGCTGCATCATCATGTCCGTCCCCAAATCCTGCTGCCAGGCGACGACGTCTTCGGGGGTCAGGAAATGCTTCGTCCCGTCTACATGCGACTGGAATTCCACGCCGGAGTCATTTATTTTCCGCAGCAACGCTAAGCTGAATATCTGGTAGCCGCCGCTATCGGTAAGGATCGGCCCGGCCCAGGAAATAAACTTGTGCAGGCCGCCCGCCTTCCTGATCACCTCTGCCCCCGGCCGTAGAAACAGATGGTAGCCGTTAGATAAAATAACCTGCGCCCCGGAATCCGCTAATTCCCGGGGGCAGAGCGCCTTGACCGTTCCCTGGGTGCCCACGGGCATAAAACAAGGCGTTTCAATCTCCCCGTGCGCCGTCAACAACTTACCTATCCGGGCTTTTGTCTGCCTGTCTTGGTGGATCGGCGTGAATGACATAGCATTAGAAAAATTACACAATCAACATCGCATCCCCGTAACTATAAAACCGGTATTTTTTATCTATCGCTTCCCGATAGGCCCTCTGCGCCAATTCCGTTCCAGCTAAGGCGCAGGTGAGCATAAACAGGGTAGTGCGGGGAAAATGGAAATTAGTCAAAAGACAGTCTACAACTCTAAACTTATATCCCGGGTAAATAAAAAGACTGGCGGCTCCGTTTCCTTTGCCACTTACGCCATAACTCTCTAAGGCGCGCGCGGAGGTAGTGCCGGCGGCAAAAATCCGACCGCCGCTTTTTTTCGCCTCTGCTACTTTTTTCAGAGTCGCGGCAGGGATTTCATAACGCTCTGCCTCCATCCGGTGCCGGGTAATATCCTCGCACTTGACCGGCTTGAAGGTGGCGTAGCCAACATGCAGTGTGAGAAAGCGAATTGCCGTGCCCTGCGCGGCAATTTCCCCCAGCATCCCCGAAGTAAAATGCAATCCTGCGGTCGGGGCTGCCACTGCCCCTTCCCTTTTGGCATACACGGTCTGGTAATAGATCTTATCCTGATCTTCTGCCTCCCTCTTGATGTAAGGCGGCAAGGGAATAGCGCCTGCGCGATAAATACTGCTTATATCCTGAGCGCGGAAAGTAATCTCGTTTTTGGCGCTCACCACTGCCGGCAGCCTGCCGTCGGCAAAGAGTATCTGTTCGCCTTTTTTGGTGCGGCTGGGTTTAATCAAGGCACGGAAGGTCGAATCTTTCTTGCGGCTGAGAAGCAGCGCCTCCACCTTGCCGCCGGTAGTCTTACGGCCCTTCAGGCGGCAGGTAAGGACCTTGGTGTCATTTAGAATTAAAACGTCGTCCTTTTGCAGATAATTTTTAATCTCTGGAAAGGAATGGTGTCCTATGCCCTGCCCCTTTCGGTCAACCACTAAGAGCCGGGCCTCTTCTCTCCTCTTTAAGGGGTATTGGGCAATCAGTTCCCTGGGCAAGGCATAGTCAAAGGAGGAAAGGTAATTGCGCATCAGGGGTTTAAGGCCGCGGCCAGGGCGTCGTTGAGGTAATCATAGGAAAAAAGGATTATTCCGTCGGGCTTAAGGCCGGCGATATCGCGGTACTGCGCGAGGATCAAATCCGGATTATCTGCGCCCAAGAAAAGCCCCAACCCAACATAAACCCTGCCCCTGCCGCGGAAGGAAAGGCCCGCCTTGGCGTTCTCTAATACCAGGCGGCTGTCTAAGCTGTAATTCATCAAGGCCGCGTAATCCGCGATTCCCTCTTCCAGCCAGAGCGGCCAGTCCTGAAAGGCGCTTGTATAAGCGCGCTCCGCCGCAGGGATCACCGCGCAGGAGACCAGCATCATCGCGGATTTCCTTTTCACCGCCCGAGAAATCTCCGTGACTAACTGCGTAACCTGCTGCCTTCTCCACTCATCCCATTGCCGGAATCTTTTTTCGTTGTTCAAACCGGTTAAAGGATCGTATCCGTGCTTCTCTTTAAATAACTGTAATGATTTTTTCCCGTAGCCGTAACTTAGGCCGTATTGCTGGAACCTGCTGCCGGGCAGAAAAGGCACAATATAGGGATAGCGCGCATAATCCAGATGCACGCCGCTCAGCAAAGGATAACGGTTAGCTATTTCTTCGGCTACCGCAACTAAGTATTTCCTTACCTCGGGGTCTGCCGGTTCCAGAAAAAGCTGCCCCTCGCGCAGGTAGCGCTTATCCAGCTCTGTGTAGCGGCTATCTATTTGCAAGGATGTCCTGCCATACTGGTCGCGGGTCAATACCGCATCTGTGTGTCTGAGTAAAATTTCTGCCTGCTCATTCTTTCCCAGGCTAAGGAGATTTAGCCAGGCAAAGACCTTTATCCCTTTCTTGCCCGCCCTTTCCAGCAAAAGGTCTATGGTATCCCTGCCAGCAGACTTCAAGATATTCTCAAAATTGCCGCGCTCTAAAATCTTGGTATCGTAATATGCCTTTCCTGCCTGATACACCTGCAGGTAAATCTCATCTATCTTGGCCTTTTCGCAAAAATTCACCAGTTCCTCTACGTTTTTCTTGGCATAGAGCACTCTCTTTGCCGTAAAAACCGGCACCCACACCCCGCGCTTAACTCCTGCGGAAGACTGGGCAAACGCCGGTATAAGGCAAATAAAAAATATCTGTGTGAAAAATAGCGCGACGGTCACAAGATAACGTATTTTTTTCTTCATTTTCTGGAAAATAGCCTGATGATTAAAGAGATAATAATGCTGAGCAGGATGGAAGTCGCCAGCGGAAAATAGAAAGTAAAATTCTTTTTCTGGAGCAAGATGTCGCCGGGAAGCCTGCCTAAAAAGGGAACCCGCTGGAAAAAAGTCAAAATTATTCCAGCCACGATCAGGATTATCCCGAATATAATTAAGGTCTTGCCGATTTCCTGCAACGCTCTGCCTCCGAAAAACTGCATCCGCAATATCTCTGACAGTAAATTCCTTTATTCTTTGCCTCTTGATGCGCCTGCCGGAATCCCGGCCGGAAGTCCGCGTAGTAAAACTTCACCCCGCCATTTACCGCGGATTCCTTGCCGATTTCCTTTAACTTATCCTGATCCTGATAGGGACTGACTAAAAGCGTGGTGGTAAATTGAGCGAAGCCGCTTTGTTGCGCGGCGCGGGCAGTTTGTTCAAGGCGCAGGCGCCAGCATAAAAAGCAGCGCTGCGGCGCGGCCCCTTCCTTGCCCAGCGCCTGAAAAAATTCCTGCGGCCGGTATTCCGGATAGCTGACCACGCAACCCTCCTCCTTTGCCCAACGCTCCACTGCCTCCCTGCGCCGGTCATATTCTGCCAGCGGGTGAATGTTAGGGTTGTAGAATAGCGCGCTCACCTCAAATCCCTCTTTGCGCAACTCCCTTAAGGGGTAAATCCCGCACGGCGCGCAACAGGTGTGGAGTAGTAGTTTCATACTTAAATTTTACGATAGGACATATGTCCTATTATTTTGAAGAATAGAATGCCTGAAATGTTCTACTAAGTTTTACTCGGGATATTTCCCGCGTGCTAGTGGGAACTGTCCCCGCCCTCGTTTCCTCAAGCGGAGACAGTCCCTATCGAGGGGCGGCGGGCGAGGCGAAATTCACGATCATCTGCAGCTCATTCCTGGATTTATCTTTTCTTGCGGCGAGTTCTTCTCTGCAGAACTGCAGGACCTTGGGGTGCTGCTTGGAATTGGAATACAGGGCCCACATAACCGTGCCTTTAGCCGCCATATATAATTTGTCTTCGGCGCTAAGCCCAAGCTTCTTTCTGACTGCCTCCCCGTAATCGGACCTGCTTTTATCCTGGGAATAAAGGGCCATCACTGTCGTGCCATACACGCAGTCCAGGTCCCCGCTAAAGCCTAAATCCTCCTTATCCAGATCGATAATTAGTTTTAAATCATTTTTTATCAATTCGGAGAGTCTTTTCTTATCATCTTTGCCGCGCTTTTTCTTTAACCAGAGATTAACCTTGCTGCGGAATACATCCTCCCAGCTCAAAACATCGATCAACCTTTCAATCGGCTCCTTCCTGCCCGTCACAAAGAATTCCATCCAGAGAAAATTCAGGTCGGAATAGTTCTTTACCCCTTCCAGGCGCCTTGAGTTTCCTTCGGGGGCAGAGGAAAGGACCTCGCCTATCTTATCGCGCACTGCCTGCGGCGATCCCTCTTTATGGGCCAAGAGAAAAGATTCGGTCTCCTTATCGCGCCAGACGCGGAAGCTGGACAAGATGAATAATTTCCCCGGCTCATCGGTAGTTTCAAAAATCTCCGCGTATTTCCTTAATAAGAATGGGTCGAGCTGGCTTGCCAGGCCAAAAAAATAAGCAGACACTTCGATCATCTCGCCTCTCTCTTCTCTGCCCTCCCGGAAGAGCGGGGAATAAATAAAGTATTTCATCGCTTGAGGCACGTTATTGGGCGATGGGCTGCGGTAATAGAAGCTGGTAAAATCGTTGAACTGCTGATTAGAGTCAATCTCTGCCCTGGCCGCGGCAGGGAGGAAAAGATAAAAAGACAGGAGTAAAAAAAATATTTTCTTACGCATTGAATAATTCCTCTTGTTTCTCATACTTGATACCGAAGTGCTCAAAGGCTGACTTGGTGGCGGTCCTGCCCCGGGAAGTGCGCCTGAGGTAGCCGGCCTTCAATAAATACGGCTCTACGGTATCAGCAATGGTATCTACTTCTTCGTTGAGGCTGGCGGCCAAAGTCTCAATCCCAGCCGGGCCGCCGCCGTACGACTCAAGGAGTAATCTCAGCACCTTGCGGTCCATTTCGTCCAAACCCGCCTTATCAATGCCTAATTCATCGAGGGTCTTGCTGGCCGTCTGGGCATCAACCCGCTCTTTTTTCCCCACCTGGGCATAATCCCGGACGCGCCGCAAGAGGCGGTTAGCGATCCTCGGGGTCCCGCGGGAACGCCGGGCAATTTCTTCTGCCGCCTCTTCGTCGACGTCCACCCCCAGGATCCTGGCGGAGTGCCGGATAATCCGGGCGAGGTCTTCAATCTTATAAAAGTCCAAATTGTAAAATATGCCGAACCTGCCCCTTAAGGGGGCGGCGAGCAGGCCGGTGCGGGTGGTGGCCCCCACCAGGGTGAAGGGCTTGAGGTTGAATTTTATGGTTTTGGCATACGGCCCCTTATCGATTACGAAGTCAATCTGAAAGCTCTCCATCGCCGGGTAGAGGAACTCCTCCACCACTTTGGAGAGCCGGTGGATCTCGTCAATAAATAAGATATCGCCGCGCTCTAAGTTGGTAAGGATGCCGATCAGATCCCCGGCCCGCTCGATGGCCGGCCCGCTGGTCGCGGTAATCTTAGAGCTCATTTCATGGGCGATGATATGCGAGAGCGAGGTTTTTCCTAGTCCCGGCGGCCCGCTCAGCAGGACGTGCTCCAGCGGCTCTTTCCTCTGTTTTGCCGCCTGCATGGAAACCTTTAAGTTTTCCACCACCTCCTTATGCCCCACAAACTCCGCGAGCTTCTTCGGCCGCAGGGATATATTCAAGACTACATCCTCTTCGGATTCCTTTATGCCGGTAAGCGGAGGGCCTCCTTTAATCAGCGCCTGCCTGATTTCTTCTTTCATCGGGGGACGATATTCCCTATGTTCCTGGCGATTTCGATTTCCTGGAATAACCCGCCCTGGCGGGCAACGATCTCTTTTAATTTGATTAACTCCAGTATGGCCAGGAATGTCACTACGATCTCTATCTTATTCTTTGCCTTTACGAACAGGCTGGAAAGCTGGACTGCCGGATTGACCAACAGCAGGTGCAGGATCTCGTGGCTCTTCTGTTCGATGCTAAACTCGTCTTTGATAACCTCATAAAAGACTTCCCTGGGGACATCTTTTAGGGCCTGGGAAAAGGCATTGATCAGGTCAAAGATACTCGCCTCAAAATAGACCTCCCCGCCCGCTTCCAGCTCCCTGCCTATTTCTGTCTTCGGCCGCTTAAAGACTTCACGCTGGCCGTTTTCCCTCTGCCTTAAATTTTCGGCGATCTCTTTGAATTTTTCGTATTCCAGCAGCCGCCTGACCAGCTCGGCCCGCGGGTCTTCCTGCGCCTCTACCTCCGCCTCTTCCTGCGCCGGAAGGAGCAGCTTGGATTTTATCTGCATCAGGGTAGCGGCCATCACCAAGAATTCCCCGGCGATATTTAAATCCAATAGCTGCATCAGATTCAGGTATTGCAGGTACTGTTCGGTTACCTTGGCGATGGGGATATCGTAGATGTTCAGGTGGTCTTTTTTGACCAAGTAGAGCAGGAGGTCAAGCGGACCCTCAAATATCTCTAATTTAATCTTATAACTCATCTCTGGATATTAGGAATACTAATCCCCTAACCGTAATAATGCCTTTACCTCTTTTATCGTCCGGCTGGCTGCTTCTTCCGCCTTTTTCTTCCCCTCGGATAAGATGCCGATAAGAGCGCTTTTGTCTTCCAAGATGGCTTCTCTCTTCTTGCGTATCGGCCCTAAGAATTTTACCAGGATCTCCGCCATCTCTTTCTTGCATTCCGTACAGCCTATGCGGGCCGCGCGGCAGGCCGCGTCAATCTCTTTTTTTCTCTGCGGCGCAAAAACCGCGTAATAATTATGCAGGTTGCATTTTTCCGGATGCCCGGGGTCGGATAGTCTTACCCGCGCCGGATCGGTAAACATACTCTGGACTTTCTTCCTGATAGTTTCCGCGTCTTCGGAAAGAGAAATATAATTATTGTAACTCTTGCTCATCTTCCGGCCGTCCAGCCCCAAGAGGCGCGCCTCTTTAGTCAAAAGCGCCTGCGGCTCCGGGAATAACGTGGATTTATAGAGGTGGTTGAATTTTCTGGCAATCTGACGGGTAAGCTCTAAGTGCGGCAGTTGGTCTTCTCCCACCGGTACCACCCCGGCCTTATAGAGAAGGATATCCGCGGCCTGCAGCACCGGATACCCCAGGAAACCGTAGGTGCTTAAATCGCGGTTCCTAACCTCGCGCAGCTGCTCCTTGTAGGTCGGGCAGCGCTCCAGCGGCCCTAGCGGCGTGATCAGCGAAAAAAACATGTAAAGTTCCAGGTGCTCCCTGACCTGCGACTGGACAAAAATAGTCGATTTTTTAGGGTCGATGCCGCAGGCCAGCCAGTCCAGGGCGATATCCAGGGTATTGGCCTTTAGGTCAGCCGGATTTTCGTATTCCGACATCAAGGCATGCCAGTCCGCGATCATAAAGAAACAATCGTACTCCTCCTGCAGCTTTACCCAGTTATCCAGGGCGCCGACCAAATGGCCTAAGTGCAATTTCCCGGTCGGCCTCATCCCGCTTAAGATGCGCTTCTTTAACATAATCATCTTTCACACCTGTGTAATATTATTTTATAATTTACGCGCTATCTTCTCTATCTCATACGCCTCGATGATATCGCCTTCCAGTAACTGGTCAAACCCGGCCAGGGCCATGCCGCATTCAAAACCTTCGGCCACTTCCCGGACATCATCCTTAAACCGCTTTAAAGAGCTGATCTTGCCCTCAAAGACCGGCTGGCCGTTACGGAGCAGGCTTACGGAAGCGGAACGGTTGAACTTTCCCTTGGTAACGAAACACCCGGCGACTGTCCCGGCGCGCGATAATTTAAAGACCTTTCGCACCTCCGCCCTGCCCAGGAAAACCTTTTTAATCTTAGGCTCGAGCATCCCTTCCACCGCGGCCTTAATATCGCTGGCCAGCTCGTAAATAATATTGTAGATCTTGACCTCCAGCCCTTCCTTGGCCGCCGTCTCCTTGGCCAGCTCATCGCAGGTAACATTGAAGCCCAGGACCAGCGCGTCTGAGGCCATCGCCAATACAGCGTCGGAATTATTGATATTGCCCACGCCGGTGTGGATGATATTCAGCTTGATTTCCGAGACATTCAATTTATCCAGGGTATTTTTGATCGCCTCCAACGACCCCTGCACATCGGCCTTGATGATCAGCTTCAGGTCTTTGATCTTACCGGCGACGATCTGGGCGTGCAGGTCTTCCAGGCTGATCCTTTTTACTTCCCTGATCTGGGACTGCCTTTCTTTCTCCAGACGTGCCTGGGCCAGCTCCTTGGCCTGCTTCTCCTCTTCAATGGCGAAAAATTGTTCTCCCGGTTCGGGAATACCGGAAATCCCCAGCGCCTCTATCGGCAGCGATGGCCCGGCTGAAACTACCGAAACCCCGCGGTCATTGAACATTGCCCGGACCTTCCCGTAGAAATTCCCGACAATGATGTTCTGATTCAAATGCAAAGTCCCGTTCTGCACCAGGAGCGTTACCACCGGCCCCCTGCCCTGGGCCATCTTGGCTTCTATGACTACTCCGCGGGCAAGCCGATGGGGGTTGCTTTTTAGTTCCAGCATCTGGGCCTCCAGCAGGATCATCTCCAGCAGGTCATCGATGCCTTGCCCGGTCTTCGCCGAAACCGCCACGGTAATGGTCTTGCCGCCCCAATCCTCGGCAGCCAATCCCAGCTCAGATAATTGTTTTTTCACCCGGTCAATATTTGCCTGCGGCCGGTCTACCTTATTGATGGCCACGATGATCGGCACGTTGGCTGCCCGGGCGTGGTCAATCGCCTCCTGGGTCTGAGGCATTACCCCGTCGTCAGCCGCGACCACCAACACCACAATATCCGTAATCCTGGCCCCGCGGGCGCGCATCGCCGTAAAGGCCTCATGCCCCGGGGTATCCAGAAAAGTTATTTCTCCTCCGGGCAGCACCACTCGGTAAGCGCCGATATGCTGGGTGATCCCGCCGTGCTCGCTTTCGGCAACTTTAGTCTTTCTGATCGCGTCCAACAAGGAAGTCTTGCCGTGGTCAACATGGCCCATAAAAGTTACCACCGCAGAGCATGACTTGAGATCTTCCTGCCGGTCCTCTTGCTGATGCGCGCCCAGCACAAGCTCTTCTTTTCCCGGCGCCTTCTTCACCCGGCAGCCATATTTCAGGCAGATCTTTTCCGTCTCTGCCTCCCCCAAACTCTGATTGATGCCGGCCATCACTCCTAGGCCCATCAGCATCTTGATAACCACCGAGGGTTTCTCCTGCAGGCGCACCGCTAAATCTTTAACGGTAATCGGCAGCTCCAATTCGATCTCTTTTAACGTTACTGCCGGGGCAGCAGGCTTGATTTCCTCTTTCTTCCCTGCCTCGGCAACCGCGGGCTTGAGGTCTTCTTTAACCGGGGGTTTAACCTGGGGATTAGGAAAAAGCGGCTCTTTAGCCAAGGCTGCCCTGGGCGCTTCCGCTATCTTTACCGGCTTGACCTCGGCTGCCTGAGGTTTAGTTTATACTTTAGGCGCGGCTGCCGGCTTGACCAATGGCTGCGCTGGCGCCGCCGCTAATTTTATTTTTTTCGCTGCGGGCTTAGATTTCGCGGGAAGAAGTTTTTTAACTCCGGGCTTAACCTTGGGTCTTTTTACCGCTGGTTTTGCCTTGACGGCCTTAATTGACGGTTTCTTTAACTTGGCTTCCTTTTTGAGCGCAACTTTAGTTTTCCTTACTTTTTTTGTCATCACTTTCCTCATTCCTTCAGCTTCTTCGCTTCCGCAATCAGTTTCTGCGCCTTTTTCTGACCGAGGCCTTTAACCTTAGTCAATGCCTCGGCGCTGGACTTCGCCAGGCCATCTACGGATTTAATCCCTGCGGCCTTCAGGCATGCGATGGTTTTTTCTCCCACGCCGGGGAGGCTGGCTAAGGAAACCTTTTCCTTAACTTCCTTAACCGGCTTCTTTACCGCCTTGGCTTTAGCCGCCCTCTTTTTCTTTGCCGGCTCTTCTTCCGGCGCGGCTTCTTTTGCTGCGGCGGCTGCCGCTTCCTGTTTAGCCCTGGCCTCTTCCTCTTCGATCGTGGCCTTGGTACGGATATCCAATTCCCAGCCGGTCAACCTGGAGGCCAGCCGGACATTCTGCCCGTGTTTGCCGATCGCCAGCGACAGCTGGTCATCCGCCACGATCACCGTGGCCTTCTGCCGGTCCTTGTCCAATTTAATCTCCGAGACTTCCGCCGGGGAAAGCGCGGCCTTGATGTACTCCCGGATGTCTTCGCTGTAGCGCACGATGTCGATCTTCTCGCCCTGCAGTTCGTTGACGATGTTCCTTACCCGGTTTCCCCGCATCCCGACGCAGGCGCCCACCGAATCCACCTTTTCATTCTTTGACCAGACGGCAATCTTGGTGCGCTCTCCGGGCTGGCGGGAGATGGATTTTATCTCCACTATGCCTTCGTAAATCTCCGGCACTTCCAGCTCAAAAAGCTTGCGCACTAAATTAGGGTGGGCGCGGGAAAGCATAATCTGCGGCCCCTTCACCTCTTTTCTCACTTCCGCCACATACGCGCGGATGCGCTGGCCCTGCCTGAATTCCTCGCGCGGGGACTGTTCGCGTTTCAGGAGCATGCCTTCCGCCTTGCCTAAAAGGTCAACGATGATATTGCCTTTTTCAAAACGGTAAACCGTGCCGCTGGTAATCTCGCCGACCCGGCCCTGGAATTCGTTAAAGACTACGTCTTTTTCGGCTTCGCGCAGTTTCTGAATAATTACCTGCCGGGCAGTGGAAGCGGCGATACGGCCGAAATCAATTGAGGTGATTTCCTGATCGTTCCGGGAGGCGGTGATCTTGCCGCTCTCGGGATCAAGCCTTACCTTCAGCTCTTCGTCGGGCTTGATATCCACCACCTTCCTGGTGGCGCTCAACAGCGCGCTCTCCACCGCCGCAATGAGCACTTCCTTTTTAATCCCCTTCTCCCTTTCTATCTGCTCAATAATGGCTATCAATTCCTGGCTCATTTTAAGTCTCCATTCAACTCATTATTTGCTTTGCCTGGGCGATTTCGGCAATCGGCACGCCGATGGCCCTTCCCCCGTTATCTTCGATAAAAACAGACTCTCCCTCTATCTTTTTAATTATTCCATCGAATTCCCACCTGCCGTCTACCGGGGTATTCAGGAAGATCCTGACTTTCCTGTTTAGGCAGCGTAAGAAGTCGCCCCTGACCTTCAAGGGGCGGTCAATCCCGGGTGAAGAAACCTCTAAAATATATTGCTGCTGCAAAATATTTTTTTCATCCAGCAGCAAACCGATCTGGCGGTTTAAGGCGGCGCACTCGCCGATCGAGATGCCGCCTTCGGGATAATCTACCAGCAGACGGACTGCCAGATCCCTGCCTTCGCAGCGGCAGGAGATATCCACCAACTCCACCTGTCTGGCTTTTAAAAAATCCGTCAGCAGATCTCTGAGCTTGGCGATGATTATTTCCCTATCCATTCAAGATCCCCCTGATCTCCCGCAGGGCTTCTTCCTTCGGCTTAACGATTAATTTATTCCCCCGGCGCACCTTTATTTCCACGACCTGGTCCTGCAGGGCCTTCTTGCCGATGATCGCCTGCAGCGGTATCCCCACCAGGTCAGCGTCTTTGAATTTTACCCCGGGGCGCTCGTCGCGGTCGTCAAAAAGCGCGGCGATGCCTCCGGCAGCCAGCTCCCGGTAAAAATTATCGGCTAAATCGCGGATTTTTTCATCGCCCGAATCCAGGGCCAGGACTATCACCTGGTATGGCGCGACCTCCTGCGGCCAGATGATCCCCGCCGCATCGTGGTTCTGCTCGATGACCGCGGCAATCAACCGGGAAACCCCGATGCCGTAGCAGCCCATGATCATCGGCTGCAATTTTCCTTTTTCATCCAGAAAATCCGCGCCCAGCGCCTTGCTGTATTTCGTGCCCAGTTTAAAGATATGCCCCACCTCGATACAATTAAGCCGCTCCATTTTGGCGCCGCAGCGCGGGCAGGCTTCCATTTCCGCGCCCGGGGCCTGGTAAGCCTTGGCCTGCCCGCATCCGGGGCAGGATAAAACTACGTCTTCGCCGTCCTTGGCCGGCGCCATAAATTCGTGGGAAAAACTCCCTCCCATCACTCCGGGGTCGGCTTCGGTAACTAAGATCTCCAGGCCGCAGCTTTTAAAAATCCGCAGGTACGCCTCGTGCATCTCCCGGTAACTCTTGTCTAAGCCCGCTTCGTCGCGGTCAAAACTATAGGCGTCCTTCATGATGAATTCGCATCCCCGGATCAGGCCGAAACGCGGCCGGATCTCGTCGCGGAATTTTGTCTGGATCTGATAAAGCGCCAGGGGCAGCTGTTTATAACTGGCGACGTGGTTTTTCACCAGGTCGGTGATCACTTCTTCGTGGGTAGGGCCTAAACAGACTTTGCGCCCCCGGCGGTCGGTAAACCTGACCATTATCTCGGCCAGGTCCTTATCACGGCCGCTCTTCTGCCAGAGTTCCAGCGGCTGCCAGGCCGGCAGCAGCACTTCCGCCGCCAGGCAGGAATCCATCTCCCGGCGGATGATCTTCTCTATGTGATTCAGCGCCCGCAGGCCCAAAGGCAGGTACGAGTAAACTCCAGCCATCAGCATGCGCACCAGCCCGGCGCGCAGCAGCAGCTGGTGGCTGACGGTCTCTGCCTCCTGGGGAATTTCTTTTAAGGTCGGGATGAAGGTCTTAGTCCAGAGCATTTCTATTTAATCCTGCTTAAATATCTCCTTGTTTAAATTAACATCTCGCTTGGCAAACAACGGATAGAATACAGGGATTATCCCCGTCGCCTTCCAGCTCCCCTTAACCTTGCCTGCGGCATCTATCCCTTCCTGGTCATAGAGGAAAATATCCTCGCAGGCTGCCTGCGCGTCTTTGAGCCCGTTGACCTGAGTAATATAGGTGATCTTACGCGAACCGTCGGCCAACTGCTCCTCATGCACGATGACATTCACCGCCGCGGCGATCAAGCGGTGAATGGCCTCTACGTTGATCGGCATGCCGGAAGTCAGAATCATCGCCTCTAAGCGGTAGATTACTTCCTGGGGGGAGCTAGCATGCAGCAGGGTCAAGGCCCCGGTATGGCCGGAACAGACCGCCTGCAGCATATCAAAGGCCTCCTTGCCCCTGATCTCGCCGACAATGATGCGGTCCGGCCGCATGCGCAGGGAGTTTAAGAAAAGTTCGCGGATGCCCACTTCGCCCCTGCCTTCGATAGTCGGATGCCGCGTCTCCAGCCTGACCACGTGCCTCTGGTTTAAGTTCAGCTCCGCCGTATCCTCAATCGTGATGATCCGCTCGTCTGCATTAATATAGGAAGAGAGCACGTTCAGGGTAGTAGTCTTGCCTGCGCCGGTAGCGCCGGAAAAAATAATATTGATTTTCGCCTTCACGCAAGCCACCAGAAAATCACGCATCCGGTTATCCAACGTGCCCAGCTTGATCAAATCCTCGGCAGTGCGGATACTTTTGAGGAATTTACGGATGGTGACTACCGGGCCGTCTAAGGAGAGCGGCGGGATAATAATATTCACCCGCGAGCCGTCCTGCAGGGCAATCTCGGTATAGGGAAAGGCCTCATCCACGCGGCGGCGGGTAGGCTCAAGGAACTTGTAGATTACCTGCATCAGCTGCTGTTCGCTCTCGAAGGCAATGCCGGCCGGCTCCATCTTGCCGTGGCGTTCCACAAAGATGCTGCCCGGACCGTTCACCATAATCTCAGTTACCTGCGGGTCGCGCAAAAATTGCTCCAGCGGGCCGAAGCCGGCGACTTCATCCACCAGCTCAGCGATAAGCTTCTCTTTTATCTCCGGTGTCAGACGGATATCGTCGCTGCGGATGATATTTTCCAGGATGATCCCCGCGCGCTCTTTTAAGGCCGCGATATCTTTTTCCTCAAT
>Ga0156240_104_pt2 | contig 13776 bp, 13 predicted proteins | sample RifCSPlowO2_12_FD_107887 | JGI IMG/M metagenome (GOLD analysis project Ga0156240, IMG submission 107887) | Omnitrophica WOR_2 bacterium RIFCSPLOWO2_12_FULL_51_8
GATGGCGATCCCCGGCCGCTCGATCACCGGCAGCAGGCCTAAACCCAGAGTCGCCGCGCAGACCACTGCCCCGGTATTGCCGGCGCTGAAGAAGGCGTCGCCCCGCCCCTCCTTCAGCAAATTAACCCCTACCACGATCGAAGAGTTCCTCTTCCGGCGGACGCTGGTGGCCGCCGGCTCGGACATCCCGATCACCTCTTCGGCAGGGCTCACGGTGATATTACTCCCGGAGAACCTGGATTTTTTGAGCAGTTGGTCAATCTGAGGCGCATCCCCGACTAAAATAACCTCGGCGTTGTATTCCTTTACCGCGGCAATCGCGCCCTCGATAACTACCCGCGGGGCATGATCCCCGCCCATTGCGTCAACGATTATCTTCATAATGCCTTATTGTTTCTTCTTTTTCTTCTCTTTGACCTTGATCTCCATCACCTGCCGGCCGGCGTAATATCCGCAAACCCCGCAGATGCGATGCGGGAATTTCGGCTGCTTACACTGCGGGCAGGGTGTGAGATTGCCAGCGGATAATTTCCAGTGGGTGCGCCGCCTTCTGCTCCGCGCCTTAGAATGTCGTTTTTTTGGTAGTGGCACTTACGCGCTCCTTTCGTTCATACAGCTAACTCAACAGTCGCATTCACCCTCATTCAGATTCTTGCCGCACTCCGGACAGAGTCCCCGGCAATCAGCCCGGCAAAGAGGCTTGATCGGATAACCCAGGATAATCTCCTCCCGGATATCCGGGCCTAAATCTATTTCCCGCTCCTGCCTGCCAACGGAATAATTCAGGCTGAGCCTCTTACGCAGAGGGGTGTCAAACTCTTCGAGGCAGCGCCCGCAGCGGGTATGCATCAAGGCCTCAACGTCCAGATTGACGCTCAAGGCATTGGTAATCTTGGAAACATCCGCCCGGATTTTAACCGGCCCTCTGAATTTGACCTCCTCCGTTTCCAGGTCGAGAGCTGCGGCGCTCTCCTCCTCTTCCAGGCGGCAGCCTTCAAAGGGGATCCTGCTGAGGCCTATCTTCATTTACGCTTACCTAACTTCCTCTTCAGCGCCTTTTCCACGGATGGCGGAACGAAATTCGAGAGATCCGCGCCTAAGCCGGCTGCCTCCTTAAGTAACTTGGAGGAAAGGTAGCTGAAAGATTCCTGCGGCATCAGAAAGACCGTTTCGATATCCGCGGCCAGCTTCCGGTTAGTCAGGGCCATCTGGAATTCGTATTCGAAATCAGAGACCATGCGCAGGCCGCGGATTAAGACCTTGGCCTGCCTTTTACGGGCGTAATCCACCACCAGGCCTTTAAAACCGCAGATTTCGATCCCGCTCAATCCGGCCGTAGCTTCCTCAAGCATCGCCACCCTTTCCCTGACGCTGAACAGCGGCCGCTTGTAAGGGTTATGCGCTACCGCCACGATCACTTCCGAGAAAATCTCCTGCGCCCGCCGGATCAGGTCAACGTGGCCATAGGTAACCGGATCAAAAGTTCCTGGGTATACCGCTATCTGGCACATTTTCTATAAAACGACAGTACCGTGTCGCCGTAACGCGATTGCCTGAATAAAATCAAATCTCCCAGCGTGTCTGGGAGAAGGTCTTTCTTAAAATGCTGCGCTATCGCTAAGCCACAGGGCGCTAATATATCATAACTGGATAGGGTGCGCAAGGTTTTTTTTACCAGTGGTTCGACTGCGCCCGCCACCGGCCCCTTGCAATAAGGGGGGTCTAAGAAAATAATCTCGAATCTCTTTCCCTCCCGGCTCAACTTCTTTATTGCCTCCTGGGCATCCGACTGCGTAATCCGGCGCCCGCCTGCCTTGATGAAGGCAAGATTCGCCGCGATTTGCCGCGCGCAGTCTCTCTTCTCCTCTACAAACTCCGCTTCTTTTGCGCCCCGGGATAAGGCCTCGATACCAATCGCCCCGGAGCCGGCAAAAAGCTCCAGGAATGACATTTCGGAGATATCCCCCAGAATATCAAAGAGGGCCTTTCTCACTTTATCCTGCGTGGGGCGAATGCCTTTGGGCATCTTAATCACCCTGCCCTTATATTTACCGGTGATTATCCGCATCATCCCACCACCATCAATTCTTCATATTCGGGGAACCTCTGCAATAATTTTTCCTTTAGCAGGCGGTGCGGCCGCTCTTCCAGGCGGGGGTCAACGTTCAAAAGCCTGATTGCCTCTTCCCGCGCGCGCTTCAGGAGCTGCATCTGGGTGAGTGGATTAGCGATCTTTAATTCAGAAAGCCCGTGCTGGCGCTCCCCAAAAAACTCTCCCGGCCCCCTGATTTTTAAATCCTCTTCGGCGATACGGAAGCCGTCGCTGTATTTTACCATTGCCGCCAGGCGCGCCTGCGCGCCGGGCGTCCGGGCGCCGGACAAGAGGATACAATAAGACTGCTCATGGCCCCTGCCCACCCGGCCGCGCAGTTGGTGCAGCTGCGCCAGGCCGAAGCGCTCGGCGTGCTCGATGACCATGCAGGCGGCATTGGCAACATCAATCCCTACCTCCAGCACCGTGGTAGAAATTAAAACGTCCAGCTCCCTGTCGTTAAACTTCCGCATCAAACGGGCCTGCTCAGCCTGCGCCAATTTCCCATGGACCAGCCCGAGCTTAAATTCCCGGAATTCGTCTTTCTTTAGGGCATCGTACATCTTTTTTGCCCCGGCGATATCCAGGGCATAAGATTCCTCGATCACCGGATAGATGATGTAGGCCTGCCTGCCCTGCCGTAATTGCCCTTTTACAATCTCGTAGGCCTGCCGCCTTTCCTTTTCTTCCAGGCACTTAGTCTCCACCGGCATCCTCCCCGGCGGCAGCTCCCTGATCACCGAAATATCCAGGTCGCCGTAAAGGGTGATTGCCAGGGTCCGGGGAATGGGGGTAGCGGTCATAATCAGGATATCGGGGTTGGGCCCTTTCTGGGGCAGTAAGGCCCGCTGGCCCACCCCGAATTTGTGCTGTTCGTCGATCACTACCAACCCCAGATTCTTGAATTCTGCTTTCTCCTCTAATAGCGCGTGCGTGCCGATGATTAAATTTATTTCTCCATTTTTTATTTGCCGTAGTTTTACCATTTTGCTTTTTTTATCAATGCTGCCGGTCAGCAACTCTATTTTTATTTCTCTGTTTTGATATTTGACGGTTCGACTATGCTCACCATCAACCCTGAGTGGAACCGAGGGATTGATTTTTGATATTTGATTTTTGATTTTTTCGAAATGCTGCCCGGCCAGGATTTCCGTCGGCGCCATAAAGGCCGCCTGATACCCTCCGGAAACGGCGATTACCGCGGCGGCGGCGGCGACCACGGTTTTACCGGAACCCACATCGCCCTGCAGCAGGCGCTGCATGCTCCGGGGGCAGGCCATATCCGCCTTGATCTCTTCGATCGCCTTTTTCTGCCCGGCGGTCAACTCAAACGGCAGGCCGGAAATAAAGTCTTCCAGCAGCGGGCTTTCTACCTTGTGCGCGATGCCGGCCTTTTCTTTTTTTTTGAGCTTGCGCAGGGCCAGCGGCAGCTGAAACAAGAAGAATTCCTCAAAGGAAAGCCTGATATAGGCCTGATCCTGCGCTTCCGGACCTTGAGGGAAATGGATGCTGCGCAGGGCCTGCGCCAGGTTAACCAGCTTATTCCGGGAGCGCAAGCCAAACTCAAGGCAGTCACTGATCTGCGGCAGGTATTCGTTGAGGGCGGAATTTACCAGGCGCCGGAAATTCCTCTGAGTCAGGCCTTCGGGCAGTGAATAGACCGACGCCAGCCTTCCGATATCCAGCGCGTCATCGCCGTCCTTGCCGATGATCTCGAATTCCGGCGAGCTTAATTGCAGGTTCTTGCCGTAGCGTTCAACTTTACCGAAGAGGACCAGGCTGTCTCCCACCTGGAAATAATTCTGCAGATAAGGCTGATTGAACCAAACGCAGGTGATCTTGCCGCTGGCGTCGCCCACCACCGCTTCGGTAATGCTGAAACCTTTCCTGCGCCAGGAGCGATGCCCGCCTTTGGCCAAAACCTCTCCTTTAACCGCGCGCGCCTGTCCGGCCTCCAATTTGTTGATCGGGCTCAAGTTTGTGCGGTCTTCGTAACGCCGGGGAAAATGATAAAGCAGGTCTTCGACGGTAAAGATCCCGAGCTTCTCAAAGGCCAGCGAGCGTTTCGGGCCGACGCCTTTGAGGTACTGGATGGGCGCATAGCGCGGCTTAGTCATTGGGGCTCCCGCAGCCCTGCCTGATAATGGAAAGCATCTCCCCCTGCGTGCGCGCGCGCGAAGACCTTTCCCGCAAAGGCCTGACTTTACGGAACCCCCTGGTGTACCAGGCAAAAAATTTGCGGAAGATCACTACCCCTACCCTCTCGCCGTAGAAATCCACACACTCCTTCAGATGCCCGGCCATCACTTGGGCGATTTCTTTTTTGTCCGGCGCGCCCGGCAGCCCATCCCCTTCAAGCCGCGCCGCTATTTCTCTGAAAATCCAGGGGTTCCCCAGGGCGCCCCGGGCAACCGCTAAACCGTCGCAGCCGGTTTCTCCGAGCATCCGCGCGGCCAATTCCGCGGACAAGATATTACCGCTGGCGATTACCGGGACCTCGAGCGACTCTTTGACTTTGCGGATGGCCTGATAATCCACGCCCCCGCTATAACCCTGTAGTTTTGTCCGGCCGTGGATGAATATACCGCTCACCCCGGAATCCTGCGCGTGGAGCGCGACCTCCCGGGCATTGATCGAATCCCTGTCCCAGCCAATGCGGATTTTTACCGTCACCGGCAGAGAGGAATTTTTTACCACTAACCGCAAAATCTGCTTTAATTTTTTCGGCTCGCGCAATAAAGCCGCGCCTTCGCCCCGGCGCACCACTTTTTTTGCCGGGCAGGCGGCGTTGAAGTCAAGGATGTCAAAACTGCATCCCTGCAGGGCCTCCAGCGCCTGAGAGATAAATTTCGGCTCGCAGCCCAAAAGCTGCACCCCCAACGGCTGATCCTGCGCCGTTGACTTCAACATCTGCCGGGTTTTCTTGTTCTTGTAAGAAGCGGAGCGGGCATTGATCATCTCCACGAAAGCCAGTTCAGCCCCAAAACGGCGGTTAAGCGCGCGGAAAGGCAGGTCGCTGATCCCGGCCATCGGGGAGAGTATTAAGTTAGATTTTAAGCTTAGACTCCCTATCTTCAGCATAATTGTTTTCGTAATAAAAGGTTTCGGTTGCGGCTACGTATCGTGTATCGTAAATCGTCTAAAAGGGTTTCGTTTAAGAAGACGACACACGAAACCGAAAACGATTTACGATACGTAGCCGAAACCTAAAACCGATTTAGACGATAAACTTGGGGTCTTTAATCAGGGGGTGATTCTCGATCTTCCGGGAAATTGCCTCTGGCATACCGGCCCTGCCTAATCTGTAATACATGTAATTCTTATATCCTTCCACGCCCGGCTGGTCATAGGCATTGACTTCCAGGAGCTCGCCTTCGAAGGCAGTAGCCATTTCAAAAAAATACAATAAGGCGCCCCAGTGATAAGGCGAAACCTCCGGCATGATAATCGTGCAGTTCGGCCGCGATTCCTGGACCAGCGCCCATTCCGTGGCCTCCTGGGCCAGGCAGATCAACCGGGTAAAAGTCCTGCCTGCCAGGATGTCCCCTTTGCCCGGGACCTTCACTTCATCCCTGAATTTCTCTACCCGGATAAAGGTGGTTATTTTGTTATTCTCGCCCTCGATATTATTCTGCTGGATGGAATGCAGGTCGCCGGTGCCGCGGCAGGAAACCGGGGTGCGGCCCACATTGACGATATTCGTTTCATCCTTAAGCCATTCCTCTTCGCCTGACCGGTTCATCGCGATTTTCCTCCCGCATTTCTTGCCTAAGCTCTCGCCCAGAAGCTGCGCGTACCAATCTGCGGTGGCCTTCAAGGTCTCGGAAAAAGGCATCATCAGGGCAATGGCCTTGCCTTTCTTGCGGTAAAGGATGGTGTGCAGGGCGGCATACATCGCGGCAGGGTTAACGGAGAGGTCCGCCGCGCCGCATCTGGAGGACATCTCTCTGGCTCCGGCAAAAAGCTCCGCGATGTCTACGCCGATGATCGCCAGATGTAAAAGCCCCATATTGAACTCGGAAAACCTGCCGCCCACCCCCTTTAATAACGGCAGGCCCCGGAAACTTAAGCTGTCTCTCTTCTGCTCGGCATTCACCCTGTTGCGCAGCGCCCCGCTCTCCGGGTCGGTGACCGCCAGGATCTGCCGGCCATAGCGGATTCCCGCGCCTTTCTTCAGCCAATCCTCCGCCACCGCGAATGCGGCTTTGGTCTCGGCGGTTTCCCCGGACTTGGAGATCACGATCAGAAAAGTTTTTTTGGGATTTAAATTTTTTAGCAGGGCGCGCAGGGTATCGGGGTCAAGGTTATTGCCTTCGCAAAAAAATTGCGGCCTCTTTTTTCTCGAGGCAGCGAATTCATTGTAATAAGGCGGGGCGAGCGCGTCCTGCGCCGCGCGGATGCCCAGGTAAGAGCCGCCGATGCCTAAGGAAATTACCGCGGCGTATTTTTTGGCGATCTCATTAGCTATGCTTTTGACCCGGCGGAAGGTGGCTTTATCCTGCCAGGGCAGCCTTGCCCATTCCAGTCCCAATTTTATCCAGATGCGCCTGCGCCTGGCGGACAACCCCGGAAATACCCTCGAGCTCTTCCGCAGTAACCCCATGGTCTTTGCCGACGGAAGAACTCATCAGATTGTTTAAGTCGAACTTGATAACCGGCATCGAGCTGGCTCTTTGGATTAGGTTATTGTTGGACGATTTTCACCGTGGTGCGCCTGCCGTCCTGCCAGGGCCAGAGCATCGCGAAGACAACCTGGCCTGCCCCCTCCCGGAAATAGAGTACCTGGCCCGGCATGATCCCGCCGAAACCCTTGACCGCCTCCTGCATCCGGAAACTCAACGCCCCCTTGGCAGGCAGGACCGGAATGCCGAAAAATTGCTCCAGGCGGCTGACTAATTTTGCCAATTCGTCCTTCAGCACCACGGCCTCAAAATAATTATCGCAGTCCATGCGCATGGTTTCGAAAATAACCTGCCTTAGATCATTCTTTAGCGCGCTGAAGTCCATAGTGGAGCCCCCTCGGCCTAAAGGCCGAGGCTCCCTCCCTGAAGCAAAATCACATTCCGCAAATTCCTATCCCCGGCCTAAAGGCCTGGGATTTTGCGGAAGGGATTAAATCTCCTTATCTTCGCCCCTACTATAACATAAAAAAAAAATTTGGCAAGCGCTTACCTAACCCCTCAGGTTATTCTTTACTAAATCTTTCCACGCTCTTTTTGTAATCTGGGTCAGGCCTTGGAGGTTTCTATTTTCTACTTTTTTTGACTTTTTTCACGGCCAGTTTCATAACCTCCTGCCTCAGCCCCTCGGCAATCTCGTCGTAGGTGTTCCCCAGCTGCCGCCATCTAAGAGGCTTGCCGAATATTACCCTTACAGGATAAGGCCGCGGCACGCGGCTTCCCCTCGGCCAAGAATAGTGAGAACCGCTGATGTACACCGGTATGGCCGGTATATCGAGCTCCTTCATCAGTATGCCCGCGCCTTTCTTAAAATCATTCACTTCGGAGTCAATCGAACGCATGCCTTCCGGGAAAATGCAGACTATCTTCCCTTTCGACAGGCAAAAGGAAACCGCCCGCATTGCTTCGGCAAGGCGAGAGCTGGCGTCTACCGAGATGAGACGGCAGATTTTATTCGCCCAAACAAATAAAGGGTGCTCAAAGATACGTTGATAGCCCAAAAAATAAGTGCTCATGGCTATTTTAAAGGGGAGGCTGGTAAAAACAAATAGGCCGTCCAGATAACTGGCGTGGTTCGGACAGATTAAGTACGGACCTTGCTCCGGCAAATTCTCCCGCCCCTGCGCCCTCAAGGACCAGCACAGCCTGAAAAGAAAAGAGAAAATGGCAGATTTGAAAAGCAGGGTGAGCATTCGCTCGCTCAAGCCGAAACGTAATTTTATTTTGCCGAGCACCGGGCCGGGCGGAGGCTCGGATAAAATTTCCTGCCAGTCCCTTGCCGCATTTTTTCCCAAAACCAAGCCTCCTCTCTCTTTAAGCAATTCCTGGAGGCCGATAACTACGTCTTTGACGGTAGATACCGAATAGAGCATCTCATCCGGTATGCCTATTCCCAGCAAGGCCTCAAGGCCCGCTCCCATCTCCACCCTCGCCAGCGAATCAATCCCCAAGTCTATTTCCAAGTGGCTGTCCAGACGCACCGGCCTTGCCGTTTCCTTTGCGATATAATCGAATATTTTCGCGGCAGTCTCCCCCTCGAGAATCCGGCGTTCTTCTTCGGTCGAGGCCTTCGCCTCTTCCTTGATTTCCGCTTCGCCCTTACGCAGGTATTCCTGCATCACGGTAAAGCGCTTAATCTTATGCAGAGCCGTGCGCGCAAGCTCCTTCTTGGTCAGGATTATCCCCATGATACGTTTGTAAGGAGGCAGCTTCCTGCCTAAGGTATCCAAATCCCAACGTATCCTCTCGCGAAGATTAGCCTCTCTTTGCCTGGAAAAATATTCAAAATCCGGGACAACCACCGCGTAGAGTAGATCCCTGCTCTGTCTGAAAACCGTATCCTGCCTGAGCAAAATGCAGAGCTCCTTTATATAAGGGCTCTGCCCGTAATACTCCTCTAACTCTTCCGGATAAATATTTTTCCCCGAACTCAATACCAATATCTCCTCCTGCCTGCCGGTCAGGAATAAATAACCTTCTTTATCGATGTGACCGATATCGCTGGTATAGAGCCAGCCGTCTTTTATCGTTTCTTTCGTCAACTGCGCATTGTTATGATAGCCGCTCATCACATTCGGGCCCTTGACCAAAATGCGGCCAGCCCCTGCGCTATCCGGGTGATCAATTTTGACAAAGACATCCGGCAGGGGCCTGCCGGCTGAGCCGAATTTTATTTTTTCCGGATGGTTCAAGCTTACTACCGGCGAGGCCTCGGTCAGACCATACCCCTCAACGACCTTCAACCCAAAATCCAGCAGGCCTCTGCCTATTTTCGGCTCAAGCCTCGCCCCTCCGCAGACAGAAAGCCGCAGGCCTCCCATGAGCCTGCGTAAGCTCAAACGCATAAAAGGAGTTATTAAAGGACGCAGTATTAAAGGCGCTTGCCCAACGCGCTCGGAAATCCGCTTATACAGCATCTGGAAAAATCGCGGCACACCGATTAATATAGTCACCCCGGTTTCTTTAATGGCGGCATTTATATCCTGCGGCTTAAGGCTGGGGCAAAAAGTCACTGTCGCGCCCGTAAGCAGGGGCACAAGTAATGAAGCCATAAATGCGTATGAATGATAAAGCGGCAGAATGAGCAGGAACGTATCGCTTTCGGAACATAGGTCTGCCTTGCGGATGCTCGAGAAATTGGAAGAGAAATTCCCGTGGCTTAACAGCACCCCTTTGGGCTTAGCGGTGGTCCCTGAGGTATAGATGAGCGACGCAGTATCTTCCGCGGAAACCCGCGGCCAGGAAATACCTTCCGTAGTTAACGAACGCAATACCGACTCCATTTCCTCAAGCATAAAACACCGCAACGAAATTCCGGCGCAGGCGTCTCGCAGTTTTCCGGTTAAAAGCTCTCTTGAGCAAAAAATTATCTTTGCCTTGCTGTCCGTAACGAGGTTGCTTATCTCGGAGAGGCTCAACTGGGGGTCAAGCGGAACGCAGACCAGCCCTGCGCGCGTAATCCCCAGATAAACAACCGCCCACTCAGGACAATTTTCCGAAATCAGCGCCGCGGCATCGCCCGATTTAAAGCCTTCCCTGATTAAATACGCCGCTACCTTCTGGCTTGCCTCTTCTACATCCCTGTAGCTAAAGCGCTGCCAGAAATCCCCCCTTTTAATCTGCAGGGCGGTTTTTTGCGCAAACCTTGCGGCAGTCTCTGAAAATATCCTGTTGATTACAGCATCCTTTGCGCCCATTTGTATGATTATTATACAGAAATGCGTCTGACTTGTGAATCGGCTGGAGCTGCTTTTTCTTGACTTTTTTCTACTTGGGCGGGGTTAAGGCGGGCCTATCCTTCATCCTTTTTATGCGTTAAATGCGGAGGATGGTTTCAGGCAGAAGAAACCATCCTCCCCTCATCTCTTCTTTTAACGGCCTTCGTTCTTGCGCTTGGAATAACAATCCTTGCAGTATATCGGACGATCGTCTCTGGGCTTAAACGGAACTTCGCACTCTTTCTTGCACTCCGAGCAAACTGCCTTGTGCATCTCCCGCGGAGCGCCAAATCCACCACTGCCCTGATACCCCATGTTTCCTCCTTCGCGATAGCGAACACCGGCCAATAAGGCCGGGTGTCTCTCTGCCGATGATTCAACCTTGAGCTGTGATTATAGGGCTTTTAAAAAAGATTGCAACTATTTATTTATCCTGAGACGCCCTGGTCAACGGGGGCCTGACCGGATTCAGGCGCGGCGGCAATCGCTTTTTTATCCAGTTTTCTTTGTTTTTTTTCCTCTGCCTTCTTTTTCCTGGCCAATTCTTTCTGATACTTTTTATATGAATAATTATCTCTTGCCAACATATCCTCCTTTTATCCTGGCTCATCCCGCATAGCGGCGCCCGCTAAGATTATACCACAAAATCGGCAAAAGTTTAAATTTCCCTTCTCTTCCGGCAGCAATTCCGTATCTTTATTTACAGTTAGATCTTGTTCATTACTGAGGCTACTTTAGTTTCGCTGCTTGCCTTTTTATCGCGTCTGTCATCAAGCACGATATTGGTAATGACCCTCTTGGCGCCCGCTGCCAGGGCCTTCTCGTGCATCTTCTTAGCCACCGCAAAGAGCTTCGCTACCGAACCTGCCTCCACAATCGTGCTCATTGCCGTAATCTGCCGCTTGACCGAGCTATCTTTTTTGAGCGCCTTTTCGCTCGCAGCGACATATTTGCTTATCGAGGTGGAACACGTGCCTATCGGCACAACGCTAATCTCCATTAAGGCCATACAATCCTCCTTCCTATAATTTCTTTTTTTTCTTGCAATGATGGAAGTCGCAGTATTTTTTCTTTTTTATCCCGAACGCCCTTCTGCCTTTAGACATAACCCCTCCTTCGCGGCCGCCGCCTTTACAATCCTGTTTTCTTTATAACCTCTTTAATCGCCTCTGCGGAATTGTTGAGCTGTCTTTCTTCTTGCGCAGAAAGCTCAAGCTTCAAAATTTCTCTCACGCCGTTCCTGTTAAGTATTGCGGGAAGGCTCAAATAGGTATCTTGTATCCCTAAGTAATCTCCGATCAGGCTCGATACAGGCAACACGGCATTTTCATCGTGCAAAATTGCCTGGGTTATCCTTACTAAAGATAAGCCGATGCCGTAAGAAGTTTCGGCCTTCCTTTCGATAATTTTGTAAGCAGAATCCTTTACTTCCGTAAAAATCTTTTCTAGTTCTTCTTCGTGGCAGCCCTGGGGATTATTGCTGCATACTGAGCAGTAACTTTTAAATAATACCCCTCCGATCATGGCATTACTCCATACCGCGAATTCGCTATCACCGTGTTCGCCCAGAATATAGGCATGGACATTGCGGGGATCGATTTTACAGTGTTTGGCTAAAAGAAATCTGAAGCGCGCGGTATCCAAAACTGTACCCGACCCGATCACTTCATTCGCCGGTTTAGAAGAAAATTTGTAGGCCGCAAAGGAAAGCACATCTACAGGATTGGTAACCACCAAAAGAATCGCCGAAGGAGCATATTTGATAATTTGCGGTATAATCTGGCGATAGATCTCTACATTATCTTTGGCCAACTCAATCCTGGCCTGACCGGGCTTTTGCTTCTTGCCGGCAGTGATTACCACAAGATCCGAGCCTTCTATCTCGGGATAGCCCCCGGCAATAATTTCAACTGGCGAGATGTACGGCGCGCCGTGCGAGAGATCCATTACTTCGCCTTCCAGGCGCTGGGAATCTATATCAGTGATAACAATGCTGCGGGCTAACCCCTGCATGATCAGCGCATAGGCATAACGCATGCCCACATTACCGCAACCAATAATCGCGACCTTAGGTTTAAAATTGGATAATACTTCCATATAATACGTAAGCCTCAGTTAATTCCCCAATCCCATCCCTTCGCCAGAATGCTTTCCCGCTCTCCAGCTTGGCTCTGTCCGCTTTCTTATTTTTCCTGCAATTCCTTATCTCCGGTATCTCCATAACTTATGTCTATGACTTTGCTGATACTGACTTTAACCGCGTACTTGGCGTCTGGATGGCTCAATTCTCCATAGCCCCTTACTTGTCCAGCGATCCTGTCAAAAGCTTCTCCGCGCTCGATAATCTTGGCCTTGCCCTTGAACTGATATCCTCTGTAGGCAGCCGGATTAACCACCGTTATCGCGATGTGAGGATTTTTAGTTAAATTCCTTTTAGTCTGATGTGAATACAAATCCGCAAAAACTATCGTCTGAGTATCCAGAATTGCCATCTCCCCCTTCGGCACTACATTCGGCCTGCCTTTTTCATCCGCAGTAGCCACATAAGCAAGGTGTGTGGTAAGAAATTCTTTTGCTTCCTCGGGTATCTTGGCCATTTTTGATCCCACCCCCTCTTTGCATGGATATTTGCCTATCTAATTGGAATCTACAGTTATTGCACCGTATGTATAAAGATCTATCTTCATAGTTATAGCAATTTAAAGTTTACACTCACTATCGTTGTGGGGGACTTGCTTAAATTCAAAGATCTTTTCTACCTTTACCGCCACTTCTCTTTCTACTTGAGGCAAATGCAATTTTCCTTCGCGCTCCGGGACATACCCGTCAAGCATGGCCACTTCGCGTAAAGCATCTTTTTTCCCGAGCAGCTGATAACCGATATCTCTTTCTGCATCCCAAATAGTAACCCCGATATTAGGATTACTCTCCAAATTTGCTACTGTCCCGGGACAAAACCAGCCGGCTACTGAAAGTTCAACGTTAGAATTAATGCTGATTTTAGTTGCAATGCTAAGGTGCGGTACGCCATTATTATCCGCGGTGGTCAAAAAAATGCGGCCTAATCTCTGCCCCAGATCAACTGCCTTCTTGAGCAATTCGTTTCTCATCTGGCGCCTCCTTACCCTTAACCGCCTCTTTTAATATCTTCGCCGCTTCTTCTTCGGATATCTGCTCAAAATCAGCATAAAATTGCCCAATTGCCCCCAGAGAATCCGGCACCCTTAACACTATCACTTCATCAGCGTAATTAGCCAACGGCTCAACGCTTTCTTTGGCCCCTATCGGAACGGCAGCGATGAGTTTCCTGGGCTTTTCCTGACGGCTCGCCCAGAGCGCTGCTTGCATTGTCGAGCCGGTAGCCACCCCGTCATCAGTAACAATCACAATTTTACCTTTTAAGGAAACCTTCTCTTTAATCTGCCTGAACCGTTGTGCGCGATTTTTAATTTCCGCTAATTGCCTTGCCTTTTCAGCTTCAATATAATTTTCATCCGCCCCGACCCGCCTTGCCAAATCCTTATTAAGGAAAAGTTTGCCTTTCTCGCTCACGGAACCGATTGCCAGCTCCGGGTTGCCCGGAGCGCCTAATTTACGTGCCAGTACAATATCGCACTGCGCCTTTAGTAAGCGGGAAATTTGCGCTGCTACGACAATACCGCCTCGCGGAATGCCCAGCACCACAACCCCCTTGCCGGACAAATGCTTCAACCCCTGCGCCAGCAACCGGCCCGCTGCTTGCCGATCCCTAAATGCTTCATTACTGTAAGAAATAATTTGTATAATT
>Ga0156240_106_pt1 | contig 13764 bp, 15 predicted proteins | sample RifCSPlowO2_12_FD_107887 | JGI IMG/M metagenome (GOLD analysis project Ga0156240, IMG submission 107887) | Omnitrophica WOR_2 bacterium RIFCSPLOWO2_12_FULL_51_8
GCCGACACTGAAATACGCAACAATCTGCTGGTGGGCAGAAGTGATGGTAGATACATATTGTATGACGCCGGCACAAATACTGTTTCTTCCGGCAATATCTTAGGCCTGGTCGGTGATCCTAATGTTAATCCTCAATTCGCCAACCTTGCCAATAGAGATTTGCAGCTCCAGGCCTCAAGCCCGGCTGTTGATGCAGGTATTGCTATTCCAGAGGTAACCAGTGATTTTAGCGGCGCTGCAAGGCCGCAAGGCGCAGCCTATGACATCGGCGCCTATGAGTATGTGTCGCTTGAGGCCGACCTCTCCGGCAACGGCTCTGTCACCGCCTACGACGCTGCCCTGGCGCTTGCGCAGGGCAGGGGCGCGCTGGAGGCGGCGCTGATTGTGGAGCGAGCCGTGCTTTGAGCGCTGCTGGAGTGGGTAATTCGAATTCTTGGGAGGGTCGAAGAAGTGCTACTGGTTGGCAAAGACTTCTATTTCTGGCTTAGGCGGTTTAGGGAGGTCGAGATGAATAATCACAAAAGGCAATTCCTTAGTTTTGAGGTCTTGGGCAATCCTTTAATGCGCAATAGGCTCTAATCGCTCGGCCATCCAAATTTTAATTAGGGCTGTTCTAGCAACACCAATTTTTCTTGCCTCCTTGTCTATTCTTCTCAAAAAGAAAATGGGAAAATCAATATTAATTCTCTGGACCTGTTTATTTACTTTTGCCTTCTTGATATCAAGTAAATCCGCCATGTCCTCTCCACTATCAAACCTCGTATCAAATTCTTTAGATGTTATTTCTTTCTTTAATCTTTTCATGGTATATTCTCCTTTCTTTGTCTCTAGTCCTTCTACACGAGATTATTCTTATTTTTTCTCTTCTGGCGGTGAAAATGCAGGAATATAAGTTTGGTCCTATTTTACCAATAATCATATACCTTTGTTCTCCTTTAGTAATCGCCGGTAAAATAACGTTATCTCTTGCCCAGAGAATCTTGGCCTCTTCAAAGGTTACCCCATGTTTTTTCTTGTTTGCTGCTGATTTATTTGTGTTATATTCAAATTCCATATCAAAATTATACCATATTTATTTATTTTTGCAGCAAATTTTATTATTATTTTCTGTCGAGCCTCTCAAACCAACGCCCTCTCTTTTGATAACTTAACACACTCGCCAACGTAAGCGGGTTAGGATCTTCAGTATCTACCGAGCTCCAGGCATCCATCATGTAACGCTCAATGTAAATAGAGGGTAAATATCAGAATCCTTTATCTCTCCATTTTTCGGACCAAGAATTTTTTCCCGCTCAGCGATAAATTATAGGCGGGCCCGCTTTACGGGAAAACTTGATTAATTCTTTTTCATCGTCGTAACCTACAGCACAAATTGCATGGCCGCCTACACTTCTTTCACCCTTCTTAGGCAAAGGCACAATTCCAGTCTTTTAGAGGCGTAGGCGAGCAGCGCCATTATCATCTTTATCCGCTCAGCGGCATTTTATCTCCTCCACTCGCCCCCCGCCGTTTTGATTCGCTTTTGTCCCCAGAAATGCTTTGCATTTCACGGGACGAATGCAAAACGAATCAGCGGGGGCTCATTAAAGAAACCGCTTTCCAAATCTCCTGTTTTACCCTTGAATTTACCCATATTATTAAGCATACTTATATGGTGAAGTAAAGGCAAACATAACTTGGGGGTCAGGTTATGAATTTTTATTTCCCACTTCCTGAAAGCTTTGAAAAAGCCTTTAGTCACGGAGGCGCAAGATGAAAAAATATGGCTTCATCGTCGTACTCCTGGCAGCCGCGCTCATCGCCGCGCACCTTCCGGCGCAGGCAGGGATCACTGACGGCCTGGTGGGCTACTGGAAGTTTGACGAGGGGGTTGGCATAACAGCCGCTGATGCCTCGATAGAGGTGTATCCTGCGCAGACTCCGAAGACCGCAACCCTCTATAACGGCCTTACGTGGACGGATGGATTCATTGGCAAGGCGCTTTCGTTTGACGGAACTGATGATTATGCAGAAGTTAACGCGGCTACTGAGATTAATAATCTCGGTCCGTTGACTTATTCCGCATGGGTGAATACGCGGGCAGCAAGCGGTTACATTTTTCATTCACCTAGAAGGTTCGTATTCTACAATACTCAATTACGTTTTGATGATTATACTACTAACCTTGCAAAAAGCTCTGCGAACAATGCTCTTCCTCTCAACCAATGGGTGCACGTGGCGGTCACCTGGGATGGGGGGCCTCTGGCTTCGGGTGTACACATGTTTGTGAACGGCATTGAAACATCGTACAGTTACAGCGTAAACGGAGCCGGTACACCTCAAACCTCTTCCACTTTTCTCATAGGCAAGTATCCTTATCCGACGCAGCCGTATCATTATCTTAACGGCTCTCTTGATGAAGCGGCGATCTATAGCCGCGCGCTTTCCGCTTCAGAGATACAGGAGTTGTATGCCTTGACTGCCGGGGGATCTTCAATCCCTCTAACACCCATAAATACCGCGCCGGTTATTTCTTCTCTTCCCGCCACGGCGGCGGCTGTATGGCCGAACCCCGCGGCTTTGGCCGCCTTTGTTTCCGATGATGGCTTGCCGACTGGCGCTTCCGTCACCACCCAGTGGAGCGTAATCAGCGGGGCCGGGGCAGTTTCCTTCACGCGCCAAACATATTCTGTGACTGACGCCGCTTTTTCCGTCCCCGGATCATACGCCATCAGATTAAGCGCCACGGATGGGGTTCTTTCCAGCTATCGAGATGTGCAAGTGACTGTTATGCCCGAGCCGCTCAAGCTTCAGATTCAGAAATCCGGCACTGGAAGCGGCAGTGTGTCTGGTTCTGGAATCAACTGCCTGCCTGCCGGACAGGCAGGCGGGTCTGATTGCGCCGAGACGTTTAGCACCACCACCCCAGTGACGTTGAGCGCTACTCCTGCGGAAGATTCAGTCTTTCTTGGATGGGCGGGAGGGGGATGCACAGGTACTGGCGCTTGTACTGTTACGGTAGATTCTGCAAAAACTGTAACTGCTTTTTTTGACACTCTTACAACAGGCAGCCGTGAGTTTTATGTGGATAATCAGAACTCTTCGGCAAGCGACACCAATCCTGGCACGCAGGCTTTGCCTTGGAAGACGATACAGAAAGCTGCTTCTACTGCCCAAGCAGGAGATAAAGTCATTGTAAAACGCGGTGAGTACAAGGAATTTGTAAGTATCGCAAATAGCGGGATGGCTGACAAACCCATTGTCTTTGAGGGCGAACGGGACTCGAACGGACATTGGCTTACAATCATTGACCCCAGCACGCCCGCGTCAACGGGCTGGGTACCTGCCCCCGAAATCGGTGCAGGTGTCTACAAGAAAACCAATGTGCCGTTTGAGACGCATGAACTCACGATTGATCATAAGAGAGTCGGATTTGTGTACACCATGGATGCGCTGCCTGAGATCAACGATGCCTACGACAATTCGGGTTTGACCACCGGGGCGCAAATTCTGGCCATGCCCGCGGATGCCCAATTGATGTCTAAGTTTAGCTGGAAAAAAATCCGGTTCTGGGACGGGGTGGAGGCGCTTTATGGTGCGGTAGGAAATACAACCTATCTGCGCTTGAGGAATGGCGAGGATCCGAATGGGATGAATATCCGGGCTGCGCCAAACAAAGATGGTTCTGATATGCCCGACATGCACAAACCCGTCTTTAAAATTCAAGATAAAAGCTATATTACTCTTCGTAATTTCATGATGCGCGGGGCCATTGGGTGTGTGTTAGTCAGTGGCGCGAATACTCATCACAACATAATTGAAAGTAATCATCTCTCAAACGGTTATACGCGCGTTCCTATATCAGGCAGAGCCTATGAAAACGTGGTGCGAAACAATGAGATTACCGCTAATTATTACGGGTATAACGACCCTGGGGCGTGGGGAGGCGGATCTGAATATCGTTATCTGATACGGGGGCACCATTATATGTTGTCTAAATTCCTCATGGGCGCAAGCAGTACTCTTGACAGTGGTATCTACCTGTCTGGGGCTGGGAACAGCAATGTGATTTCAGGAAATCACATATTTAAAGGCTTGGGGACAGGCATCGGAGTTTATAGCTGGACTGGATATTCTCCGACCCAAGATACGGACATCTTTGACAACACCATAGAAAATGAACCAAGTATCGGCATCTTGCTCTCGGAAGGCCACACCGGGACAAAGGTGCACGACAATCTTGTCTCTGATTGCAATATCAATATGCGTTTCCACCACATGAATACTGCCGGAGAGACAGATAGGATAGTCTATATCTATAGGAACAAATTATGGCTTCCGCAAAATGCCGGAGAGCATATTTATGCTCACTTTTATGATGACCCAGCGGCATATAATCCTGAGTTTTGGGTTTATCACAACAGTTTTTCTGGCGGCAAGGCAGGGCTAATAGTGAGCAGTTTTGCTACTCAATTCGCAAGCGGAGTCCCCAATTTCCGTTTCTTAAACAATATTTTCTCTGGAGCGGTATATATTGACCAGGCCACTCTTACATTAATGACGAATAAGGCTATGCTGGGTATTTTCGATTACAACTTGATTACTGCCCCCTTCCCAACTTATCCAATAACTTATGACCCTGCCTGGTTCGGCGCCCAGAACATAAAAGTGCAGAGTCCCATTTGGAGTACCGCAAGTATGCCGGATTTTGTCTTGCCATCCAGCTCACCAGCTATAGATGCCGGCGTTGACTTGTCCCGGCAGTTTGTCATTGACGGAGTATCTTACAACCCTCTGCCGGGGATGAATTCACAATATTTTGAGGGCATTGCTCCTGATATCGGCGCATATGAGTATATCTCCAACGAGGTTTACGGCGACCTCTCCGGCAATGGCGCCATCACCGCCTACGACGCTGGCCTGGCGCTGGAGCAGGGCAAGACTACGCTTGAGGCCGCGGAAATTGGGCAGAAAGCGGCCGGATTGAGTTAAAAGGCGGCTGCGTAGCCTTTTGGAAGAGAGTCGGCAGAGTTTTCCACCAGAACGGCCTTACGGCGGCGCAGAGAGAGAAGCCTGCTATACACTTCATCCCTATGCGGGCTATGAAAGAGCAGCCTGCCGGAAATAGGCGTAGTAGTGGATTCGTCAACCTTATCCAGCTCAATCAACAGCCACTCGCGGTGGAAGCGTTTTTTGATGGCTTCAATTTTCTCAGTTTTCATACTATTCACCTCTTATTAAAAAAGGATAACATAAGGATACCGGGTAGTCAAGGAGATAATGCCGCTTGTAAAAGTCGGGCACAATGTTTCCGGCAACGGCGCAATCAGCCGCCTACGACGCTGGCCTAGCGCTTGCGCAGGGCAGGGGCGCGCTGGAGGCGGCGTACATAGCGGAGCGAGCCGTGCTTTGAGCACGGCGAGCGGATGGTTCGACTAACGCTCACCATTCGTCGTGAGCGCAGCCGAACCACAAACCTCGGCCTTTAGGTCGAGGTGCGTCGAAGTATTGATATCAGTTGACAGAAAGTAATACTTTTAGTATATTTAAGGTATGTAAATAATAGAGAAAAAGGTTTTTCCGGAGATTCAGAGGATGATGGAGAGCGAGGAGGTGAAAGAGTGCGAAAGGCAATGTCGCCGGCATCTTCATTGCGCCGGTAACCGGATTCTTCAAGGCCTGCGGCTGGACGCTGGCGGGGGTGTATGAGACGGTAACCTGCGTGATTCCCTTTCCCGGCGGATATGAGCCGGTGATCGAGCCGGAATTTGTGTTTGGGTAGAATACACGGATGAAAACGGAGGAATAAGATGAAGAAGTTAGTTGTGTTTTTTGCAGTGTTGGCAGTTTTATTCTCAATCGCCCCGGCCCTGGCCAAGAAGGAGAAATCCGAGGCACAGGTGGTAAGCGTCGCCACGCCGGAAGCCAAGCAGGCCCTGATGAATGACGTTAACTCCATCCGCACTTTTGAGCTGCGGGTAGCCATTTTGCAGCAGCTCTTAAACGAAGAAGTGGCGAAATTACGCGGCAGCGAGGAGAGCTTCTGCGGCAAGTATAAATTGAATGTGGAAAAATTCCGCAAAGGACTCTACCGTTATGACGACGCCCTCGGCAAGTTTGTTGAACAGGCGCCGCAGGGGGAAAAGAAATAGCGGGAAACTATTATTCTTCGACCGAGGCGGCATTTTATCTTCTCGACATAGCTCGAAGAATAAAATGCCGCCGAGTGGAGAAGCTAAGCATCGTGTCCCATGATTGGAAGTGGTTTGTCTACGTCATAGAATGTAAAGACAACACCTACTATACCGGCCTGACTTGGAAGCCGGAACTGCGCTACGACCAGCACCTTTCGGGTTTAGGAGGCAAGTACACAGCAAGGCACGGCGTTAAACGGATGGCCTATATAGAGGAGCAGGCAGATTTGGAAACTGCAAGAAAGAGAGAACAACAGATTAAAGGCTGGAGTCAAGAGAAAAAGGAGAGGTTGATAAAAGGAGAATGGAAAAGTGAGTGGTAGGTTCTCGACTCGCCTCGCCACTTTCGGTGGCGAGGCTCGCTCGAACAATAACGATGATAAAGCTAAAATTTACTTTGGCGCTCTGCGCGCTATTATTTTTTGCCTGCGTTGGGCAGGCGCGGGCGGCGGTGCTGGACAGCTGGCTGGAGGCCTTTGACCAGCGCGCCGACGGCTCCACGGTTGACGGCTATGATTCCTGGCAGGTCTATCAGGGCCTAAGCAATAACGCCCTGGTGCAGTTCGGGGTCACTCCCTTTGGCAAGGGCAAGGCCCTGCAAATAGCCGGCGCCAACCCGACCACAAATGTCCAGAGGGCATTTAGCTACGGCAGCCTTACGCCCAGTTGGATCCGTTTTCGGGTGCGGCCGCCCCGCGCCGCGGTCACCCCGGCTGTCCCTACAGCAGGAATCCTGGCGGTTACCTTTGATCCCTCGGGAAAGCTCTTAGCCAGCGACGGCCAGTTGTGGGTGGACACCGGAAAGAGCTTTAATTTTGGCCAGTGGTATGACGTAGCCGTCAAATTAAACTTTTCCACCCACCGCTACGATGTTTATTGCACCTCCAGCCAAACCCCTGATGTAGAATTCCTGCCGCTAAAAAGCGGCCTGCAATTTATTGACCCTAACGTGGATTCTTTAAGCAACTTAGAATTTCTGGGCGCCTACTCTAAAGCCAGCTCAGCCAGCGCTTATTTAGACGATATTTCCCTGATTTATATCTACCGCTTGGAAGTAATTACCCCGCCGCAGAAATTGATGTTAGGGCAGGCCTCCGGGCCGATTACCGTGCAGCTGCAGAATATTTTGTCTGAGCCGCAGACCGCGGTTAGCGATATGGTTTTGGAGTTAAAATCCACTTCCGACAAGGGGAAATTTTCCGCCCGGCGCGAGCCCTGGAGCGACATCCGGCAGATTATCCTGCCCAAGAACGCGCAGGCGGCCGCGGTTTATTATAAGGATAACCAGGAAGGCAGGCCGATTATTAATTTCAGCGAATTTCCCGAGCAGGGCTTTGTCAAGGGGCTGCAGCAGTTGGAAGTGGTTTCCAAGGTTTCCTTCTTTGACCTGCAGGCCAATACCCCTCAGGTCGCCGGCGTTCCCTTTAAGGTAAAAATTATTGCCAAGGACAAGGACGGCAATTTAAACGAGGCCTATGGCGGAACGGTGAATCTCAGCGCGGATTATGTTTCCCCGCGTAGCGGGGCGGCTAAGATTTCTCCGGAGAGCGTATCCGGTTTTGCGCGCGGTGCGCTTGAGACGACCATTGTTTATCCTGACTGCGGTTCGATCACCATTACTGCCGCAGACAGCGAGAATCCTTCCCAGGCCGGCAGCAGCCCTCAGGTTTACTTTGTGCCGGCAAGCTTCCGGGTCAAGGCCGAAGATAAACAGGTGGTTTCCCGGCCCTTCAGCCTGGAGGTCAGCGCCCGCAATGCCGAGGGGATGCTTGCGCCAAATTATAACGGCACGGCGCGGCTTTATCCCATAGCAGTCAGCCCGCAGGATATTCCCCAGGCCGTAGTTTTTCCCTCGCTAATCCAGGGCGGGGAATTTAAGGCCGGCATTGCTCAGGTGCCGGTCTCCTACAATCTTTATGGTACCATTAAATTAAAGGCCCAGGATAATATTGACGCTTTGCGGGAGGGCTATAGCGATGCAATAAAGTTCCTCCCGGCTAAGCTTGCGGCGCAAATTAGCCCGGCGCCGGGGAACCGGGGGTTCTTTTATGTCGGGGAGCCGGTGGCGGTGAAGGCGCAGGTCCTGGATGCGCTGAATAATCCTATCCCGAACTATCCGGGTAAAATTGCGCTGGTTTCTTCTGCCGGGTTTAGTCTGCCTGCGGAATATGTCTTTAGCTTAGCGGATCAGGGGGCGCATACGTTCCTGGGGAGTTCTTCGCGTCCGGGAAATTTCAATGTGGAGATAAGGGCGGAGGATGGGTTACTGAAGGCGGTTTCCGCGGATATCTTAGTCAAGGACGCTACCCTGGTGGTGGAGGACACGGTTTCGCCCGTCGGCAGAGGCGAGGTAGTGATAAAATTAGTGGATGAGCTGGGGAATTTGATTAGCTCCGAGAATGAGCTGCCGGTAACGATCAGGGTGTTTGAAGATATTGAAAACTCCAGCGTTTTTCTGCCTTTCTTCACCGTGAGCTTGAAGGGCGGCAAGGCCACGGTCCCTATTTTAGATACCGAGGCCGAGGCCGTGGGCATCAGCGCCAGCGCCTCTTATAAGATTAAGGTTAAGCGGGGGACGGTTACCTTTGGCAAGGGCGGCCGCACCGGCATCGGCACGTTGTTGTGGCGGGAGTTGAAAAAGAAATAGGTTACCAATTTATATGAGCAGTGTGCATAATCGGGTTTCGTTTATCGGTTAGCGGTTTCGGCTACGTATCGTAAATCGTCTTCGGTTTCGTGTGTCGTCTTCTTAAACGAAACCTTTTTAGACGATTTACGATAGACGATACGTAGCCGCAACCGAAACCGTTTAAGACGATAGACGAAAGTTGAATTATGCACATCCATCAATTAATATAATGATACTCAAGACGCGCAGCTTCACCTACATAGAAGTCTTAATCGCCTTAGCAGTGGTCGGAATACTCTTTATCCCGATGATGCGCCTTTTTTCGCACAGCTTATATTCTGCCACAGTTTCCGGAGACCTGATTACCGCGGTCAACTTATGCCGCTGGGAAATGGAGCGGGTGAAGAACCTTAATTTGACTAAGGCCCAGCTGGCTAAGTTAGGCGAGGTCTGGACGCCCGCGCTGGCAGAGCCGCCGTTTACGATTAATCACAGTAAATGGCGCGTCCTGCGCTTAGTAAAGGATGCCGGCGCCGGGCCATTGGAGGTAGACGTTTTAACCTACCGCGCGGATAATTTGCAAAAGCCGGCGGCTTCACTGACGACCTTAATCGAAGATAATGTATGGGTAACGCGGGAAGAGGTACAATAGGTTATGGGAACACAGATACACACAGATATAATAAAGATCCACACAGATAAAAAGGCCCAGGTATACAAGCATCAGGAACTAACTGGCCAAATCTTAAACTGTGCCTTTGAAGTGCAGAATAACATCGGCAGTGGATTCTTAGAAAAGGTATATCAAAAGGCGCTTACCTATGAGCTTCAGAAAAAAGGCCTTAAAGTGGAAATACAAAAACCAATAAAGATAGTTTATAAAGACCAAAATATAGGCACCTATATCGCTGATCTCATTGTTGAGGACAGGGTAATAGTTGAACTTAAGACAGTAGAGTTTTTGACTAGAATTCATACAGCTCAAACCTTGAATTATCTTAAAGCATCTGGTTACGACGTAGGTCTGATCCTGAATTTCTTCAGGCCTAAGCTAGAATTTAAACGGGTGGTTGTGTAATCTGTGTGTATCAAAAAAGTTGATATTTGACGTGAATCTGTGTGTATCTAACTGAAAAGGTTTTATTGGATAATAAAATAAGAAAAATAGGCTTTACCCTGATCGAGCTGCTCATTGCCGTTTCTATCTCCACGATGATCGGCGGCGCGCTGTATCTGAGCCTGAAGAGCGCCTTGGAGAGCTGGCAGGTTTCCGAGGACAGACTGCTCCTGCAGCATGTTACCGCGCGCCTGATGGAGGAGCTCACTGAAGGCCTGCCGGATACCTATGGCCTGCGCGATGCCCTGGAAATTACTGACGGGTCAGCGCAAATGTTAACTGTGGTGATGCCCTGGACTGATTCTACGCACGATTTCTCCTCCGGGATCTTCAATTATACCTTAAACAAGCACATCAAGCCCGGCACAGGCGCGCCGATTGCCGAGGCGCTGCTGCCCAATGCCGCTGAATATCGGGTAATCCCTGCCGGCATCATTGACAAGGGAAAACATGAGGAATACCCGGAGGCGCGCCTGAGCGTTAACCTTGCTCCCGGGGCGCGCCTGCGCTTTACTTTCCATCCGGATTATAAAAGAGACAGCGATTGCCTTACTACCTTTCGCTACGATGGGGCGGAAAAGGCCATTTTTATCGATGACCCGGATGGTTCGCGGAATATTTCCCGGAATGCCTTCGGAGTCAAAATTATTGATTTTCTTATCCGTTATTTTGATAATACTAATAATGAGCTCGGGATGAATGGCTCGCTTAGCCCGGCGGATATACCTAAGATTAGCGGCTTAGAGCTTGCCTTTAAAGCGGAAAGCAAGGGCGGGAATGCGCGCGAGACCGTAACTTTTGTCGCCCTGCGCAACGCTCCGATGCGCTCGGGAAACCTGATATTAAGCCAGGGGTCGCGTTTTCCTATCCCGAATTCTAATGAAGTAACTGCCTTTTCCCTGACTAACATGTCTGGGGTAAATAATGAGGATGAGCTGGTTCTGGATGCCCGGCCCTCCTCAGGCGGCAGGGATTGGCGCCTGAAAGTGGTATTTTCCCGGGCACCTAATTCCAACACGCCCTTAATTGAATATTTTCAAATTGAAAGCCCGGCAGGCAGTAAAATATATTCCGAGCGGGTCCGCCTGCCGGCAAGCTTAGGGTTGAATTTGCTTAGCTTAGGGCCAAACGGGATTTATGATTACGGTAACCAAGGCAATCCGGGCGAGACCGCTTTAACCGGCAAAGTGGAGCTGGAAGTGGAGAAGATGGACATTGCCGGCGCCAGCGTCTTCGTCCGTCCCTAATGGGGACACCCCATCAGCCAAAGCTAAGGGTGTCCCCCGATTGGGAAATGGGGTGTCCCCTTATGAGACAGTCAACGTTAGTTTTAGTATTGCTAATCGTGTTTTTCCCGGCCGCGGGTTACGGGGATACTAAGCAGTGGTCAGGGCTGGGCGACGGCTCCAGCTGGGAGGACCCGGCTAACTGGTCACCGTCCTTAACTGCCCCTGCAGCCAGCGACGATGCCTTAATCGATAAAGAAAATACCGCTGTCACTATGGAAAAAACTTTCAGCGTCAAATCCTTAGCATTAGGTGGCAAAGAAAGCGAGATCAGCCTGACCAAGCAGGAATTTGTTTACGGCGCGATTACGCCGGAAAATAGCGCTGACGCGGCGTTAGAATTAAGGCAAAACGGAATATTCACTTTGCAGAATGTCGGCGATGTCACCCTTAAGGGCGCGCTTAAATTTTCCAACCAGACGGCAATCCAGGAACCATCGTTTATGTTTGTGGCGGAATAATGATTGGGTTAAATCCAAAGACAAGGCTACAAAGGCAGGCAAGGCAAACAGGGTTACCGGGGGGAGAAGGGTAAAAGGCTAAAAAGGCAAAAGGGCTAACATGGCTGCGCGGCAGAAAGCCGTTCGTAGCCTTTTTGCCCTTATAGCCCTGTTGCCGTTTTGCCTTGATAGCCCTGAATGCCCTGTATGCCTCTAATAGTCTTGCAACTGTACTTTTTAAAAAAAGGGAGACTAACACAATGCCACCGAAGACCATAGGGGAATTATTAGTCGGCAAGAATATCATTACCGAGGCGCAGTTGGAAAAGGCGGCGGAGGAGGCCAAAAAAATCAAGCGGCCCTTCGGCGAGGTCCTGATAAGTAACGGCCTTGTCAGCGAGGCGCAGTTAGCGCAGGCGCAGAGCGAACAGTTGGGCGTGGCGTATCTTGATTTATCCAAGTATGCTTCTGAGCCGGGGATCACCGAATCCCTGCCGCTGGATTTAGCCAGAAAGCGCCTTGCCCTGCCGCTTTTTAAATCCGCCACCGCCATTACCGTGGCGATGAGCAATCCCTTGGATAAGGATGCGGTTCAGGAGATCCAGCAGGCGATGAAGACCCGTATCCGTCCGGTTTTCTCGGCGGCCTCGCAGATTTTAAAGCGCATCGAAGAGGAATACGGCAAGTCCAGTTCGCCGGAAGTCGCGCGGGACATCGAGGACCTGCAGGCTTCCTCCAGGAGCCCGGCGGACGCCGCCAGCCTTGCCTCAGTAGTAAGCATCGTCGATAACTTAATCGCCAAGGCGGTGGAGATGGCCGCAAGCGACATTCACTTAGAGCCGCAAGGCGCTAATTTCTACTGCCGCTACCGCATTGACGGGCTTCTGCATGATATGCCCAAACTGCCCAAGCAATACGAAGGGGCGACCACCTCGCGGATTAAAATCATGGCTAATATGGATATCGCCGAAAAGCGCCTGCCGCAGGACGGCCGCATCCAGACTGTCATCGGCAAGAGGAGCATTGATTTAAGGATCTCTACCTTCCCGACGATGCACGGGGAGAATGTGGTGATCCGGATCTTAGACAAAAGCCGTTCGCTTCTGACGTTAGAGCAATTGGGCATGCCGTTTGATTCGCGCCAGGTCTTTGAGGAGATGATCCGGCGGCCGCACGGGATCATTTTGGTTACCGGCCCTACCGGCTCAGGCAAGACCACCACGCTTTACGCGGTGCTGACCAAGATTAACTCTACCGAGAAAAATATTATGACTATGGAAGACCCCATAGAATACGAGGTGGAGCGGGTGCGCCAATCGCAGGTAAATGTCAAGGCCGGCCTCACCTTTGCCTCTGGCCTGCGCTCGATTGTGCGCCAGGACCCGGATATCATCATGATCGGGGAAATCCGCGACTTCGAGACCGCGGAGATCGCCATCCACGCCGCCCTTACCGGGCACTTAGTCTTTTCCACCCTGCATACTAACGACGCCTTTAGCGCCGCCACCCGGTTAATTGATATGGGGGTAGAGCCGTTTTTGGTTTCCTCAGCCCTGATCTGCATCGTGGCCCAGCGGCTGATCCGCGTTTTATGCCCGAAGTGCAAAGAGCCGTATGCCCCGGGCCAGGAGCTGCTGGATGAGTTGAATATAAAAGCCCAGCCCGGGATGCAATTTTACCGCGAAAAGGGCTGCCGGGTCTGCCACCAGAGCGGATTTATCGGCAGATTAGGGCTTTTTGAGATGCTTATCCCGGACAGCGAGATACAGGGATTGATCAATAAAAAAGCTCCGGCCAACATTGTCCGGGAAACTGCTGTCCGCAAGGGGATTAAGGCCCTGCGCGACGACGGCATTGCCAAATTAGAGAGCGGAGTCACCAGCTTGTCGGAAGTGTTAAGGGTTACCCAGGAGGCGTAATGATGAAGAAATGGGATTTCAGGGATGTATTGTTATTATTGGTGTTATTGATGTTAGCTGTAAACGCCTTTTTAAGCCTGCGCCCGCGTAAATTAGAAGCAGAGACCTTTAAGTTAGATGACTGCATCACCGCCCGGCCCAGCGAAAAACCCGCCGCCTACCTGCACGTAGTAAGCCACTAATAACTACCTGTCTTCTAA
>Ga0156240_115_pt1 | contig 13226 bp, 14 predicted proteins | sample RifCSPlowO2_12_FD_107887 | JGI IMG/M metagenome (GOLD analysis project Ga0156240, IMG submission 107887) | Omnitrophica WOR_2 bacterium RIFCSPLOWO2_12_FULL_51_8
GGGCTGGCAGGCAAAGTGTATTCCGATAATGCCGACGATATTGGAGGCGCCGTCGGAAAGCGAGTGGAATCCGTCGGCAGTCATGCTGGAGCAGCGGCTGTAGAGGCCGTAGATGATCTTTGCCAGCGCTACCGCCCAATTCAGCGCCAATATCCAGATGAGCACACGTCTAATACGTCTGTAATGCCCCTCTCCAGCGGTATCCATAATGCTCCGTCAACTAAATCATGCCTTGATAATTATACGCAGATTCACACAGATACGGCTGCCAGGCAGTTGACTTTTTGGATACACACAGATACCGTTTATATCTGTGTGTATCTTTTTTATATCTGTGTGTATCTGTGTTCAGATGAAAGGGCTATTTTGTAGGTGATGCACCATAAGCCCAATTATAGCGGGTTTCGCCGGCAATGCAAATAATTTGTGATGCCGCCTTAGGGGTTGATTTACTCCTCAAGTGTGATAGAATAGACAAACCATGTTCAAGAGGATAGCATTCATTTTATTGCTTTTGCTCGGGACGGCGCCGCTCCTGGCGGCCCCAGAGATCCCGTATCTGAAGCCGGTAAGGAAGGAGGACCGCATCCTGATCCTGGCCCCGCACCCCGATGACGAGGCGATCGGCTGCGCCGGGATTATTCAACAGGCAGTGGCCGCGGGCGCCCAGGTAGGGGTTGCCTACCTTACCAACGGCGACCATAATGAAGTGGCCTTTATCGTACACGAAAAACACCCGGCGATCTTTCAGCGGCAATTTATCAATATGGGGGAAAAACGCAAGCGGGAAGCGGTTAAGGCGATGCAATTGTTAGGGCTAAAGGAGGATAATCTGATCTTCCTGGGCTACCCTGATTTCGGCACCTTCGCTATCTTCAGCCAATACTGGCAGCCCAAAGAACCCTACATGAGTTTATTGACCCGGATTTCCTCCGTACCCTATAAGGATAATCTTTCCTTCGGCGCGCCCTACGTCGGCCAGAGTATCCTCGCCGACCTAAAAAAAATGCTGCTTAAGTTCCGGCCGAACAAGATCTTTGTCTCTCACCCGGCCGACGTTAACCTTGACCACAAGACGTTTTACCTATTTCTACAAGTGGCCTTAAGCGACTTAAGCAAAGATATCCCCGAGCCCGAAGTGTATCCTTACTTGATCCATTGCGTGGGCTGGCCCCTGCCGCGGCATTTTCATCCGGCTTTAAGCCTGGGGCCGCCGGACAAATTCCGGCACAGCCCGATCCAATGGCGGAAATTAAACTTAGACGCGCGACAGGTGGAGCGTAAACGCAAGGCCATACTCTGTTATGCCAGCCAGACCAATTGCTGCGCATTTTATTTATTGTCTTTCGCCCGCAGGAATGAGCTGTTCGGAGATTATCCTGAGGCGAAGGTGCGCCGGGAAGGCTCGATCAAGGAAAGGGGCAGGTCTTTTTTTGGTTTTGCCCAGATGTTCCGGGACGCGGATGTCGGTATTTTGGGCGGCTTGGAGGGCCTGGGGGAGGAGCGGCCGGGCGTCAGCTACGGGGCAGCGGATAATTCTATTTTAATCCGCGTAGAAAAAAGAGAAGAAATGGTCAGCCGGTTTAATCTGCAGGTTTATCTTTTTGGCTATAGCCATAAAACGGATTTTGCCGGAATGCCGAAAATCCACATCGCCGCCAAGAGCAGGAATTTCAGGGTTTTTGCCAACGGCAAGATGATTACTCCCGACGGGGTCTTTGTGATCCTGAAGCCGAAGGCCTATATCCTGGGGGTGCCCCTAGAGATCCTGGGTAACCCGGATTTTGTCCTTACCTCAATGAAAGTTTACGGCGGGACGGCGCAGGCGGCGTCTATCGGGGCGCAGAAGGTGGAGATAGAGTAACTACGGAGGCGTTGGATGCTAGAACTTAAATCCGTCAAAATTAACAAGCCGGAAGAGGTTAACTTAATCCTCGGGCAGGCGCATTTTATTAAGACCGCAGAGGATCTCTACGAGGCGTTGGCGGGCAGTGTGCCGGGCATCAAGTTCGGGTTGGGCTTTGTCGAGTCTTCCGGCGCTTGCAAGGTCCGGGCAGAAGGCACTGATCCGGGATTAAAAGAGCTGGCGGCGCAGGTTGCCTTGGATGTCGGGGCAGGGCACAGCTTCGTGGTTTTATTGAAAGGCTCCTTCCCGATAAATGTGCTCAATGCCGTAAAAAATATACCGGAGGTCTGCAATATTTTCTGCGCTACTGCTAATCCGGTTGAGGTAATTATCGCCGAGAGCACATCCGGCCGCGGCATCTTAGGAGTGATTGACGGCGCAAAGCCCAAAGGCGTAGAAACCGAAGCGGAGACCGCCTGGCGCAGGGAATTCCTGCGTAAAATCGGCTATAAGGCTTCATAGCCCTTGAGTTTTTTCTTGAACTTATTCCATATTCTGTTATAATTTAAAAATGCCGGCATGGATTTCAAGCAAATTCGCAAAACCTTAAGTTACCTGGCGGGATGGCTGGGATTAAATATTTGCTCTTTGATAGTTAAGCTTATACCCGCGCGCTTTATTTACGGTTTTGCCGGAAAAATCAGCGCCTTAGGGTATTGCTTTGCCGGGAGGCAAAGGAGGATCGCCCTGGAGAGCCTGCGCCTGGCCTTTGCGGGAGAAAAATCCGGGCAGGAGATCGAGAAAATTTGCCGGGATTGTTTCCGTCTGATGGCTAAGTCGGCCATAGAGCTTTTGTTTCTGATGGATAAACCGGGTCTGCTTAACTCGCGGGTGGAATTAGCCGGCAGAGAGCGCCTTGAGGAGGCCTTGCGGCAGGGCAAGGGAGTTATTTTAGTCAGCGCGCATTTTGGCAATTTCCCTTTAGCTTTAGCCCGCCTGAGCCTGGAAGGTTATCGGATTTCCGGGATTATGCGCCCGATGCGCGACGCGCGCACCGAGGGATTTTTTTTAAAAAAACGGCAGAGCTGCGGGGTAAAAACGATTTACAGCCAGCCGCGCAGCGCCTGCGTAGACAGCACGCTCCGGGCATTGCGCAATAACGAGCTGGTCTTTATCCCGGTGGACCAGAATTTTGGCACTGCCGGAGTATTCGTAAATTTTTTCGGCAGAAGGGCGGCTACAGCCACGGGACCGGTAATTCTTGCCCAGCGCACCGGCGCGACCCTATTGCCGTGTTTTATCATCAGGCAGCCCGACGACCGGCATCAGTTGGTCTTTGAGTCGCCTCTAAAACTGGAACAGGGCAAAGACAGCCGTGAAACCGTAATGATCAACATCCAGAAGATTACCGGCATCATTGAATCGTATATCCGACGTTACCCCGCGGAATGGGGGTGGATCCACCGCCGGTGGAAGACGCAGTAAAAAGTGAAGGAGGTGTGTGAGATGGGAGAAGAGGTTAAACAGGAAGAGAAAAAATGCGAATCCAGCAAGGCGCTCTCCATGGCGCTGAAGGTTATCTTGGGCTTGGTGTTTCTTGCCCTGGGCGGCGCGGCAATCTATGCCTGGCGTTCCCAGCTTCTGGTGCTGATTAAGGGATGCGTGGGCCCGTTTTTGATTTTAGCGGGCATCATCACCTTGGCTATAGCCAAGGAGTAAATAGTACACTGTTAAATTAATCTCTGTGTAGTTGGGTTAAGGTGAGGATGCCGGTTTGGTGGTTGGGGTAGGTTGTTTGTCGCTGTAACCAACTACCTTACTTAACTACTAAACCGGCCTCCTTACCCTTACCCCACAACCTGCAAGATTTAGTTTAACAATGTAGCAGTTGAGGGGTGCGCATAAATGCACACTGCTCAATTAGTCGACAAATCGTAAAAGAAGTGGCCGGCCCTTGAGCTATCTACTTAAGCTTAGAGCAGAGGCGGATAATTTAAGGGCCGGCCATTTCTATTTCCTAACCACTGCGAAAATCGCCTGAAATTCATCGCCGAAGGCGATTTTCTTGGAAAGGGGGGAGCGCGTGAAGGTAAAAGAAGTGATGCAGAAGGAGGTTACCAGTCTCAAGCCGGAAGATAATGCCTTAGAGGCGCTAAACCTGCTTTTTAAGATGCAGATTAGCGGCCTGCCGGTAATCAACGCGCAGCAAAAACTGGCGGGGATGTTTACGGAGAAAGACGTGCTCAAGTATGTCCTCCCCAGTTATATCGAGCAGGTAGGCATGTTTGTCTATCAGGAAAACCCCAAATCCACGGGGAGAAAGTTTTCCCTGCTGGGAAAATTGACCGTGGGCGAATTGATGCGCCGCGACGTAGTCACAACCAGCGAAGATATCACCCTCTGCGAGGCGGCTAGGCTAATGTTGACACAGAGAATCAGGCGCGTGCCGGTAGTAGATCAGGGCGGGAGCGTAGTTGGTATCGTCGCCAGGGGCGACATCTTGAAAGGGATAGCCGCGGAGGCGGGAGCAAAAATCAATTAGGCAGAACCGATATGTTCAAAAAAGCCGTAATCTTGGCGGTTATTTCTTCGGGGCTGGGGGGATTGGCCTTAAAATTTGGCCTGAATCCGCATCAGGCGCTTTCCATTTCCATTTTTTCCGTCTCTGTCCTGGGCACGTTGTTTTTCTGGAGTTTCCGCATCAGTTTTGCCTTCCTGGGGACGTCGGCGCTGCTGATCACCAAGACCATCGACTTGGAGAACCTGATTAAATTTTCCTCGCTGGAGGTCATCCTTTTCCTGGTAGGGATGATGGTCCTGGTGGGACTGCTCAAAGACGCCGGGTTTTTTGCCTGGATCGTCAGCATGGTCCTGCGCATCAGAAATCTTACCGCCCTCAAGTTCATGGTCATTATTTCAGCGATCTCGGCGCTGTTGTCCTGCGCGGTGGATGAGGTTACCTCGATTATCTTCATAGTGGCCGCGGTATTTGAGATCTGCGACTATTTCGATGTTGACCCCGCGCCGTTTTTGATCATCTCGGTGCTGGCCACCAACATCGGCTCCAGCGGCACGGCCCTCGGTAACCCCATCGGTATATTGATTGCCTCTAAATCCGGCCTGACTTTTGAAGATTTCCTGGCCAAGGCCTTCCCTTTGATGTTGGTTTGCCTTGCGGCCGCCATCGCTATTTTAAGTTTCTGGTACCGAAAGTCCCTTGCCGGACTGGACAAAAAAATCAAAGAATTCGGCAGTAATGACCTGTTGATTAAGCTCATCTCAGTGCCCCCGGACCGCCAATTAAAGACCTGTCTAGCGATTTTCGGGGTGACGCTCATCTTTATCTCTCTGCATCGCCGCCTGGAAGTGCTTATGTCGTTAGAGGCCAATACCATACTCCTGACCATCCCGCTTATTTCCAGCGGCCTGGTAATGGCCTGGAAATGGCAGAAGGCGCGCAAATATATCGAGCAGGATGTGGAATGGTGGACGCTGCTTTTTTTCCTGCTGCTTTTTGCCCAGGCCGGCACCTTAAAATATACCGGCGCTACCGATATTCTGGCAAAGCGCCTGGTCAGCCTGGCCGGCGAAAGCAGTATCTTTCTGACCGGGTTTATCTTATGGGTGGCTGCCATCGGCTCGAGCATCTTAGACAACGTGGTGCTGGTGGCCGCCTTTATCCCGGTAATCCAGAGTCTCCAGGGCCTGCATCTGCGCCTGGAACCTTTATGGTGGGCGCTTTTATTCGGCGGCTGCCTGGGCGGCAACATCACCATGGTCGGCTCTACCGCCAATATCGTGGCCTTAGGTATACTGGAAAAGGAAAGGAATATACGTATGACCTTTTTCCGCTGGTTCTGGGCCGGTCTGACAGTGGGGGTGATTACCACGGCGCTGGTCTGGGCGGCTTTGGTTTTCCTCCCCTTTTATGGAGGATGAACTGAAGCACACAACACGCACAGCATGAACTTATTGACAAGGGACCTAATCTGTGATAAGTTATTGTCGAAGGCGATTTTCTTGATTTACGGAGGTGTAAGATGCAATGGAAAATAACTTCTGCCTTAGCAGTTGCCGCCTGCGGTTTATTTTTTGGCACAGGCGCGGTTTTTAGCCAGGAAAACGTTGTTTTACCCAGCGTCAATTCCGCGGATGCCGGCACAACCACGGATACCGCCGCTCCCGCCATGGCCCTGCCGGTTGATCCGGAACCCCAATGGCAGTATGTGGAAATCATTTCCGTTGACCCGCAAAAAAAAGAAATCCTGGTCAAATATATAGATTACGAAACTGACGACGTGAAGGAAATGACCCTTTCTGTCGACGATAAAACTATATATGAGAATGTCATTTCTCTGAGCGAAATCAAGCCCCTGGATACGGCAGGGGTGGATTATATAGTTACGCCCGAAGGGAAGTGTCTGGCAAGGAATATCAGTATTGAAAAGGCCCAGGAAGCGCCCGCGCAAATGCCAATGCCCCAGACCCCGGCGCCTGCGGAAACCACTCCCAGCACTCCCGCTAATCCTTAAAGGGAAGCTTTAGTCTAGAGGAAGAGTTAATTTCCGAATAAGTCAAAAGGCAGGGGGATTGCCCCTGCCTTTTTTGTCAGGAGCCTCGGGCTCTTGTCCTGAGCGAAGCCGAAGGATTAGCCCGGGTGGCTCCATTATTGATGCAGGATATCAAGCTTATTATTTTCGACTTAGACGGCACTCTGGTTGATGCCTACGCGGCGATTATCAGCAGCTTTAATTATACTCTGCAAAAACTGGGTTATGCCGCGCAAAGCGCAGCGGTTATCCGCCGCGCCGTGGGATGGGGCGACACGAACCTCTTGCGGCCGTTCATCAGCAAAAAAGATCTGCCGAAGGCCATGTCCCTTTACCGCAGGCACCACCGCTACTCCCTGGTAAAACAATCCCGCCTTTTTCCTAAGGTAAAAGGCCTGTTGGCCTACCTGAAATCCAAGGGCTACAGGATGGCTGTGGCCAGCAACCGGCCGACGCAATTCTCCCGGATCCTGCTGGATTGCCTGGGGCTGGATAAATATTTCAGTTATCTGTTATGCGCGGATAAGCTTAAGCGCGGCAAGCCCCATCCGGAAATTTTAAAAAGAATTATTGATAAATTCGCGCTCGCCGCTGGCCAGGCCATCTATGTGGGCGATATGGTAATAGACGCCCAGGCGGGCAGGCGCGCCGGAATCAGGACCATCGTCGTTACCACCGGTTCTAGCGCCAGGAAAGAGATCAAGAAAGAGAAGCCCGGACGGATAATCAAAAGCATCGGAGAACTACGCAAAATCTTGTGAGCCGCGGTAGAATATACTGACACCATGAAAAAAATATTTCTGCTTTTAGGCGGCATACTTTTGTCGATAAATCTGGCTGGCTGCCTGACTGTGCCTTCCTGGATGAAATTTCCCCGGCCGCAGGACAGTGGCGCGCCGGCGGAGATCCTGCCGTCGTATTCCGGGCCAAAGGTAAGGATCATCCTGCCGGATTTCGCCGTTACTTCGGCCAAAGTCGGCAGCGCTGTAGGCACAGGGCTGCGCCAGATGTTAGCCGCGGCGCTTTTAAACTGTAAGCGCTTTTACATAATTGAGCCCCAGCTCGAGAAATCAGAAAAGCAGGGGGTAAAAGTCCCGGCCCGCCAGGAAGCCGGGTTGATCATCAACGTTACGGTTACGGACTTTCAGCCGCAGGCCTCCGGCGGAAGCGCGGGGATGGGCGGCGGAGGAGGGATGAGGAGCGGCGCCTTGGGCGGATTATCAGGCCGGCCCTCCAATAAGGCGCATATAGGCTTGGAGGTGCGCATCGCTGATGCGTTAACCACGGAAAGGATATTGTCCGCGCATAAAGTGCAGGCGCAGGCAGCGGATATCTCCGGCAATATTATGGCTGATCCTCTAGGGGATTGGCCGCTGCCCGGAAGTTTATCCGCATACGGGCGTACGCCGATGGAAAAGGCCATCCGGCTCTGCCTTTCGGAAACGGTGCGCTATCTGGCGCAGAATATACCGGAAGATTATTACAAGTATTGATGGACTAATGGGGGAGAACAATGGGGAAACGTAAACGCAGAGGTAAGCTTAACTGGCGCTCAAAAAGAGCTAACAAAGGCAGAAAGCCCTGCTTAGGGTAAGGCCAGGCAGTTATTCCTATTTTTAGTTCTTTCCCAAGTCTGTAGCGAAAGGGAAAGAACTTGATTACACAGATAAAAGAAAGATTACGCAGATTTACCGACGATATTTTAATTGCTACAAAGTCGGGAAAGCTTCTTTTTTTTGTCCCGTAATGATAATGAAAATCAAAGTCAAAGGGCAATGGTGAGCGGAGTCGAACCATGAAAATTGCCATTGTGGGCAGCCCAAACGTGGGAAAGTCGGTGATGTTTAACCGCCTCACCGGCAGTTACGTTACGGTATCTAATTACCCGGGGACCACCGTGGAGGTATCCCGCGGAAGGGCCAAGATAGGCGGATGGGAGTTTGAGGTTTTTGATACGCCGGGGATGTATTCACTTCTGCCCATCACGGAAGAAGAAAGGGTGGCCAGGAGTCTGCTGTTTCAGGAAAAACCGGATGTCGTCATCCATATTATTGACGCCAAGAACATAGAGAGGATGCTGCCGCTTACCCTGCAGTTGATTGAGGCAAAACTACCGGTGATATTAGTCCTGAACATTATAGATGAAGCGGAAAAGATAGGGATGCGCATCAGCCTTGAATATTTAAGCCGTGAGCTAAAAGTTCCGGTAGCGGCTACGGTTTCTACCACCGGCAGAGGCATTGATATTTTAAGGGGGAGGATTGAAGAATATGTCCGCGCAGGGATTCGCCAATAGCGAGCAAGGGGATATCCTGGAAGTTTCCCTGGAAAAGATAGAAGGATTATTAAAAGGAGATTACGGCGTCTCCAAGCGCACCATCGGGTTGTTATTGCTGCAAGGGGACGATGAGATTACTGCGCTGGCGGAATCCCGCGAGCCGGATAATATGAGCGAAATCAAGGAGATTATAAATTACACCGGGAAGCATTATGTCCAGCCCCTTTCCTATATTATAACCCTGCGCAGGCAGGAAGAGGCCAGCCGTATTACCGGCATAGCTGTAGAGCATCTGCCCAAGGCAAATCTGGCCTTCAGGGAAAAACTTAGCCGGGTGATGATTAATCCGCTAACCGGCGTGCCGATTCTGCTCTTTGTCCTTTACTACGGAATTTATAAATTCGTGGGTGAATTCGGCGCAGGGACACTGGTAGATTTTATTGAGACGGGCATCTTTGAGAAGAATATCAATCCCTGGGCAACGCAAATCATCAAACCTATTATCCCCTGGCAGGCCGTAAGAGAATTATTTGTCGGGGAATACGGGATGATCACTTTAGGGGTCAGGTATGCGGTAGCGATTATATTGCCTGTTGTCACGACGTTCTTTGTGGCCTTTGCCATTATTGAGGATGCCGGTTACCTGCCCCGCCTGGCGCTGCTCATAGACAGATTATTTAAAAAGATAGGCTTGACCGGCAGGGCGGTAATCCCTATGGTCCTCGGTTTGGGATGCGATACTATGGCTACGATGGTGACCAGGACTTTGCCCACCAAAAGAGAAAGAATCATCGCTACTATTTTACTGGCCTTAGCCGTTCCCTGCTCCGCGCAGTTAGGCGTAATCCTTTCTTTGCTGGAAGGAAACCCCAGGGGCTTAACCGTCTGGGCGTGCGCGGTAAGTTTGGTTTTCCTCCTGGTGGGATTTCTTTCCGCGCAGATCCTGCCGGGGGATTCCCCTTCGTTTTATATGGAGATACCGCCGCTCAGGATGCCGAAATTATCCAACGTATTCATCAAGACCTACACCCGCGTTAAATGGTATTTCACGGAAATATTCCCCATGTTTATTTTAGCCAGCGTCTTAATCTGGATAGGCCAATTGACCGGGTTATTTAATTTGCTGGTCAAGGCGCTACATTCCCCTATGCGCTGGATTGGCCTGCCGGACCAGACTGCGGTTGCCTTTTTATTCGGATTCTTTAGAAGGGATTATGGAGCGGCGGGCCTATATGATATGAAAAAGGCGGCATTATTAAACGGAAATCAGTTAGTCGTGGCCTGTATCGCCTTAACCCTGTTCCTTCCCTGCATCGCGCAATTTTTGATGAACGTAAAGGAAAGGGGATACAAGACCGGAGTGGCGATTTCCGTATTCGTACTCTTTTTTTCCTTCTCCGCGGGTTTCCTGGTCAATTTTATCTTAAACATCCTGGGAGTTAGCTTGTGAAGTGTACTTTATGCGGCTATAAATTCAGTGAGGGCGATGCGCAGGCGGCCTGCCAACGTTGCCCGCTGATGAAGGGCTGCAGGCTGATCAGGTGTCCCAATTGCGGATTTGAAATGCCGCCGGAGCCGCGCTGGGGGAGGTATTTTAAGAAAGAGAGGAAGGCCAATGAGAATAAGCGACAGGGCTGAAGAAATCATGGAAACCCTCTGGGTGCATACAGAGGAAGAAAAGGAAGAGCCGATAGGATTAGGAATCGCTAAAGGTGAGCCGGCGATAGAGGAGCTATGGAAATCCGGACACATCAAATTGATCCGGGACAAGATAGTCTTAACCGAGAAGGGAACAAGCGAAGGCCGGAAGGTAGTGAGACGCCACCGCCTGGCGGAGAGACTGTTTGCCGACATTTTAGACGTAAAGAAAAAACTGGTGCACCCTTTAAGCTGTGAATTTGAGCATCTGCTGCATGACGGGACAGAAGATAATATCTGTATCCTCCTCGGGCATCCCAAAACGTGCCCCCATGGCAGGGCAATCCCCGATGGCGAATGCTGCCGGAAGTTTAAGGAGAGCGTAGGAAAGGCAGTTTCCCCGCTGGATAGGCTGCAGGTAAATCAGAGAGGCAGGGTCGCTTACATCCAGACGAGGGATAATAAGGCGCTGCAGAAACTTATGGCCATGGGAATCCTGCCCGGCATACCCATCACCCTGATTCAAAAATTTCCTTCCTTTGTTTTTCAGGCCGGCCAATCCCAGTTTGCGGTAGACGCAGATTTGGCATCCTGCGTTTACATCAGGCTTTAACCATCACCCAACACGGGTACCTTTACGGCCCTTGACTAAGCCATCACAGGCCTTTATAATGGAACCCACCCGGGCTAAAACCCCAGGGTTCCTTAGGGGATAGTCCATTATATCATGAAAGCCATTGCCTTGATTTCCGGAGGATTAGACAGTACCCTGGCAGTAAGATTAATCCAGGGATTAGGTGTGGATTTAGTCTGCCTGAATACTGTAAGCCCATTTTGTCTTTGTAACCGCCGTTCGGCAAATGGCTGTTTCTATGGCGCCGCCAGTGTGGCTAAGGAGCTCTGCCTTAAACTTATCTCTATCGACGTTGCCCAGGAGTTTCTGGAAATCGTAAAAAACCCGCAGCACGGATACGGTTCCAATATGAACCCCTGCATCGACTGCCGCATACTTTTGTTCAAAAAGGCGAAAGAGGCGATGCAAAAGGAAGGGGCGTCTTTTCTTATCACCGGAGAAGTCTTGGGACAGAGGCCGATGTCGCAAAGGCTTAATACCATGCGCTTGATTGAGCGGGAGGCGGGGTTGGAAGGCCTGGTGCTGCGTCCGCTCTCGGCGAAGGCGCTCGGCGAGACCTTGCCGGAAAAAAACGGCTGGGTGGCAAGGGAAGCGCTTTTGGCGATCAGCGGCAGGGGCAGGCGCGGCCAGATGGCCCTGGCGGAAAAGCTGGGGGTTAATGATTACCCCTGCCCCAGCGGTGGCTGCCTGTTGACCGACCCCCAATTTTCGCGGCGCCTGAAAGACCTCATATGTTACGGCAGGTTGAATCTTGAAGACGTGTATTTGCTAAAGGTAGGCAGGCATTTCCGTTTGAATGAACAGGCGAAATTAGTGGTCGGCCGCAACGAACCGGAAGACGGGCAGCTGCTGAATCTTGCCCGCGATGGCGACTACCTTTTTATGCCCGGGGAAAAAATGGCGGGCCCAACCTGCATAGGCCGGGGTGAATTCAGCCGGGATTTGCTCAGGCTTTCCTGCCGGGTAGCGCTCCGTTACTGCGACCTTAATGGGGATCCCGGCGCCGAGATAATTTACCGAAGGCTCCCGGCGAAAAGCGGGCTTACGGTGAATATGCCGCCCCTTGGCCAAGGCGAGATAGAAAGGATGCGCATATGAGAGAGGCCCTGCTTTATGAAAAATTGGACGACCGCAGGTGCCATTGTTTTCTCTGCGCCCACCATTGCTTAATCGCGCCTCAAAAACTGGGGGTCTGCGGCGTGAGAGAGAATATCGATGGCACTTTATACGCGCTTACCTACGGGAAAGTGATTGCCAGGCACGCCGACCCCGTGGAAAAAAAACCGCTCTATCACTTTTTGTCCGGGTCATTTAGTTTTTCCATCGCCGCTATCGGCTGTAATTTTAAATGCGGTTTCTGCCAGAATTGGGAAATTTCCCAGAGCTCATTCAGGGGCGGCGCAGTCTTGAGCGGAGAAGAAATTCCGCCGCAGGAGATAGTAAGGCAGGCGATAGATTATAAATGCCGGAGTATCTCTTATACCTATACCGAGCCGACGATATTTTTTGAATTTGCGCTTGATGCGGCAAGGCTGGCTAAGGCCGCGGGGCTTTATAATATTTTTGTCACTAACGGTTATATGAGTAAGGCGGCGCTGGAGATGATCCGGCCCTATCTGGATGCGGCAAACGTGGATTTAAAGTTCTTTAGAGACAGCTCTTATCATCAGATCTGCGGCGCTGCCCTTGACCCGGTGCTGGAGTCAATAAGACTTATGCATCAGTTAGGCGTCTGGGTGGAGGTAACCACCCTGGTTATCCCGGGAGAAAATGATTCTTCCGGGGAACTCGGCGATATTGCCGGTTTTATTGCCGGGGTAGATAAAAATATCCCCTGGCATATTTCCGCTTTCCATCCCGATTATAAGTTTATCCGCCACAAGGCTACGTCCGACGCGGCCCTTAAAACAGCCATGGATTTAGGCCGTAAGGCCGGCCTTACCTATATATACGCCGGCAATGTAAGCGGGTGGGGTAATGATACCTACTGCGCCGGCTGCGGCAAAATGTTGATCAAGCGGGATAGTTTACGCGTTTTGGAAAATAATTTAAAAGAGGGTAAGTGCGCCTTTTGCCAGGCGGCCGTTCCCGGGGTTTTTGAGGGAGGGGGCGTTTAGGGTGCGCATCTTAGTCGTTGAAGACGAGAAAAAAATCGCCGGATTTATCCGGCGCGGATTAAAGGAGGAAAATTATTCCGTAGACATCGCCTATGACGGCGAAGAGGGACATTTTCTCGCTAAGACCAATGAATACGATCTGATTATCCTGGATTTGATGCTG
>Ga0156240_134_pt1 | contig 13124 bp, 13 predicted proteins | sample RifCSPlowO2_12_FD_107887 | JGI IMG/M metagenome (GOLD analysis project Ga0156240, IMG submission 107887) | Omnitrophica WOR_2 bacterium RIFCSPLOWO2_12_FULL_51_8
TGTAACCAATTACCTTACCTAACTACTAAACCGGCCTCCTTACCCTTACCCAGCAACCTGCAAGATTTAGTTTAGCAATGCGCTACCCTCTACTTTCCGATGGAATACCGCGTACAACGTGGGGACAAAAAGCATGGTAATCAGGGTTGAGACCGAGAGCCCGCCCAGCATGGTGATCCCCAGCGGCTGCCAGACCTCCGAGCCTTCGCCGCGGGAAATCGCCAGCGGCAATAATCCCACCAAGGTGGTGATTGTAGTTATCAGCACCGGTCGCAGGCGGTCCCTGCCTCCCGTAGTTACTGCCTCATACATCGTCATCCCGCGAGCTCGCAGGATGGCGATGTAACTGACTAAGACGATGGCATTATTCACCACGATCCCCATCAGCATCGCCACCCCGAGGAAGGTGATGATGCTTAAAGTGGTGCCGGTAAGAATAAACCCTAAAATTACCCCGATAAAGGTAAAGGGGATGGCGAACATAATGATAAACGGGTCTAAGAGCGACTCAAACTGCGCCGCCATCACCATATAGACTAGGCAAATACCCAAAATCAGTAAAAGGGCCAGGTCCTTAAAGGCCTTTCTCTGCTCTTCGGCCTCGCCGCCGAAATTAATCAGGATATCCGCGGGGATAGTCAGCTTGCGCAACCCCTTTTGCAGGTCATCGATAATTTTCCCGGCGGAACGTTGGTAAGTATTGCACTCTACCCGCACGATCCTTTCGCGGTTCTGCCGCTCGATCACCTCCGGTCCCTTGGTTTCGTAAATTTTGGCAAAGTTAGAGAACTTAATCAGGCTGCGGGTTGCCCCTTCCAAGAGCGGGGAGCGTTCCAGCGGCTCAAAAGAGGTCTTCTCTTTCGGCAAAGGCGCGATCACCGAAAGGTTCTCGATGTCCTCTATTTTCTGGCGCGATGACTCCTGCAGGCGCACATAAATATCGTAGGTCTTGCCCTTTTCGCGGTATTTGCTAGCAGTGGAACCCTGGATAAAAGTCTTTAAGGTATCGGCGATGGTATTCATATCCAGTCCCAGGGCATTGGCCTTTTGGCGGTCCACCTCGATCTTTAATTCCGGCCGGTTGGCCTCGCGCGAGATACTGGCATCCACCGCCCCGGGGATTTTTTCCATCAGCGCCTTGATTTCCGCGGCCAGGGCGCCGGTCTCTAAGAATGAATGGCCGATGATCTCCACCTGAATGCTCTTGCCGCCCGTCCCGGTGATCAGGCGTCCCAGGGGGTTGCCGGTAGAGATATCGGTCTTCAAGACTCCGGGAATATTTTTTATCCTGGCTCTGACTGCCTGAGCCACCTCCTTTACCGAACGCTTCCGCTTGGTCTTTGGCAGTAATTTTGCCCCGGCAGTAATAATGTGCGTGCCAGAGATATTGCCCATAGAGCGGCCGACACCGGTAACCGCACCGCTGCGCACATAATAATACCTTGCCTCCGGCACGCTATCTTTCAAGATCTTTTCAATGCGCTTAGCCGCTTGATCGGTCACCTCTAAGCGGGTGCCGATCGCCAGATGCACGGTCATCCGCAGGTCGCCGCTATCCTCCTCGGGGATGAATTCGCTGCCCACAAAACGAGCCAGTAATAAGCTAAGGAGAAAGGCGGCGCTAAAAGAGATAAGCACCATTTTTTTGTGCTGCAGGCACCGGCCCAGGGATTTGGCGTAAAAATCTTCGGCGCGCTTAAACCAGTTTTCCGAGAGCTGGTAAAACCTGGCGAAAAATTTGAACCTGTATTGGCCGCGGTTACGGCTGGGCCGCATCCATTGTGAGCAGAGCATCGGGCTAAAAGTTACGGCGGTAAAAAGCGAGGCCAAGAGTGTTACCGTCACCACCACTGCCAGTTCGCCGAACATAATCCCCACCACCCCGGGGAGAAAAAGCATTGGCAGGAATACTACTACCGTAGTAAAGGTGGAGGCGGCGATCGCCAGGGACATCTCTGCTGCCCCGAAAATCGCCGCTTCCTGCGGCCGCTGCCTTCGCTCCAGTCTGCGGTAGACATTATCCACCACCACGATCGCATTATCCACTACCATACCGGAGGCAATGGCCACCGAAGAAAGGCTGATAGTGTTAATCGTCTTGCCGGATAAAAACAGATAGATAAAACTGATTAAAAGCGAAAAGGGGATAGTCAGGGCAATAATCGCGCTGGGGGCGAACTGGCGCAGGAAAAACCAGACCACCAGGATGACTAAAACGATTGCCAGCCAGACCGATGATCTCAGGGAATTCAGGGAATCAATGATGTCTCTGGAGGTATCAAAGATAATCGTCGCGCGCACATCCCGGGGCAGGGCCTTTTTCAATTCCTCCATTTTTTTCTTCACCCGTTCAGCCACCTCCACGGTGTTGGTGCCGCTCTGCTTCTGCACCATCATGATCAGGCCTGGCTGCTCGTTGATGCGCACGATACTGGTAACTTCCTTGAAGCTATCCTCAACGCGCGCCACGTCTTTTAAATAGACCGGCTGATTGTTGCGTTTGCCTAAAATCACCCGGTTAATTTCTTCCGGCGCGGCAAATTCGCCCGGCAGCCGGATAAAATAATCCGTCAGGCCGGTCTTTAAGTTCCCCAGGGGCTGGGTAACATTTTCCTGTTTTAAGGTATTGCGGATATCCAGGATAGAGAAGCCGTATCCTTCTAAGCGCCGGCGGTCCAGCCAGATATTAATCTGCCGCTGCAGGCCTCCGCCCTGGATTAAAACCGTGCCCACGCCGGGCAGCTGCCGCAAGGCATCGCCCACCCGTTTATCAATCAAATCATATAGCTCCGGATAATGTTCTCTGGCGGTGATGCCCATCACGATGATCGGGATATTGGCGGTGTTAAATTTAAAGAGGAAGGGATTGTCCATTTCATCCGGGATGTCCGGCAGGACGCGCTTGGCCAGATCAATGCGGTCGCGGATGTCATTGGAGGCCTCATCAAGGTTAGTGCCCCAGATGAATTTCAGGGAAATTACCGAAGCGCCCTCCGCAGAAGTAGAGGTGATTTTTTCCAGGCCGGGCGTAGTGCCCAGCTGGTTCTCCAGCTCCTCGGTAACCTTGATCTCTACATCCTCGGGGCTGGCGCCGGGATAATTGGTGATCACCGTGATAATCGGCGGTTCGATCTCCGGAAGCATATCTATGCCGATGCGGGTAAAGCTGTAAAGCGCCAGGATGATAATCGAGGAAAAAATCATCAGGTTGGTCACCGGCTTCTTTACCCCGAATTCAGGCAGATTCATCTATTCCTCAATCTCTACGTTTACCGGCGCGCCTTCAGAGAGGCGCTGCTGGCCCATGGTTACGACCAGGTCTTGCGCCTTCAGGCCCTCTTTGACCTCATAATAGGGCCCCTGGCGCAGGCCGAGAGTAATCTGTTTTAAAACCGCCTTATTGTTTTCTATCACGTAGACGTAGGTATGCGGCTCTTTACCGATAACCGCTTCTTGCAGGATTACCGGCGCCTCCATCCCCTGCTGGATCACTAACTTTACCGTGGCAAACATCCCGGATTGCAGCTTATGCTCAGGATTGTCCACGCTGATCTCTACCGGCGCGGTGCGCGTGCCCACATCCACCATTGGCGTAATCTTAGTTACCCTGCCGGGAAATTCCTCTTGTGGGTAGGCATCAACGGTAAGCGCGGCCTGGGCGCCGAGTGAAATTTTCGGGAGATATTTTTCCGGGATAGCCAGGTCAATCTTCACCTGGTCCATGCTCACCACCAAGGCGATGGCAGTCTGCGCAGTGACGTTCTGCCCGATATCCACGTAGACCCGGCCGACCACGCCGGTTAAAGTGCTTTCTACCGGCGCCTTTTCGAATTTCAGCCCCACCTCATCGCGATCAAGGTAAACAATCACCTCTCCTTTTTTTATTGGGCTGTTGTCTTCCTTGACTTTTTCTATTACCTTTCCGCTGACCCTGGGGTAAATCACCGCCTCGTCCTTGGCCTTGATATCCCCGATATATTCCAGGGCCTCGCTTAAGGCCTCTAATCTGGCCCTGCTGGCCTTAACCGGAATGACTTCCGGGCCATTACCTTTATCCGCCTTCCTCCCGCAGCCGAATATAAGGATTAGGAAAAGCGCGGCGATGAATATTTTGCGGCTTTGCATCAGGACCCTCCGGTCGCCTTTTCAAAACTGCTCTTGGCAATCAAGTAATCGTAGACCGCCTCGTTCTTCTTGAATTGCGCCACCCCGCTTTTTAAGCCGGCGTCACTTAAGCCCAGGGTGCTGACAATCCCCTGCCGGTATTGTTCCCGGGCGCTGGATAAATTATCAATGTAAAATTTCAAGTCGGATTCCACGGCAGCGATTTTGGCGATGCCGTCTTTCAGGGCCAGATAGGCGTCTTTGAGCTCCAGCGCGATATCCTTAATCTTTTTCTCCTTCAGCAGGCGGGTCTGCTCTAGATCCACCATTGCCTGCTCCACCTTGGCCTTGGTTTCCCAGCCGTCAAATACCGGCCAGGAAAAAGTAAGGCCGGTAGTATTGTAATCATTCCAATGCTTTGCCCCTCCGGAAGAGCTGGTAACAGTGCCGGCAGTGGCGATCGTGCCGCTGGAGGAACGGCTGAAATATTCCCAGGAGGCATAGATCGTAGGACGCCCCCCGGCCTTGGCGATTTCGATGGAATGCTTATCCGCCCTTTCCTGCGCCTCATACTGCCGGATCTCCGGCCGGTTCTTTAGCGCTAAAAGAAATGCCTGGTCAAAAGCCACCTCGCGCTCCGCATAAGCGAATTGGCCCTGCGGCCGCACCAAGACATCCTTGTCCAGATAGAGCAGGTTATTCAACAGGGCCTGGGCAGACTCTGCCTGATTCAGCGCTGCCTTATATGCCTCCTCGGCATTGCTCAAGGAGGCCTCAACCTTCAGGATTTCCGATTCCGGGACCTCCCCGGACTTGTAGCGCAGGCGGTTAAAGTCAAGGTGCGCCGCGGTATTCTCGACGATGTTGCGGTTGAGCTGTGCGTATTCCCTGGCCAAGAGCAGGGTGTAAAAGGCCTTTTCCACATTCGCCTTTAACTCCTGATTAGTCCTGTCTAAGATGCGCTGCTCAACCTCAAATTTATCGCCCTGATAGCGGATGGTGTTGATAATTTTCCCGCCCTGGAAGAGAGTCTGTTTGACGGTGGTCTGGGTGGTGGTAAGGGCAAGGTCTTTTCGGGTGAGGCCTTTGGTGTCGGTCCAGCCGCCCAGGAAATCCAGGCTGGGAAAAACATCGGACCAGGCCTCGTTGATCTTGAATTTGGCCTTTTTTACCTCTGCGCTTTTTAAGAGGACATCCCGGTTATCGCGCAGGCCGATGGCCACTGCCTCTTCGACGGTAAGAAAGATTTCTTCGGCGCAGAAAATAGGCCCGGCAGCCAAAACTAAAATCAAGCTTAAAATTACGGCCCTCATCGGCTAAAGAAGCATTGCTTTTAGGCTGGGGGCGGCCGCTAAAGCAACGGCGCTGAATGCCAACAGGAGCCAGCCCATCCTGCGGGTATTGCGCAGTTCCTTTTCCATGGAGATAGGCGCTATCCTCCAGTTGATCTTGGCGTAGAAATTGATCTCTAGGTCTATCGCATAAGCCGGGTTGCAGATAAAAAGCAGGCCGCAGTATAAACCAAAAAGCGAGATGCCTATCACAACCGGTAAGAGCGGGATGAGGGAAAGTTTGGCAATGACAATTTCAAATATTTCGATCACGGCAGGCTCCGGATAAGACGCTGTAAAAATTTATACTCGGCCTCCACCATCTGCAGGTTGTGCTCCGAGATATAGACCTGGGAGGGCTGTTTCTTGTTTTCCAGCGAATTGATCAGCTGCCTTAAAGAGCGGGCGAGTTTCTTTAATAGGAGGATGCGGCCGCGTAATCTGCGCCGGGCTGCTGCCGCGGGCAGATAGCGCAGGAAATACAGGCTTAAATCCAAACTGAACTGCGGGCGCTTAAAACTCAGCAGGCTTTTGTTTAAAAGCCCCCTAAACCTGTTTTCACCTTCCGGGGTCAGGTAATAGACGATGCGCTCGGGGCGCCTGCCCGGCCTGGCGGCACGTTTTGCCACCAGCCCTTTTTTCTCCAGTACCTTCAGGGGATAGTATATCGAGATGACGTCGATTCCGGCAAAAAGGGAAATGATCTCCTTGATCTTTCTTTTTATATCGTAACCGTGCTTCGGCCCCTCTTTGAGCAGGCCTAAAAATAGCATTTCCTGTCCAATCACTTTACCGCCCCAATCGACCGGAATTTCTTATATCTTAGTTTCAATAACTCATCCTTACTCAGGCCTTTTAATTCCTTCAAATTTTTCAGGATGGCCGCCTTGATATTCTGGGCCGCCTCTTGGGGATTGCGGTGCGCCCCGCCCAGGGGCTCCGGTATAATCTCGTCGATAATCCCCATTTTTAAGAGGTCCGGGGCAGTCAACTTCAGCACCTCGGCCGCCTCCGGCGCCTTTGCCCCGTCCTTCCATAATATCGCCGCGCACCCCTCCGGCGAAATCACCGAATAATAACCGTTCTCCATTACGCAGACCCTGTCGGCGATGCCGATGCCCAACGCGCCTCCGGAGCCGCCCTCGCCAATCACCGCCGCAACGATCGGGGTAGCGATACTGCTCATCTCCCGTAAATTCAAGGCGATCGCCTGCGATTGCCCGCGCTCTTCCGCGCCGATCCCCGGATAGGCGCCGGGGGTATCAATAAAAACCACGATGGGCAGGGCAAACTTTTCCGCCAGCATCATTGCCTTCAGGGCCTTGCGGTAGCCTTCAGGGTGCGCGCAGCCGAAGTTGCGTTTCAGGTTCTCCTTGGTATCCCTGCCCTTTTGGTGCCCGATGACCATGATTTTCTGGTGGTCTAATTTAGCCAGTCCGCAGACTAACGCCTTATCGTCGGCAAAGGCGCGGTCGCCGTGCAGCTCCAAAAAACCACTCATCAGCATGCTCACGTAATCCAACGTATACGGCCGGGAGGGATGCCGGGCAATCTGCACCCTCTGCCAGGCAGTCAGGCTGCTATAGGTATGCTCTTTTAAATGAGCCAGCTTTTCCTCCAGCCGCTTGACTTCCGAAGAGAGATCGATCTTTTTATCGGAGACGAAGTTCTTGAGCTCCTGGATTTTTTTCTCCAGCTCGACAATAGGTTTTTCGAAATCTAATCCGGCCATAAAATTAACGTATAGCGGTTAACGTATAGTAAATACATAGATGAAACTAATACAAACGAACTAAATAAATTGACATATCGTATTGCGCAGATGATCACAGATGAGAAGATACAGATGGGCACAGATATTGTTTGATGTTATCTGTGTTCATCTTGCGTCTTTTCATCTGTGCCAATCTGTGTATATTCGCTGTTATATAATGTAAGAGTATTTAATGCGCTTGTATTAGTCGACGATGGTGACTTCCGTGCCCGGGGGGACGATCAAATACAACTCCTCAACTTCGGGATTGCTCATGCGCACGCAGCCCTGGGTAACCTGCCTGCCCAGGTCCTGCGGCTGGGTGGTGCCGTGGATGCCGTAGCCGGGTAAATCGAACCCCAGCCAGCGCGTGCCCAGGATATTCTCCGGGCTTTCTGCCGGCACGACCGCCCCGGCCTTAAACCAGGTTGGATTGATTAACTTGGAGGCGATTTTAAAATTACCGGCGGGGGTAGAATTATTTTTGCCGGTAGAGACAATGTAGGTCTTGATGATTTCCTCATTGGCTTTTAAGAGCAGGGTATTCTGCGATTTATCGACCAGGATGCTAAACGGCGCAGTCCAGACTTTGATTTTCTTCCCGGGGACAATAGTATCCGTCGCTAAACCGTTGCATTTCTTAATCAGCTCGGACGTGGTATTATGCGCCCTGGCGATCTTAGAAAGGGTATCTCCGGGCTTGATTTCATAAAGCAGGCTGCCGGCAGTTATCCGGGGAGAAAATAATAATTTAATATTAATATTTTCCAGCTCTTTCTGCCATTTCATCACCTCGGCGGAATTGCTGAAATCCATAATCAATTTCTGCCACACGCCCTTTGCCTCCGGGAGCTTTCCCCTGGCCGCCAGGTCTTTGGCCTGACTGACCAGGCTTGACTGGGAAACGGCATTATTCTTTCCGGCCGGGGCGGCATCGCGGCCGAGAAATAAAATCAGTAAAACTGCCAAGACAGCCAAAAAGAAAACGGCTAAAGTAATCAACAATTTTTTCTTCACCATTCCTCCTATCCGGCCAAGAAAGCGATAATCACACCCAAAAGGAATCCCGCGATCACTTCTACCGGTGTATGCCCGATGAGCTCACGCAGGCGCCCCTCGTCAATCCTGCCCTGCCAATAAATATCTTCGGTGATCTTATTCAAGATGCGCGCCTGCCGCCCGGTAGCGCGGCGCACCCCCTGGGCATCGAACATTACCACCAGCGCAAACGACGCCGCCAGCGCAAAGTGGACGCTGGCGAAACCGTAATTCAGGCCGACGGCCGTGGCTAAACAGGCTGCCCCGGCGGTATGGCTGGAAGGCATGCCTCCGGTGCCTACGAACCAGCGGAAATCAAACCGCTTTTGCCGGACAACGCCAATAATCACTTTAATCGTCTGCGCGATCAACCAGGCAGCAAACGTAGCGAGAAGTATCTTATTCTTTGCTATTTCCGGGAAAATGCCTCTCATTGCCCTTTGGCCGGCTGCGGCGCAGGAGCTACTTCTATGATTAATTTGGCAGGAAAAGTTGGTTGTCCGTCTTTGAATAAGAACCCGCGGTTACCCTTTATGACTCTCTCCGGATGCTCCTGCGGCTTCTGCCGCGGCCGCAACCCTTGTCGTATCTGGATCCTCAGCTCCCGGATGGCCTTTTGCAATTCCTCCAGAGAATTGAATTTCGCCTTCAACGTTTCGTTTTCCCGGAATAATTCCGTATTCCTCTGCTTGGCAGCGGCGTTTTCTGACCTGAGCACGGCGAATCTCGCATTTAAATCATCTAACTCCTTTTGGATGCCGTAAGCCTGCCGGAAAAGCTTATCCAGCCTCTTCCTGCCGGCCATTAAAGTATCTTCCAGCTTAAGGTTTTTCTGGGTAATTTTTGACTGGACCTCTTTCTCTTTCTCTAATGTTTGCAATAGGTTTTGTTGCTTCTCTTCTAAGTTAGAGACCTGACGTTTTAGCTGCTCTATGGTATCCAGCAGGCCATACTTTTCCCGCATAGCCAGGGTATATTTGTAAACGCTAAAAAAGGCGACTCCGGCCAAAAGGACGATGGCGATATTCTTAAGGTGCGATTTATTCATCAAGCAGTATTATATAATCGGGGTAGCTAAATTGCAAGGGAATTTTGGTTAGATTCGGCTGGTTAAGACGTCTCTTAAGGCAGGAGGTGATCAGATGCTGGCAAAGGTATTAAGTTACGGGCTCTTGGGTATGGAGGCTTATCCGATTGAGATAGAGGTGGACGTTTCCTCAGGCCTTCCGGCAGTGAGCTTTGTCGGCCTGGCAAATACGGCAATCCGGGAAAGCAAAGAGCGGGTAAAATCCGCGATTAAGAATTCGGGCTTCCGCTGGCCGGGCGAGCGGATTACCGTAAGCTTAGCGCCTTCGGATATCAAGAAAGAGGGCGCATGTTTTGACCTGGCAATTGCCTTAGGGATATTGGGGGCTACCGAACAGCTTGACAGCAGCCGCCTGCAAAATTATTATTACCTGGGCGAATTGGCGCTGGACGGGGCCTTACGGCCGGTGCGCGGGATCCTGCCTATAACTTTGGCCTCCGCCAAATCAGGAATAAAAAAACTGATCGTGCCGCTGCCGAATGCCGGCGAGGCGGCGGTCGTTGCCGAGACACAGGCTTATGGCTTAAAGAGCCTGCGCGAAACCGTGGAATTCCTGAATAGCCCGGAGATGCTTAAACCCTCTAAGGTGGATTTACTCAGCCTCTTCCGGCAGAATTCCGTTTATCAGGTGGATTTTTCGGAAGTCAAGGGGCAACATCTGGCAAAGCGGGCGCTGGAGGTGGCGGTGGCCGGCGGGCACAACATCCTGATGCTTGGGCCGCCGGGAAGCGGGAAAACCATGCTTGCCAAACGCATCCCGGGGATTATGCCTGACCTGACCTTAGAGGAGGCGCTGGAAATCACCAAGATCCATTCCGTGGCCGGCACCCTGCAGAATAAAAACGGCCTGATGGCTACCCGCCCATTCCGCAGCCCGCACCATAGCATTTCTAACGTAGCCTTGGTAGGCGGCGGCTCTATCCCGCAGCCCGGAGAAATCAGCCTGGCGCATCAGGGGGTCTTATTCTTGGACGAGCTCCCGGAATTCCACCGCGACTGCTTAGAGGCCCTGCGCCAACCCTTGGAGGATGGCTCAATCCGGGTTTCGCGGATAATAAAATCCCTCTGCTTCCCGGCCTCACTGGTGCTGGTAGCGGCAATGAATCCCTGCCCCTGCGGCGCGCTTGGCCAGCATAAAAACACCTGCCGGTGCTCAACCACCCAAATCGCCCGCTACCGGGCAAAAATCTCTGGGCCGCTGTTGGATAGGATAGATATACATATAGAAGTCCCTGCTGCAAGATATTCGGAGCTATCTAGCAACCTACCAGCGGAAAGCTCCGCACAAATCAAAGAAAGGGTAAATAAGGCGCGTGTAATTCAGAGGGAGAGGTTTAAGGATGAAGGAATTTTATGCAATGCTCTTATGAGCCACAAACAGGTAAGAAAATTCTGCACCTTAGGCAAAGAGGAAAGCGAGTTGCTTAAAATGGCTATGACTGAACTGAATTTTTCTGCCAGAGCATATGACAAAATATTGAAAGTATCCAGGACTATTGCAGACCTTGCCGGCTCAGAACAAATAAAAACCGAGCACTTATCAGAGGCAATACAGTATCGGAGCTTAGACAGGGATTTTTTTGTTTGAGATATTTTCATAGAGCCTCCGTGCTAATGTAGCGTAAATGATTTTTTTGACCGCTTTAATTTACTTTGCCTTCGAAGCCCTACTTCCACACCTTCAACTGGCTGAATTACACTTTAACCTACAGTCGTCTCTAATTTCTTGAATCGCTCAAATATATCCTGCCTCAAATCGTCTATATACGGATCCGGACCGTTTTCTTTTTCAACCATAAGGCAGCCCTTGCTAGTCTTGCGTTTAAAATAAGATGAAAGATTTTTGGGGATATCTTTAAAATAGCCCTGTTTATAATAATCCATTTGTCCTCCTCTTTTAATTAAAAAAGGCAACCCTATTTTAGAGTTGCCTTATCACTTAACTTAAATTTTTAAGCATTTATTCCATAAATTAAGACTGGTATATCAATATCAGAAACTCCTCTATGCTCTAAATCCCAAACAAACTGTTCAAAATAAGACACTCCTGTTGACATAGATTCTGCGAGTGCTTTTATAGGAACTATCTCTATACCATACTTTATATAGCCTAACTTATTAAATATAGTCATCTTGGCACACACGTTATAAACCATAAAGGCATACTTGCCGAATTGTAGTTCAATACCTACATTCCTTTTAACAAAATCCATCTCACGAAAAGCCCCTTTTGTTTCTTTATCTTTATATTCATTCAAGTAGAAATCTGTCGGATAGTCACATTTTATCCTAACTGTTTTCCATCTCTTCTTCTTAAATTTAGATTTAAATGCTTCATTTAATTTGATAGGGCTAAATAACATTTTTCCTTTCATTGTCTTTTCTTTACTCTTCTTAATCTTATATTTTGAGGCATCAATGGAAGAAATAATATCTTTTATCTCTGTAATCAATTCTGGATGATGGCGTTCAATAATTTCCTTACCTTTGTTGAAAGAGTAAATCCCTACTATCTTCATTATTTTCAAGCCTCGCTTTCCATTCTATGGGCATTTGAGAAACTTTTTCTCTACCAGTAGGTATAAATATGGGTTTTCCTATGGGTCTTATTTTTAAATCGCCAGAGAAATAATCTTTTATTCTTTTTTCTGCTATTTCAATATATATCTTTTCTTTATCGCAACCTACCGTCTTTCTATTATTTTTTATTGAGGCGATAAGTGCAGAACCCACTCCACAATAAGGATCTAACACCCAATCATTCTTATCCGTTAATGCCAGAATACACCGCTCAACAAGTTCTATTGGAAACTGACAGGGGTGAATGGTCTTTTCTGGGTGATTTGACTTTACGTTTGGTATATTCCATACCTCTTTATCCCAATCTTCCTTTACAACTGTCCAAACATCAGATGGATTCTTACCAAGGGGATTGCACGATGGCTTCCCTTTTAATTTCCCTTTAAAATGCCGTTTCCCAGGATATTTAGAAGGGACTCTTACATTATCAAGATTGAACTTAAATGAATCGCTTTTACTAAACCAGATAATACTTTCATATCTTCCAGAAAATCTTTTGCTTGCGTGGAGACCGTGTCCAAAATGCCAGATTATTCTATTTCTTAATTTTAAACCTTGCTCCTTAAAAATTGGATAATAGTAAATATCTAAAGGAAAGACTTCGCCTTTATTAACAAAATTTCCTACCTCCCAACATAAACTACCATCATCTTTTAATACTCTTACAAGTTCGGCAATAACTGGCTTTTGCTGGGATAGGTAATTTCCAATATCTACTTTCTTTTCATACACTTTGCCGAGATTGTAAGGGGGAGAAGAAATTATTAGAGAAATTACATCATCAGGAATAGTCTTTAGAAAGTCAAGCGTATCACCTAAATGAAGAATTATCTGTTTCTTATCACTAAATTGACTACTAATTTCTATATTCTTTTTAAATAGTGTTGTCATATCATTCATTATTGTTCAACTGAATATATTATACCACCGTTTATATGAAATTTAATCTTTTTCTTATCCACATATAATAGACGTAACAGATAACAAAATCTAACAGGAATTTTAATTATTTCGTTGCCAAATCAATTTTGTTTACTGCGGTCTTAAGGTCTTCTCCGTTAATATGAAGGTAACGTTCGGTAGTGCGGAGGTTACGGTGGGATAATAATTCTTTTATGGTTAGGATATTCTCACCTTGCTTCAAAAGGGCGGTATGCTAAACTTAGTTGAGAATCGGGAAGCCGTTTAAAGAAAAAAGGCTTGAAACGCAGGCAAGGTTCCTCGACAATAT
>Ga0156240_178_pt1 | contig 13025 bp, 8 predicted proteins | sample RifCSPlowO2_12_FD_107887 | JGI IMG/M metagenome (GOLD analysis project Ga0156240, IMG submission 107887) | Omnitrophica WOR_2 bacterium RIFCSPLOWO2_12_FULL_51_8
AACCGAAACCGTTTAAGACGATAGACGAAAGTTGAATTATGCACACCCCTCAAGTATTATATACTTTCCTATACCGTAAAAAAGCGCTTGACCGGCAGGAGAGTTTATGCTAAATTTAACTTTCCTTGCCTTGAAATAACCGGGTTTAGGTGTTATACTTTGTGTAATAAAACCCCCTACAAAAGGAACGACTTGATGCGCTTTAACAGGCTGTTAAGTAAGTGTCTTATCCTGCCTATTGTCCTGCCTTTGTTTTTCTTTGCCGCTGCCTGTTCTACCAAGAAGCAAGAGGCCAAAACCTCGATTACCGTCTGGCACTGGATGACTGACCGCGAGCCGGCCTTTCAGGAATTGGCTAAAAGGTATCAGGCCAGGACCGGGATCAAGGTGAATTTCGAACTCTACGCGCCTTCCGACGCCTACTCCCAGAAGGTCAGGGCAGCGGCGCAAGGAGTAAATTTACCGGATATCTTCGGAATCCTCGGCGAGAAGAGGGATTTTGCCTCTTTTATCAAGGCCGGCCATATCCTGGAGTTGACCCCTTACATGGAAGAAAATAATGCCGCCTGGAAAAACAGTTTTTTTGCCAAGGCCTTGGCAATAAATGAGTTTGACGCCGGCAATAACTACGGCGTAAAGGCCGGCATCTACGGCGCGCCCATTGACGTGATGACCATCCAGATGCTTTATAACAAAAAATTATTCAGGGAATTAGGTTTAAACCCCCGCAAGCCGCCGGCGACTTTTCAGGAATTGCTGGATATCGGCAGAAAACTGAAGGAAAAAAATATGCAGGGATTAGTTTCCGGCTGGGGCGAGGTCTGGATGATCGACTGCTTCGCCAATAACTACGGCTTCAACATTATGGGCAGGGATAAGGTCGTGGCGACGATTAAGGGCGAGGTGCCTTATACCGACCCGGACTGGGTCAGGGTCTTGAATCTGTTTAAGGAAATGCAGGAAGCCGGTGTTTTGGCCAACGGCATAGTTACGATGATCAATAAGACCGCGGAGCAACTCTTCAGCAACGATAAGGCGGTGTTTGCCTTTAACGGCTCCTGGTGCGTGAATGTTTACAGGAATATGAGCCCGGCATTAGACTACGGCGCGTTCTTACCGCCGGCGGCATCGGAGAAATTCCCCATGGCCATCTGGGGCGGCGCGGGCTCATCCTTTATGGTCAATGCCCGTTCAAAGAACAAAGAGGAGGCGGTAAAATTCCTGCGCTGGCTGACTGACCGCGACCAGCAGACGTATCTGGCGGAAGCCACCAACAATTTGCCGGCGAATAAAAACAGCGCGGGGAAAATCTCGGAGATCTTAAGCCAGTTCTCAAAAGGCATGGAGAACGCCACCCACCCCAATATCTGGGGGGCTTCGGAATTCCCGGCGGTGATCGAGGCCTGGGACAAGGGGATCCAGTCGATCATCATCGGAGAGAGAACGCCGGAACAAGTGGCGCAAGAAGTGCAGCGTATCAAAGAGAGAGAATTAGCAAAGAGGAAGTAATGAATAATGCAAAAATCAAAATGCAAAAATTATTTTTGCCTTTAATTTTGAATTTTGCATTGCCATTTTGATATTTGCTTTTTGATATTTAATTTTCTATGAAACTCAAATCTACTCTCGAAAACTATTTATTTGTCCTGCCGGCAGTGGCCATCTTTTCCATCTTCTACATCTACCCTTTCCTAAAAGTTTTTCAGTTAAGTTTTTTTGACTGGGACGGGATTGTCGCGTTTAAGGATGCCATTCCTGTGGGCTGGGAGAATTTTAAGGAAATTTTAGTGGATAGAATCTGGTGGCAGTCAATGTGGAATGCCGGATACATTACCGTGATCGCCCTGATTTTTCAGAACGCGCTGGCGTTCTTGCTGGCCTGGGCATGCGACCGGGAAATCCGGGCGAAGAATTTTTACCGGGTGGTATTTTTTATACCCCCGGTGCTGTCAGAGATAGTCGTGGGCTTGGTCTGGCAGTGGATTTTAGACGGCAATTACGGCCTGCTTAACCAGTGGCTGGCCCATTTTGGCCTCGGGCATCTGGCCAGGAACTGGCTTTCCGACCCTAAAACCACCCTGACCGCGGTGGCAGCGGTGCATTGCTGGAAGGGTTTTGGCTGGGGCTTTCTGATTTTCCTGGCCGGCCTGCAGACTATCCCCAGGGAGCTTTACGAGGCGGCGCGGGTGGACGGGGCAAACGCCTGGCAGGCATTCCGCAAGATCACCATGCCGATGATGGTGCCGGTGGCGGTACTGGTAGCCGTCCTTACCGTCTTAGGCACGATGCAGGCCTTTGTCCTGATCATTGCCATGACCGGCGGCGGGCCGGCCTACCATACCCAGGTGCCGGTTTTGAGGATACTGGCTTCCATGCAGGGCTCTTCGCGCTTTGGCTATGCCTGCGCGCAGGGGATTAGTTTCGGAGTGATCCTGGTGGCGATTTCCTTTATCCAGTACCGCTTCTCGCATAAGGCCAGGCAGATATAAATATAATGCTTAGTCAACTAAATAAGGGTTTGATTTTTGCGCAGATTAGCACAGATGAGAAGATGCAGATGATCACAGATAACGTCTTAAAATATCTGCGATCATCTGTTTCTTTTCATCTGCGATCATCTGTGCAATACAACTCTTATTTAAGTTACAATGCAACATGAGAACATCAGCCTATTATCAAACCAAAAGATTAAGCATAAATATCCTGATCCATCTGTTTTTAATCAGCGTCGCCCTGACCTGCCTGTTTCCTTTATTCTGGATGATTTCCTCCAGCCTCAAGTCGCAGGAGGCGATTTTTAAGGACGCCTCGCTCATCCCGCGCGTGTTCCATTTCGAAAATTACCTGCGCGCCTGGATAGAAGGCGGTTTCGGCAGATATTTTTTAAACAGCATTTTTTACACGGTTGCGGTGGTAGGGGGGATCGTAGTCATTTCCTCGCTGGCGGCCTACGGCTTTTCGCGCCTGGAGTTTCCCGGCCGTAATTTTTTGTTTATTATGTTTATGGCGGCGATGATGATCCCTATCCCGGGGAGCTTTGTCCCCCTCTACGTATTATTGAACAAGCTGGGCCTGAGGAATACGCCGCAGGGCTACATCCTGGCGATGATCAACGTGGGGCTATCCACCAGCATATTCCTGCTGAAGACCTTTTTCGATAAGATGCCCAAGGAGTTAGAGGATGCCGCGCGTATCGACGGCTGCAGCAAGCTGGGTATCTGGTGGAACGTGGCCCTGCCATTGTCCAAGCCGGTGCTGGCAGTAGTGGTGGTGTTTAACGCCCTGAATGTCTGGAACGAATATGTCCTGGCAATGATCATCTTTGACGATAAAGCCCTGATGCCGCTGCAGCGGGCGCTGATGGTCTTTCAGGGCGAGTTTGTCACCAATTACCCGCTGTTGATGGCCGGCCTGACTATTACCGCCCTACCGATTATTTTAGTCTACCTTTTGATGCAGAAGTATATCGTCAAGGGGGTAACTCAGGGGGCATTGGTAGGATGATTAGTAAAGTTAAAAGTAAAAACGAAAAAGGTAAAACCAAAATTCAAAAGTCAAAAGTTTTAATTTTTAACTTGTGGTTTTGTCTTTTTACTTTTGCCTTTTTACTTTTCACAGCTGCCTTTGCCCAGGATAAGCCTTCTTCCAGCGAACTGATAGTTAAGGCCTGGGAGGCGCATGGCAGGAAAGACATTGAGGCAACCTTTAAATTCACCAAGCAGTGCATTGAGCTGTATAAGGACGAGGCGGCCGGGCTGCAGGTGTCCTTAAGGGCCTTTCCGAGGAATAAGCCGGACATCCTTAAGGCGCAGGTTTTAAACGACGTCGGCACGGCTTATTTCATCCAGGGCGAGAGTTACCGCAATCAGGGAAAGGCCGCCGAGGCAATCAAGGCCTTTAGGGCTGTGATTTACGAATACTGCTATGCCCAGGCATGGGACCCCCGCGGCTGGTATTGGAAAGTGGCGAAGGCCTCCTGGGAAAGCGTGGTAAAGCTTAACCCCAAAGAAACGTTAATCCCCTGCGCCTGCGATCTGGAGATCGCCGGTAACATAACTCCGAGCCCGGCTATTGCCGCGCGCAGCACGAAAATCGCGCTCTACGATCCAGGCAGGGAAGAGATAGTCAATTACGAAAAATACGGAGAATTCAGAAATGCCGGCGCCAAGGACTATAAATATATCATCAAGGACCAGGAGGGCCTCTCTGCCGCTGTCGGGGAAGGCATCTTTCCCAATACTACATCGGTGAGGTGGGACCCGAAGTTCAAGACCGCCCAGAAGGAGCGCAGGCTGGAAGGCAGCCACTGGGATTTTGTAAATTCGGTTGACCTCCAGGCGGCATTCCTGAAGTGGGCTGCCTGCCCTGAGCCGCAGGGGGTAAAATTATTCTATACCGCCTTCATCCTGGAAAAGGCCGGGCTGGTCAAGCACGCCATCAAGTGCTATTATTCCATCCTGGTGCATTATCCGGCAAGTTACGGATGGACTTACTGGCATACCCCCTGGTATGTGGGGCAGGCTGCGATTGCCAAGATAAATTACCTGTTGGGCGAGAACCCGCGGATCGGTTATCGGCTTGAGGGAGCGGATGTCAAGATTTTAAATGGCTATGATAACGAGGTGGCGAACGATATCGCCATTATCAACCCGGGAAAATTCGTCAAGGTTTCCCTGCTGGAAAAATTTAAGCCCAAACCATCGCCGGATTTAATCAGCGTGAAACGGCGGCTGGGCAAAGGCAAGGTGCACCTCCTGCAGTATGAAAACGGCGACTGGCGCCTGATGGCGGACGGCAAGCCTTTTGTCATCCAGGGCATCACTTACGCGCCCACCAAGGCAGGGGAGTCTCCGGATAACCACACCCAGACTAACTGGATGGAGAACGATTTTAACCGGAACGGCAAGATCGACGGGCCTTATGACGCCTTTGTGGACAAAAATAAAAATAACCTGCAGGATAAGGATGAGCCCGGCGTGGGCGATTTTTACCTGATGCAGGAGATGGGGGTAAATTGCATCCGGCTGTATCACCAGCCGTTCAAAGTGAATAAAGAGCTGCTGCGCGATTTGTATAAAACCTACGGTATCCGGGTGATTATGGGCGATTTTCTGGGTAAATACGCCATCGGCAGCGGCGCGAAATGGGATCCCGGCACGGATTACAGAGACCCCGAGCAAAGAAAAAAGATGCTGGAGTCAGTGACGGGCATGGTCAGGGAATTCAAGGATGAGCCCTATATTTTATTCTGGCTGCTGGGCAATGAAAATGTTTACGGTTACGCCTGCAATGCCGATAAGGAGCCGGATGCGTTTTTCGGGTTCGCCAATGAAGCGGCTAAGCAGATTAAGGCCTTAGACACAGAGCACCCGGTGGCGATTGCCAGCGGCGATACGCTCTACTTAGACAAGTTCGCTAAAAACGCTTCCGAAATAGATATCTTCGGCGCCAACTCTTACCGCGGCGGATACGGTTTCGGCAGGCTCTTCCAGGATGTCAAGGAGACCGCGGACAGGCCGGTGTTCATCACCGAATATGGCTGCCCGGGTTATGCCGCCGGCAGGCCCGCCGAAGAAGCCGAAGCCATGCAGGCGGAATACCTTCGCGGGGCGTGGTCTGATATCGAAAAGAATATGGCCTTCGGCAAGAGGGCGGGCAATTCCTTAGGGGGTGTCGCCTTTGAATGGTTAGATGAATGGTGGAAGGCCTATGAGCCGTCGGTACACGACATCAAGGGTTTATTCACCGGGCCTTTCCCCGACGGATATATGCATGAAGAGTGGCTGGGGTTTTCGGGACAGGGCGACGGTAAATTAAGCCCGTTCCTGCGGCAGCTGCGCAAATCTTATTCTATGTATAGAAAGATCTGGAAATAGAGTGGAGGTAGAAAGGAGGCAGTATTTTTCGGTTACGTTAAAAAAGTTTATCGGTTTCGGTTAAGTATCGTCTAAAAAGGTTTTCGTTTATCGGTTTTAGTCTAAAATACGATAAACGAAACCGAAAATACGATAGACGATACGTAGCCGAAACCCAAACCGAAAACGACAAAGATAAGAATTAATATTTTTTTAGACAGAGTAGGGCATAGCTGTAACCAATTTATTAAGGAGGTGTGGGTAATGAAAAGATTACTAGTATTGCTGGCAGTTTTGTCCCTGGTTCTGCCTTTGGCGGCAGCGGCCCAGGAAAGTCCGGCGGCGATGCCGGAAAAAACAAAGGAATTCGCGGTTTACCTGGATAAGACTTCCCGGGAAAATCATTTCATCCCTTCGGGATGGATGGGCGATCACGGCGATATCAAGATCAATGACCAGTCAATGGATAATCCCCACGGCGGGACGACCTGCATCCAGTTTACCTACAGCGCCAAAAAATCGCAAGGCCAGGGCTGGGCCGGGGTGTATTGGCAAAATCCGGTCAACAACTGGGGCAATAAAAAAGGCGGTTATGATTTAAGCTCTATGAATAAGCTGACCTTCTGGGCCCGCGGGGCAAAAGGCGGGGAGGTAATCCAGAAGTTTGTGGTCGGCGGCATCAAGGGCACCTATCCGGACACCGCTTCCGCAGAAACCGGGCCGATAGAATTGACCAATACCTGGAAGCCCTACAGCGTCAACTTATCCGGCAAGGACCTTACCTATATTAACGGGGGTTTCGGCTGGGTGACTACCGCGGATCTTAACCCCGAAGGATGCGCTTTTTTCCTGGACGACATCAAATTTGAAAACGAATCAGGTTTAAAGCCGGAAGGCAAAAAACAGGAAGAAATGCCGTTTTATGTTTACGCCGACCGTTCTTCGCCGAAAAATCATTTCATCCCTTCGGGATGGATGGGCGATTACGGCGACTTAAAATATGACGGCGTTTCTAGGGAGGATCCCTATCTGGGAGATACCTGCATCAAGATTATCTACAGCCCCAAAAAATCGCAAGGCCAGGGCTGGGCAGGGATTTACTGGCAGAACCCAGCCAATAACTGGGGCGACACCGACGCGGGGTTTGACCTTTCCAAGACCGTGAAGCTTTCCTTCTGGGCGCGCGGCGCCAATGGCGGCGAACGGATCGAGGAGTTTAAGGCCGGCGGCTTAATGGGCGAATACTCTGATTCGGATTCCTCTTCCATCGCGCCGGTGATCCTGAATAAGGAATGGACGCAATATGCCATCGACTTAAAAGGCAAGGATATGTCTTACGTCATCGGCGGCTTTGCCTGGTCGACCAATCTGGATAACAACCCGGACGGTTTGACGTTTTATCTGGATGAGATAAAGTACGAGTAATATCCTCATTGAGCAGTGTGCATAATCCATTTATCGTTTATCGTCTAAATCGGTCTTAGGTTTCGGCTACGTATCGTAAATCGTTTTCGGTTTCGTGTGTCGTCTTCTTAAACGAAACCTTTTTGAACGATTTACGATAGACGATACGTAGCCGCAACCGAAACCCTTTAAGACGATAGACGAAAGTTGCATTATGCACGCCCCTCAATTAATTTGACAGCGCACTAGTATCCTTACTCATTCTCGTTTCAATTCCGATGCGAAAATTAATTCTCCCTCTATTTTTTTTAACAATAACTTTTCTTGGCCTTTCCTGCCATCCGCGCCCCAGGGTCTACATCAAGAAATTAAAAAACAACCATTACCAGCTCATCGTTGATAGCAAGCCCTACATCGTCAAGGGCGTCTGCTACAATCCTATCCCGATCGGCAAAAATTACGATTATGATTGGTGGTCTGACCCCGCTAAACCCTGGCTGGCTGACGGTAAATTGATGCAGGGAATGGGGGTTAATACTATCCGTGTCTATCAGGCCGGGTCTGACCCGCAGGCAGTAAGAAAAGTGGTCCGGGACCTTTATAACCTTTATCGTATCCGCACCATCATGGGCAGCTGGCTGGGTTTCTGGGAATACCCCTGCCCGCTCTATGGGGATCGGGCCTTCCGGGAGAAGGTAAAAAAAGAAGTCCTGGAAATGGTCAATTTATATAAGGACGAACCGGGGGTATTGTTCTGGACGCTGGGCAACGAGAATAATTATTCCTGCTCCGGCGAAGTCAACCCCTGGTCCAGCGACGAGATAGACAAAGAGCCTGATCCGCAAAAGAAAAGGGTGATGCGCTTCCGGACATACTATTCATTTGTCAACGAGCTGGCTAGGGAGATCCATCAGGCAGACCCTCATCACCCGGTGGCCCTGGGCAACGGAGAGTTAAAGGGGCTGGAATTCGCCCGCGAGTCCGCCCCGGACGTGGATTTAATCGCCTGCATTATTTACCGCGGTAAAACCTTCGGCAATCTTTTTAAATCCCTGCGCTTTAGCTTCGACCGCCCGGTAATGCTGGCGGAATTCGGCGCGGACGCCTTTAACGCTTATTTAAAAAAGGAAGACCAGAATATGCAGGCATTTTTTCTGGAATCGCAGTGGCGCCAGATCTACGGAAACCTCGCCGGCAATCCGCAGGGCGCGGGAAACTGCCTGGGCGGGACCAGCTTCGAATGGCTTGATGAGTGGTGGAAACACAACGAATCCTCTGCTGATGGCTGGTCCGCGCACGATACGGAGTCAAACTGGCAGAACTCCAGTTATTATTTCGACAGCAAGGAAGGCACCAAAAATATGAATGAGGAATGGTTCGGGATAGTCTCCCTTTCTCCGGAAACGGAGAACGGCCTGCATAAACGCGTCCCCCGCAAGGCGTATTACGTAATCAGGGAATTCTGGAAGAACCCCGTTTTAAAATCAAAAATCAAAAAATGAATTTAAAATTTTTAATTTTGATTTGCAATTTTACATTTTGCACTTTAAATTTTGCATTTACTTGTTTTGCCCAGGACAACGATCAGTTAGTCTCCTTGAGCAAGCGGATCATCGAGGCCGATAGCAGCGCCGGGCTCTACGCGCCTTTCGAGGAGCTGAAGGAATTTTATTTCCGGGATAATAGGTATAATGATTTTGTGAATTTTTTAAAATCCTTAGGGGCCAAGAAAAAGGCCCTGGCGCCTTTTACGCAGTATTACATTGCCTTAAGCCGCTACACCCAGCTGAGATACCTGGAGGAAAAACAAGGCTGGGATGAGTATTTCGCGCAGGGCAATGCCTACCGCGGAGAGTTGACGGCGCAGGCGATAGCTGCGGTTGAGCTGACTACCTCTGCCGACGCGCTTAATCTTTACGCCCGGCTGCTGTTGTGGCAGCTCCATCATGACCAGCAGGATAACTTTGCGGATGAATCGCTCTTGGCGCTGATGCGGGCGGCCGAAGAGTATGCAAAAGTCAATCCCGATGCCGCTCCCATCAAGGCCGTGGCGGATAAACTTTCTTCCTGCGCAGCCAGGGAAAATTCCAGCCGGCTTTATAAGCTTTACTCGGAGAAGCTGGTTTCCTCCGGGATCAAAGGTGAGTTGTTGAATGCTATCGCCGCCGATTTTTTCCGGGAAGGGAACTTAGAGCTGGCGGAAAACCTTTACGACGGCTATCTGGCAAGGATCGCGGGCGATAAGGATAAGGCTATCCCGGTCCTGATTGATTTAGCCAGGTCTTTTTCCTATTATATAGACGAAGGCCCCAAAGACCCCTTTTACGCCGAGAAATTATTCAAAAAAATAGAGGCATTAGGCGGTAAGCAGGTTTTTGACCAGGAATTAATCTACCTGCGCGCCTTCAACTTGGAAAAAAGCAAGGAATATAAACAGGCAAGGGAGCTCTATGGGGAACTGGCCCGCGCCTACCCTGATTCGGCGCATTACCCGGAGGCAATTTTTAAGTCAGGGTTGATTTCTGTTTATATATTAGGCGATATCAAGGAGGCAAGGGCGTATTTTGCGCGGCTGGCCGGCAGCGAAAAAGAAATTACTCCTCAGGCAGTGGCAGCGCTTTATCAACTAGGATTATTTTCCCAGTGGGAAAACGACCGCGCGCAGGCAAGGAAGTATTTTAATCTGCTCTTGGAGAAGGCCAAGGAAGGCTATCCGGAGACGATAGCGCTTACGCGGCAGCGCTTGCAGGAAATAGAAGGGGGAGTCCCTTTAGAGTATAATCTGAGGGTCTTCCTTGACCTGGCGCTGGCGCCCGGAGGCGCTCCGGCCAAGGAGCATAAGATAGACATCAGCGCCAGCCCTTTTCGGGCAGTTAAAGGCGCCCGCCTGGAAATCGGTTCCAACGTCTATTCCGCCCAGACCGGCTGTATGCAGGTGGAATTGGAATACCTCTGGTCCGGAGACCTGGGGAGCGCCACTCCCAGCCCCGGCCAGAGTTCTTTTTACACTTCATATAACGAAAACGGAACCAAGGTGATCGGCTTGGTGGTAGTCTCACCCGCGGGTTTTTTAGACCGCAACATCGGCATCATCGACATCCGCTAGTATCTCCCCTTTAAATAAAGCTTGTAATATTCCCATCCCCCCGTTACATCCAAGGCTATTGAAAGGCAAACAAGGCATACAAGGCTATCAGGGCATAACCCTTTTTTATAGCCATTTTGCCTTTCTATAGCCTTGTTGCCCTTAAATAGCCCTGTTTGCCCTGCTTGCCTTAGTAGCCTTGTAACGAAGCTTCTCAAATTACTTTTAAATAAAGCTTTTCTTGACTTACAATATCCTTTTAGTTATAATCCTTTATGATGGGTTTCCTGAAGAAGCATATCTTAGAGCTTTTAGTCCAGCGAGGCCTCTTAACCGCCGCTCAGCTGGAAGAAATCTCCGCTATCCAGAAACAGAGGGGCGGGTCTTTCAGCTCTCTCCTGATTGAAAAAAATATCATCGAGAAGGATAAGCTCAACGAATTTATCAGGGATAACACCACCCTGCCGCGCGTCGATTCCGCCGGCTTGAGCATCAATCCCGATATCATCACCATCCTTTCCGGAGACACCGCCCGCAAATACCGGCTGCTGCCGCTTTCCAAAGACGGACAGCTGTTAAAGGTCGCGATTGCCGATCCCCTGACCATACTCGACCTGGAGGAGATCAAGGAGCTACAGGGTTACACCGTCAATCCTGTGCTGGGCCCCGAAGGCGAACTTACCGCGCTGATCGAGCGCAATTACTCCAACCTTTTTCGCTACGATTCCAATTCACAGACCATGGAGGCGATCTTGAGCAGCGTCGCGGAACTCTCCAGCCGCGCCAAGGATGATTTAGCCAAGAGCGACATCGCGCATATGGCGCAGGAAGTCCCGATTATCCGCGCCACTAATTTTATCCTCGAGAAGGCCATTGAGCTCAAGGCCAGCGACATCTTGATCGAGCCGCTGGAAAAAATGATGCGCATCCGCATGCGCATCGACGGAATGCTGCACCAGATCGAGACCCTGCCGCTCACGTTTCATTCCTTTATCGTTTCGCGCATCAAGGTCATTTCCAATCTGGATATCGCCGAACACCGGCTGCCCCAGGACGGCCAGTTCAAAATAAAATTAAAAAATAACAGAGAGGTGGAATTCCGGGTTTCGGTGATCGCTTCGGCGACAGGAGAAAAGGTTGCCATCCGGGTGCTGGATAAATCCCTGGACCTATTGGATATAGACAGGCTGGGCCTGAGGCCGGAGGCGCTGGAGAGGCTCAAGAAAGCGGCGCTGATGCCTAACGGCATGATCTTAGTCTGCGGGCCCACCGGTTCAGGCAAGACCACCACTCTCTATTCCATCCTGAAATATATCCACTCTCCGGAAAAAAATATCGTTACCGTGGAAGACCCGGTGGAATACCAGATCAAGGGCATCAATCAGGTTTCAGTAAACCCCAAGACCGGGCTCGTTTTTAGCCGCTGCCTGCGTTCGATCCTGCGGCAGGACCCGGATGTAATCATGGTCGGAGAAATCCGCGATTTTGAGACTATGGACATCGCGATCAAGGCGGCCCTCACCGGGCACTTAGTTTTAAGCACCCTGCATACTACCACTGCCGCCGGTTCCATCGTGCGCTTATTGGATATGGGGGTGCAGCCGTTTTTGATCAATGCCTCGGTGCTGGCGATTATTTCGCAGCGCTTGAGCCGGAGGGTCTGCCTGAGCTGCCGGGATAAAATTGCCGGCGAACCGTATTACGCCGGCAGAGGCTGCAAAGACTGCATATCTTCGGGTTATTCCGGAAGGCTGCTGGTGACTGAGATCCTTTACATAAGCCCGAAGATCAAAGAGGCAGTTTCTTCGGCGGAATTAGATGAGGAAGCGATCAAGAAGCTCGCCCGGCAGGAGGGGATGAAGACCCTGCGCGAAGAAGCCGAGGCCTTTGCCTTGGCGGGCACCACCACTAAGGAAGAAGTGCTCAGGGTTACGCCTGCGGATTAGGAAGATTATGCACAGGTCTAATATAAACCTCACCAAGATATTAATTGATTCTCAGAAACTCAGCCAGGAGGACCTTGACCGCGCCCTTGAGATAGAGAGAAAGACCGGCAAGGGCATCAAGGAAATCCTGATCGAAGAGGGCTTTCTTTCCGAGGAGGAGTTCATCTCCGTAATTTCCTGCGCCATGTTTATCCCCTTTGTAGACATTGATAAATTCCGCATTGAGCCGGATATCACCGGCCTCATCCCCGAGGATATCGCCAGAAAATACCGCCTCTTCCCCTTATACAGGATCGCCGACACCCTGCTGGTCGCCGTATCGGAGCCGCTGGACATCCTGACCATGGATAACCTGCGCCTGTCCCTGGGCGGTGAAATCAAGCAGGCCCTGGGGAAGGAGAAGGCGATCTTGAATTCCACGGCCGGTTCTTATAGCAATGCCCAGACCCTCCCGGAGATCCTGGAGGAGGAAGGGTCCCTGGAGATCATCAAGTCCAAAAAATCCGATGACCTGGAGTCCGTTGAGCTTATTGAGGAAAGCCAGAAACAGCCGATCGTCAAGGCGGTGAACTTAGTCCTCAATGAGGCCATCGAAAAGATGGCCTCGGATATCCATCTTGAGCCGACGGAAGAAGACCTTAAGGTGCGCTACCGGGTAGACGGCATCCTTTACGACGCGCATTCCCTGCCTAAAAAGAGCCAGCGGGGCATTTTCGCGCGCATCAAGATCCTGTC
>Ga0156240_139_pt1 | contig 12330 bp, 11 predicted proteins | sample RifCSPlowO2_12_FD_107887 | JGI IMG/M metagenome (GOLD analysis project Ga0156240, IMG submission 107887) | Omnitrophica WOR_2 bacterium RIFCSPLOWO2_12_FULL_51_8
CAAAAAGATAGAGATGCATTTTTTGCCGGATGTCTATGTGAAGTGCGATATCTGCAAGGGCCTGAGGTTCAATGAAGCGACACTGCAGGTGCTGTATAAAGGTAAGTCTATCGCCCAGGTATTGGAGATGACCGTGGAGGAGGCATTAGGCCTTCTTGCCAAGATCCCCCGGATAGAGCATACCCTGGCCTATTTGAATGACGTGGGCTTAGGTTATATCCAGTTGGGCCAATCCGCCACCACCCTTTCCGGAGGCGAGGCGCAGCGGATAAAATTATCCGCGGAATTAAGCCGGCGCTCTACCGGCAGGACCCTTTATATCTTAGATGAGCCGACCACCGGCCTCCATTTTGCCGACGTGGAAAAATTGCTTTCCGTGCTGCGCCGGCTGGTCGGGCGCGGCAATACCGTGATTGTCATCGAGCATAATTTGGAGGTGGTCAAATGCTGCGACTATATTATTGACCTTGGTCCGGAAGGGGGAGACAAGGGCGGGGAAGTGGTTGCCTGCGGCAGCCCGGAGGAGCTTGCCCGCGTCGAGAGATCTTATACCGGGCAGTTCCTGAGGAAAGTATTGAAGGATGGATAGAGAAGTGGTATAGTAACCACAGGAATAAATATGTTTAAATCCAAAAAATTTAGATTAAAAACATTTAAGTTTTGGGTTTTGGTCATTTGGTCATCGATTATTGTTTCGAATTTCGAATTTCGAATTTCGAATTTGTCTCTCTATGCCCAGGATGCCAGGGAGGAAGAGGCGCTGTTTGTGGCCAATAAGGCCTTTGAGGATGGTTTCTACGATGTCAGCTTAGGGCTGCTGGAACGTTTCCTGCAGACCTATCCCGATTCCGCCAAGACAGGCGAGGCGGAATTATTGATCGGGGAGTGTTACTTCCGCCAGTCTAAGTTCTTAGATGCCTTAGTTAAATTTGAGGCCCTGCTGCAGCGGTCTTCCGGCAAGACAATGAAAGACGCCGCCCTTTACTGGATTGCCGAGGTGCATTTTAAAGCCAATAATTTCGCCAAGGCCGCTGAATTCCATAAGAGGATAATTGAGGAATACCCGAAGTCCGGCTATATTGCCGCGGCGAATTATTCCCTGGGCTGGTGCCTGTTCCAGGAGAGTAAATATACTGAAGCGCTGGAATATTTCAGGGTAGTGGAAAAGGATTATCCCCGGGAACCGCAGGGCAAAGACGCGCCGCTGAAGATCATCGAGTGCCTTTATAACCTTAAAGGTTACGCCCAGCTCAAAGAAAAGGCCGGCGCCTATCTTAAAGTTTACGCGAAGGACGCGGCGATCCTGCCCTATCTTTATTTTTACCTTGCCGAGGCGGATTATTATTCCGATAACTTTCAAGAGGCCATCGATGGCTACCGCAGGGCCGGCGCGTCATCGGGCGATGAAAAATTACAGGCCCTTTCCCGGCTGGGGGAGGCCTGGTCGCGCCTTAAGTTAAAACAGTACCAGGAGGCAGAGGCCATACTTACCCAGCTAAAGCCAGGGGACCTGGAAAAGAAGAGTCAGGAAGCGTTTTTATTGGGCAAGGCGATTTTGGCTGCCGAAACTAACCGGCCAGGCGAGGCGCAGAAAATCTACGACGGATTGCTGGCGCAGACTTCCGACCCCTTAGTTTTGGTCCAGGCCTACTTAGGCAAGGCAGACGCGTTTTATAATGCGGGCAGATTCCAGGAATCAGCGGCGGTTTATACCGAGGCCCTGAAAAAAGAAGAGCTCAAGGAGGTTTCGGGCGAGATGCGGGACAAGCTGCATTACAGCTTGGCCTGGGCTTATCTGAAACAGGGGGAGTTTAAGGAGGCGATTAAAGAATTCCAGAAGATCGCCAGGACCAGCGAAGACAAGACCGTCAAGGCGAGCGCCCTCTGTCAGATCGGAGACGCCTATCAGGATTCCGGCGATTACCCGAAGGCCCAGGAAACTTACGATGCGATATTGAAGGATTACCCGGATAGTTTTTACAGCGACTACGTACAGTACCAGTTGGGGCTGGCGCTGCTCAAGAGCTCAAATTACGACGGGGCGGTCTTAAGCTTCCTGAGCTTAAAGAAGAATTTCCCCGCCTCGAAACTTTTAGACGACGCTGCTTACGCCCTGGGCCTGGCCTATTTCCAAAAGCAGGATTACGATTCCAGCCTTGAGGTTTTTAAGAAATTCCAGGGAGAGTTCAGCGACAGTAATTTAAAGCCGCAGGCGCTCTACCTCTTCGGTTCAAGCCTTTATAATTTGGGGAAATTCAACGAGGCCATCGCGGTGTTTAAGCATATCGCCGGCGCTTACGGACAGGACACGGAATTGGCGCAGAAGGCGGAATACGAAATGGCGGATTGTTTCTACCAGTTAGGGAACGAACAGGAAGCCATTGCGCGCTTCAAGCGCCTGCGCGCGAAATACCCGGCCTCCACGCTCACCGCCGAGATTATGTTCTGGCTGGGCGGATATTACTACCGGCATAATGACTTTGAGCTGGCGCGCCGCTATTTTTCTTCGCTGACCCAGGATTTTCCCCAGAGTAATTTAGTCTCCGACGCCTATTACGCCCTGGCATCCAGCTTCGAGGAAGAGGGCAGGCATGAAGAAGCGGTGAATAATTTTAGAAAAGTAGTTGCCTTGGGCAAGCCGGACCTGAGCGCTCAAGCCGCGGTGGCCATTGCGGACATCTACGGCAAAACGGGCAAAGAAGATTCCGCGCTGCGGGCATATAAAGAGATCCTTGGGGGAGGCGCGGCGCTGGACAACATCATTTATCCCAAGATAGCAGAGCTATATTTTAAACGCGCTGATTACAGCGCGGCGCTGGAATTTTACCGCAAGGCCTTAAGTATCGCGCCGGTTAAAGAGGTGCCCGCCATCCAGCTAAAGATCGGCGAGGTTTTACAGGCGCAGGGGAAAACGCAGGAGGCCATCGAGGAATACCTTAAATGCGCCTACCTCTATCCGGCGGACAATGGCTTTGCGGTAAAGGCATTTTTACGAGTGGCTAAAATTTATGAGGATAAGGAGAATTTCAAAGAGGCGCAGGGTATTTACCGGAAAATCGTTTCTCTGAATACCGCGGAGGCCAAGTACGCGCGGGAGAGGATGGAGTGGATAAAGGAACACGTAAGATAACAAGATCTACCAGTCGTTAAGGAGGACAAGATGGACCTTTACAGAATGAGCCTATGGCAGGTGTTCTTGGCTGGCGGGCCGGTAATGTGGCCGATACTTTTATGTTCGATCTTTGCCCTGGCGATCATCCTGGAAAAATTCTGGTATCTGCATAAAAAAGCCATCGATACGCAGGAATTTTTAAACAGCATCCTGGAGAAGATGAAGCGCCGCGACACCAAGGAGGCCCTGGGCCTCTGCGACGGCATCAAGAGCCCGGTCGCCAATATCCTCAAGGCAGGAATTCTAAAATACGACCGGCCCAAGCCGCAGATCGTGGAAGCCATTGAAGACGCCTCATTATACGAGATCCCGCGCTTAGAGAAAAACCTGACTGCCTTGGCCACCATCGCGCATGTCTCGCCGCTTCTGGGCCTGCTGGGCACGGTCACCGGGATGGTCCGCTGTTTCCAGACCATTCAGGCCAAGTCTACCAGCTTCCATCCGGTATCGCCGGGGGATCTGGCCGGGGGGATCTGGGAGGCGCTTTTGACCACGGTCGCCGGGCTGATTGTGGCTATTCCGACCTTCGTGGCTTATAATTACCTTGCCAGCCGGGTGAACCACTTTATCCTGGAGATGGAAAAGGCCTCGACGGAACTGGTGAATTTTTTGACGGAGGATTAAGTGAGGTTCAAGGGAAGGATGGAGTTAGAGCACGGCCTGAAACAGATTGATATCGCGCCGCTGATCGATATTGTTTTTCAACTCCTGATATTTTTTATGCTTACTTCCAGTTTTGTGATGCAGCCGGGGATAAAGGTAAATCTACCCAGGGCAGTCACCAGCGAAGCGGTAAAATATGAGAATATCGAGATTATGATTACCAGCGAAAACGTAGTTTACCTTAATGCTCAAGTGGTCACCACGCAGGAATTAAGATCCCTGCTTAAGTTAGCGGCCAAGAGGAACCAGCCGATACTGATCAAATCCGACCGCCGGGCCTCGCTGGGCAGGGTAGTGGAGATTTGGGACCTGGCGCGTGACCTCGGCATCAGCCAGATCAATATCGCGACTAATCAGGAATGAAAAGGCAAGGCTACAGAGGCAAACAAGGCAGGCAAGGCTATCTGGGCAACAGGGGTAAAGGGCTAAAAAGGCAGAAGGGCTACCAAGGGAAAACCCTTTATAGCCATTTTGCCCTTCAATAGCCTTGTTGCCTTATTGCCCTCATAGCCCTGTTTGCCCTGCATGCCTTTAATAGCCATTTAGCTATGATTAATCATCTTTTCCGCAAAACAATATTTATTTCTCTGCTCAGCCATATTACGGTATTTAGTATCTTCGGTTTCTCTTTCGGCCGGGTGATGCCTGCGGCAGGCTCCGGCCGGGTGAATTTCTGGGGGCAGATCTTAAACGTTTCGCAGGTGGTTAAACCTGAGGTTGCTCCTAAAGCCGCGTTGCTCAAGAAAGATAAATTTTTCCTTCCCGCGCACCTCCCGGACGCGCCAAATCAACAGTCAGGAGGGGAGTTAAAGGCGGTATCCGGGTATTTCTTTAAGCCATTTTCGCCGGCGGTGTTCGGCAGGGAAAAGGCTCCTTTTGCCTATAAGGCGCCCCCCCCGCCTATTCCCCGGGAAAGAGCGGAAGGCGGGATTATCTTCCACCCCGTCCTGCCCTATCACTTCACGCTCTTTTTCCGTGACCGGCAGGTGGCGCATGTGGAGCTTAGTTTCAGGCTGGTACCCCACACTGCGCAGAATACCTTTGAGATCAAGCGCAAGATTTCTTCCGGCAACCTGGAGGTGGATCTCTTAAGCATGCGCTATATCTGGCATTATCTTTTCGTGCGGCAGGCCGATCTAACCGCCGCTGACCATTGGCAGACGGTAAAGATCGATCTCTCGCGGGAAGATTAGGTTCTTGGTTTTCGCATGATCAGTATAGACTTTTCCTTAACCGTAGCCTTGTTTACCGCCGTTTCGCTGGGCGCGTTATTGGTCATCTGGGTCTTCAGCAGGAAACAAAAAGACAAGGAATTAAGCCTGAATCCGGCGTTTATCTGGTTCTGCTCGGTCTGTACCTATAATTACGTCAACACCAAAGAGGATAAAATTTCCGTCTGCCCGCGCTGCGGGAGCTATAATAAGAAGGAATAAAAAGTTATTGACCGCGCGGTATTTTGATTTATAATAACCTTGGGTCAAGAGAATAGAACTTACGGAGGTAGAAGATGATTACCGAAATCGGCATCGTCGCCGGCGACATCTGGCATTTCCTGGACCAACACGGCGAAACAAATCTAGCCCGGCTGGTCAAGGGGATTGACAAGCCGCGCGATAATGTCCTGATTAGTTTAGGCTGGCTGGCCAGGGAAGGGCATGTCCTGCTGCAGCAGGTTGACGGCGGCGAATACCGCATCGCCTTAAGGAAGAATGCCTGAGCTTGGTTCAGGAAAAAAGGCAGTGGCGCTTTTAGTGGTGATGGCGACTATCTTAGTAGTAATGGGTTTAACCAGCGCCATCCTGAATATCGTTTCCAGCCATTACCGCCTGACCCACCATCAGGTCAGCCGCATCCAGGCCTATTATGCCTCGATGGCCGGGATTAACTATGCGTATGAAAAGCTAAGGACTAATGACTCTGCCTGGAAGCCAGCCGACGATGAAACAAAAACTTTTTTCCTCTGCAGGGTTCTTGATAATTGTCCACCAGCTCCCGCGGGCGCGTCTTCTAATAAAATAGAAGAAAGTAATTTTCCGGTTTCCATCCAGAGCGTTAAAATCGAGGTGATCGGAAAAGATGTCTCGAACTGCAACCCGCCGCCAGACGATACCGGTTTTTGCATTAAAGCCGCCGCCAACTACGCCTACACTAATCCCCCATAGTCCTTGCCGCTTAATTAACACCTTTTAACACTTTATTATAATAAAAGTAAGTCTATTATAAAGTAATGAACTTTAATTGATTATTATTCTCCGACGGATAATCAGCGCTAAAAGTAAGTTTGAGTAAGTATATTATAGAAAATACTTGACAATATATAACTTTTATGGTTCAATTAAAAAGACTTATTTATTCCAGCTAGTTTTTTAAAAAAAATGTATCAACCATGACCAGATTGATTGACGTTGATGAATTAGCGGATTACTTGAGGTTGAAGAAACAGACCATCTATAACTGGCTGCACCAGGGGAAGATTTCCGGCATCAAGGTAGGGGGCGTCTGGAGGTTTGACCGTCGGGAAGTAGACAGCTGGCTGCAGAGCAGAAGGCGATTTTCCCAAGATTTTAAATACGGAGAAAGACGATGAATTCATTAGGGATATATTTCGGGCCCAAGGCGATCAGTATGGTCGAGACCGAGAAGAAAAAAGTTAAAAACCATAATTTGATCCCTCAGGCCGCGGTTTACAACGGAGAGCTGGATAAAAAGGTTCCCGCCGAAGTCAAGACCATAGAGATCATCGCCTTGCTTAAGGATGAATTGAGAAGGAATAAGATGGACGCCAGAGAGGCGACCATCTGCCTTTCCGGCAGGGACCTGATCATCCGCACCTTTCAGATGCCTGTCCTGCCGCGGCAGGAAATGCAGAGCGCGATCAATTTTGAAGCCAAAAAATACATCCCCTTCAAAATCGAAGAGGTGATCGCCGACTTCCAGATCAAGTTAGACAGGCTCAGCCACACCAGCCTCGTGCTCTACATCGGCATCAAGAAGGAGACCCTTGACCGCCATATTTCCATCTTAAACCAGTTGGATTTGAAAATCAACGCGGTGGAGTATTCGGCCTTCAGCATCCTCAGGTGCCTGAAATTGGCAGGGTTAAACGGCCGGGGCGTGGTCGGCGTGCTGGCGGCTGATCTAAAGGAAGAAGACGAAATTAATTTTATGGTCCTGGAGGATGGCTTCCCGCTCTTTAGCCGCGATATTTCTTTAACCGCAGGGCACCCCGAGCCGCAAGGCAAGCTTCCGGAGAAGCCAGTGAATATCCCGGAGGCGCTGGAAAAACTAAAAAACGAAACCCGCGTGTCCTTGGATTATTACCACCGTAAATTCCCCACTAAGACTATCAAGAAGATGTATCTATTGTCCTGCCAGGAATCACGGCAGGACATAGTGGCATTTATTACCGAGCTGGGCTTTGCCGCTCATTTCATCGACATCGCGCAAACCATAGACAAGTCCGTTCCCTACGCCCTTACGTTTTTGAAGGCATACTGCGCTTCCTTATCCCGGGTCCTGAAGGCCGAGCCAAAGCTTAACCTTTTGGCGGCCAGGGAAAGGTTGGCGGTTTTAAAGGAAAAGACCGGCGAAAAAGACCTTTTCGCCGGATTAAGGGATTTACGGCTGGATTTCCGGGTAGTTTCTTTGTCCATCGCGATCTGTCTGTCCACTTTTATTTACGGAAGTTACCAGAAACGGCCGCTGCAAAAGGAATTGGCTGACATCCGCAGCGCGAGAGTGCAGGTGGCTTCAGTGGGGCAGGAGACAGGTTATGATGAGTTGGTCAAAGAGGAGCTGGAGCGCAGGCAAAAGATAGAGAACTTAGATAAATTAGTGAAGAAGCAATTTTACCTCACGGATCAGCTCAATATCATACCCCGCGTCCTGCCTGCGGGGGTGTGGCTGACACAGCTCACCTTTAGGAAAGTCGAAGATAACCGGGCGGAATTGACATTGCAGGGGAGGGTCTATTTGGCGGACAGCGGCCAGGAAATCGAGACCGTGAACAAGTTCGTGAGCAATTTAAAAGGAAGCCCGGATTTTACCAGGTATTACAAGAATATCAATATCGTTTCATTGGACCGCGCCCAATTCGCGGGCGAGAGCTCAACCAGCTTTGTGGTTACCTGCGGGTCAAGCTATTAAGAAAGGGCATTATGGAATTGTCCGCATCGCTCAATAAATATAAAAACATTGTTATGAACCTGGCGTTAATCATATTAGCCGTAATTGTCTCAGGCAATATTTATAAGCGGCAAAGCGCGGATTTAGCTTCGATAAACAGGAATATCGCCGAAGAGAAAAAGAAAAACAAGGTTTTTGACAACCTCGGCAAGCTGGAAAAAAAGATTGATGCCTATAAAAAAGTCCTCCCCGGCGAAGAGGCCACTACCGTCATCAACGTCTTGAACGCGATTGCCAAGGACTTTAATGTCAGGATCACCTCTATCCGTCCGGCGCCCGAAGAACGCAAGGACGATTACACAAAGTCGGCCTTTCAGCTTAACATTGTTGTCTCCGGTTACCAGGCCCTGGGGAGGTTTATCAGCGCGTTGGAAAACCATCCGATTTTCTTTGTGGTGGAGAGCGTCGGCATTAATTCCGACAGGCAAACCCAGGATATGAACGTCAGCCTGGTGGTCAGTAAAATAGCTTTTAGGGAATAAGATGAAAAGGGCAAGGCGCGTTTTTTTAAGCATTTTGATTTTCTCGGCTATCCTGCCGGCCGGCGTATTTGCCGTCCCCGCGGAGCTTAAGGCAATAAGAGAGATTGAGGAGAGGGAAAAAACGCCTCCCGCGGAGATAGTGATTGAGCGGCCGCGGGTAAAATTTGACGAAGAGGCCTATAGGGATCCCTTTAAAGAGCCGGTGATCAAAATTCAGGACGCGGCCGCGCCCCAGGAAACCCAGAAAAAGCAGATCCCGCTTCCGGCATTGACCTTGCAGGGCCTGATCTGGGGCGGCATTTTCCCGCAGGCGATTATCAATAATAAAGTTTTGAAGATCGGAGATATTATAGAAAGGGCGCGCGTTACCAATATCAGTAAAGACGGCGTAGTGGTATTCTTTGAAGGCGAGCAGTTCAGCTTGCCGGCGCCCGCGGCAGGAATCAGAAAAGACAAAAGGGAAGACTAGGAGGATAAAAATGAAGGAAAAATCGCTCTCCGCTATTATTTCTGTCCTGATTACTTTCATGCTTTTTATGCCGCGGCTAAACGCGGAGGCAAAGAGCGGCTTGTCCCCGGGCGTTGAACCGGAGATCTCCTTAGATTTCCAGGACGCTAACCTGAAGGATATCCTGAAGGTATTTTCCATCCAATCGGGCCTGAATTTTATCGCCTCGGAGGCGGTGCAGGACAGGAAGATCACCCTTTACCTGGATAAGGTCCCCCTGAAGAAGGCGATGGATAAGCTCTTTGTGGCCAATAACCTGACCTACGAGCTGGACCGCGACGCCAATATTTTTATCGTCAAGGACTGGGGTAAACTGCGGGTGGAGACAATAACAAAAGTCTTCAACTTGAAATACGCCACAGTTTCCAATTCGGCTTTAAAAAAAGACGCCTCCGCCAATATAGGCTCCGGCTATACAGGTTCTGGCGCTCAAGGGGGCATAGGGGCAGGAACTACAATAGATGCGGGCATTACCGACGCCGTGAAAAAACTGCTTTCCGAAGCCGGGTCAGTGGTTGAAGACAGCCGGACGAACAGCCTGGTGGTTACGGACAGCCCGGAGCGCTTAGAAGTTATTGCCAGGGTAATTGCTTCTTTGGATGTGCCTGCCCCGCAGGTCCTGTTGGAAGTGGAAATGTTAGACGTAAGCAAGAATACCGTGGATAAATTAGGGGTGAACTGGCCGGAAACCCTGGTTAAGTTTACTATATCCGGGACCAAGGAAACGAATTTTCCTTTTGGCAGTGACCGTTCAACTAAGATAGGTACCCGCTCCATAGATCCTGATAAAAACTCATTCGGAGGGAACTGGGATTTTGGCTCATGGGGCGCTAGCAGGTTTGGGCCTTCGATATTAACGCTATTAGGCACCACGTTAACTCTTGATTTCTTAAGGACCCAGACCGATACTAAATTTCTTGCCCGGCCGAAACTCCTGACTTTAAATAACCAGACCGCGGAAATCAGAATTGCCACTCAGGAATCCATCGGCGTAAATTCGGTGACTGCCGCTGCCGGCGGCTCAGCCGGGACAACCGCGGTCTCTGCGGAAAGGGTTGAGACTGGCGTCATCCTGCGGGTCACTCCTCAGGTCAACATTGATACCGGCGAGATCACTATGTTCATTTATCCCAAGGTTGCCGACGCGACCGGCGGCAATACCATTACCAGCGCCGGCTCCAACTATGTCTACCGGGATCCCGAGGAGCGCAGTACCAAATCCATGGTCAGGATCAAAGACGGGGAGACCGTGGTTTTGGGAGGGATGTTGCGCAACGAAACCTTCACCGTGGAAAAGAAATTGCCGTTCTTCAGCGATATTCCCATCGTCGGCCTGCTCTTCCGGCATAAGGGCGGAGATAACGAAAAAAACAAACAGCGCGAATTGATGGTTTTTATCACGCCCCATATCATCAGGGATAGCGCCGACTTAAAGCTTGCCCAGGGCCGCCGGCTGAATTCCCTGGAGCGGGAGCAAAATACCGTCTCCGGCGCCAGCCGCGGCCTGGAAGTGGCTGCCGCGCTGAATAGCTTTGAAAAAAAGAGATAACCTGTTATTGTTCGAGCGAGCCCTCGACTGCGCTCAGGCGAGTCGAGAACAGCGTCTATCTTCTCCACTCCCCTTGACATTGCGTTGCAATGTCAAGGGTCGGTCGAAGAATATTTATGGCTAGGGAAAAGTATTTAAGGCTCGGTGAGCTGTTGATTAAAGAAGGCCTGATTACTCCGGAACAGTTAGAAAAGGCCATCAGTTACCAGAAAAAAGAAGGGGGCCGTTTAGGCGCGGTGCTGGTTAAATTAGAGTTGGTGAAGGAAGAGCAGGTGGTAGCGGTTTTAGGGAAACAATTAAACATCCCTTACCTCTCCTTAGGCGCCGGGATGCTCAAGCCCGCTGCCGGCCAGGGCCTGGAACGGCTGATCAGCGAAGATTACGCCTTTAAGAACCTGATCCTGCCTTTATCCCGCACGCTCCGCTCGCTCACCGTGGCTATGGCCGACCCTTTAGATTTGATCCTGATCGATAATTTAAGAAAGCTCACTGGTTACGAAATCAACCCGGTGATCGCCACCCCTTCGGATATCACCAGGGCAATCGAAGATTTTTACGGGAAGTCGGCGATGTTTAACGCGGCGGTAAAGGCCAGTTACAGCGCTACGCCGTTGGAGGCCCTGCCCGCGGAAGGAGAATCCTTTGATCAGGAATTAAGCTTAGAGAAGCTGATTTCCCGCGCCGAAGAGGCGCCGGTAGTGAAATTAGTTGACCTGATCATCCGCCAGGCGATCGACGAACGGGCTTCGGATATTCATATCGAGCCTTTCCGGAATAAGATTTCCCTGCGCTACCGCATTGACGGCAAGCTTTATGAGATCCCGCCGCCGGCCAGCCATCTGCTGCTGCCGATTATCTCGCGGGTGAAAATCTTAGCCAAGCTGGATATTGCCGAAAAACGGCTGCCTCAGGACGGCGGCTTCTTAGTTAAGATCGAGGAGAGGCCGATTGATATCCGCGTCTCCACCATCCCCACCATTTACGGCGAAAAGGTAGTCTTGAGGATCTTAGACCGCAGCCAGATCTCGCTGGACTTAAACCGCCTTGGTTTTGACGCCAAGCAGTTAGAATCTATCCGGCGGGCGATTAATTCGCCCTACGGCCTGGTATTTTTAACCGGCCCGACAGGCAGCGGCAAGACCACCACGCTTTACGCCATCCTTAACGAGACCAAAAGCGTGACCAAGAATATTATCACTATTGAGGACCCGGTGGAATACAAGTTGGAAGGCGTCAGCCAGGTGCAGATCAAGCCGGAGATCGGGCTGACCTTTGCCGCGGCCCTGCGCAGTTTCTTAAGGCAGGACCCGGATGTGATGCTGGTGGGCGAGGTCAGGGACTTGGAGACCGCCCAGATTTGCATCCGCGCCGCCCTCACCGGCCATTTAGTTTTAAGCACCCTGCATACCAATGACGCGCCCTCGGCCATATCGCGCCTGATAGACATCGGGATCGAGTCTTATATGCTGGCGCCTTCCTTATTATTAGTGGTAGCGCAGAGGTTGGTGCGCCGGCTCTGCCCGGACTGTAAAGAGGCTTACGAACCAAAAGGCAGTGAATTTGAAAATGTAAGGATAAAAGCGGATTTAATTTACCGCTCCCGGGGCTGCGCCAAATGCAATAATATCGGTTACAAGGGCAGGGAGTGCATTGCCGAAGTAATGGCAGCCAGCGAAGAGATCCGGGAATTGATCAACCAGAAGGCCTCTTTTCAGAAGATCAGGGATACGGCCCGCGCCTCAGGCATGCAGACGCTCTATGAATCTAGCCT
>Ga0156240_179_pt2 | contig 12245 bp, 12 predicted proteins | sample RifCSPlowO2_12_FD_107887 | JGI IMG/M metagenome (GOLD analysis project Ga0156240, IMG submission 107887) | Omnitrophica WOR_2 bacterium RIFCSPLOWO2_12_FULL_51_8
CTACCGTGCGCTTGAGCGGCGGGGTCCTGGAAGGCTTCAAGACTTTAAGGCATAGGCAGAAGATGTTTTCCTTAGATAATACCTATTCCTTCGCCGAGCTGTCAGAATGGGAAGGGCGGGTACGCAAGGGCCTGGGGGGACAGGGTAAAGCGGAATATGTGGCGGAGCTTAAGATAGACGGGTTGAGCGCCAACCTCACTTACCAGCGCGGAAAATTAGTCAGCGGGGCGACACGCGGCGACGGGGTAACCGGCGAAGATGTTACCCAGAACATCAGGACCATCCGCGCCATACCTCTAGTATTGTTAGGAGGGGATTACCCGGAGAGAATTGAAATCCGCGGAGAAGTTTATATGGACAGAAAGGATTTTGCCATCCTAAATAAAGCAAGGGAGAAAGAGGGAGAAGTTTTATTCGCCAACACCCGTAATGCCGCCAGCGGTTCGCTTAAGCTTTTAGACGCGGGCATTGTCGCCGGCCGCCGGCTTAATTTTTTCGCGCATTCCCTGGGGGAATACGCCGGTAAACGTTTAACCACCCACTGGGAATTCCTCGGTAAGCTCAAAGACTGGGGCCTGCGGGCAAGCCCGCATGCCCGGCTCTGCCGGGATTTCCAGGAAGTAACCGCTTATTGCCGGGAGTGGCAGGAAAAGAGGGCAGGCCTGACTTATGATATCGACGGCGTAGTGATCAAGGTGAACTATTTCAACCAGCAGGAGGCCTTAGGTTTTACCCTGAAGAGCCCCAGGTGGGCGGCGGCCTATAAATTTCCCGCGCATCAGGCCACTACCGAGGTTTTAGCGATTAAAGCCAGCGTGGGCAGGACCGGCGTGATTACCCCGACGGCGGAATTGGCGCCGGTGGAGTGCGCGGGAGTAATTATCCGGAACGCCACCCTGCATAATTTTGACGAGATCAAGCGCCTGAATATCAAAAAAGGCGATACTGTGCTGATTGAACGGGCAGGAGAGGTGATTCCTAAGGTAGTAAAAGTAGTCAAGCGTCAGCCGGGTCCTGCGTTTCGTCCTCCTGCCGCCTGTCCGGCCTGCGGCGGGAAGGCGGTTAAGGAAAAAGAGGAGGAGGTGTATCTGCGCTGTATCAATCCTTCCTGCCCGGCGCAGTTAGAGAGGGGCCTGCTGCATTTTGCTTCCCGGCGGGCTATGGATATCGAAGGAATGGGAGAGGCGGCAGCGGCGCAGTTAGTCCGGCTAAAGTTAGTAAGGGATTTCGCGGATATCTATAACTTAAAAAAAGAGGAGTTGCTGCGTCTGGAATTATTCAAGGACAAGAAGGCGGACAACCTGATCGCGGCCATCAAGGAAAGCAGGGGGCGGCCCCTGTCCCGGCTGGTCTACGGATTAGGCATCCGGCACATCGGAGAGAAGGCCGCCTTTGTTTTGGCCCGGGAATTCAGGGCGCTGGAAAAAATAGCGCAGGCAAAAAAAGAGGATTTACAAAGTATCTACGAGATAGGCCCGGTAATGGCAGAGTCAATCGCGGAATATTTTTCGCAGAGACAGGCCCGGGGTTTGATCAGGGGCCTAAAACTTGCGGGCCTGAATCTGAAGGAAGATACCTCGGAGCCAGTGGTAAGCTATGCACTAAGCGGGAAAAATATAGTTTTCACCGGCGAGCTGAAAAATTACAGCCGCACCCAGGCCGAGGAATTGACGCGGCGCCTGGGAGGTAACGTTTCCTCCGGGGTGGGTAAAAACACGGATTTTGTGGTGGCGGGGGAAAACCCCGGCTCCAAATACGATAAAGCGAAAAAGTTAGCCGTAAAGATTATTGACGAGCGGCAATTTTCGGATATGCTCAGATGAAATACACGACACACGACACACGACACACGACAATCATTCTGGTTTCTGTAGTTTGGTTTCTGGTTTTGGTTTTGGGCTGCGACGCCTTTGTGCGTAAATTCACCCGTAGGCCCAAGAAGGATAACCTGCCGCAGGAAGAGATGGTCCTGGCGCCCGAAGAATACAAGGCTAAGCAGGCGACCGCCGAGGAGTCATACCGGCAGTACTTCCTCTTTTGGCAATCCTGGCAGGACGAGTTGATTTACGCTTTACTGGAGAGAAAAAGCCAGAAAAAACAGTTGGATTGCGCCAGGGAGGCAGTGAAGAATCTTCTGGAGATGCGGGCGCTGCTCAGGCAGGAGAAAGAGGGGGAATTCGACCGATACCTTGCGCAATTCCGGGTTTTAGAAAAGGAAATCAATGACGACCTCTATGGCAATCATATCCCGGCAAACCAGCGCCAGGCGGAGATGCTCAGGCGGAACTTCTTCCGGGACTTTAGCCCCCAGAAGATAAAAAAATACCTACAGTAAATGATTCTTGAGACTTTAGTCGTCGGGCCGATGCAGGTGAACTGCTATATCCTTGCTCCTCAAGAAGGCTCGCCGGCGATCATTATAGACCCGGGGGCAGAAGCAAAAAAGATAAAAAAGGCCTTGAGCCGATACTCCCTGCAGGCCTCTCTGGTGATTAATACCCACGGCCACTACGACCATATCGGCGCGGATAACGAATTCGCGGCGCCGGTCTATGTCCACGCCCAGGACGGCCCGTTGCTGAAAGACCCGCGGCTCAATCTTTCCGGGGTATTTGGCTGGCCCTACTCGGTAAAGGGAAAGATAGAGTTTCTGGAAGACGGCCGGGAGGCCGGCATCGGAGGGATAAAATTAAAGGTGCTGCATATCCCCGGCCATACTGCCGGAGGCATCGCCCTTCAGCTGGTTGATCCGCATATCAGGGCGGTCTTCACCGGCGATACGCTTTTCCGTCAGTCTATCGGCAGGTCGGACCTGGCAGGGGGAAACGAGAGCCTGTTGATCAAGGGCATCAGGGAGAAACTGCTGAGCTTAGACGATAATACCGCGGTCTATCCCGGGCACGGCCCGGCCACTACTATTGGCGAAGAGAAGAGAAGTAATCCTTATTTAAGCGAACAGAGTGTATAAATAGGCTTCGTTTATCGGTTAGCGGTTTCGGCTGCGTATCGTCTATCGTAAATCGTCTAAAAGGGTTTCGTTTAAGAAGACGGCACACGAAACCGAAAACGATTTACGATACATAGCCGAAACCGAAACCGTTTAAGACGATAGACGAAAGTCGAATTATGCATACCTCTAAATTACAATGATAGAACTAATTGAGACTTTTATGAATTACCTCTCCGTGGAGCGCGGCCTGTCAGGCAACACTATTTCCGCCTACCGCAGGGACCTGGGTTTTTACGCCGATTTCCTGCGGCAGAGGGACGTGCCGGCATTATCCGCGGTCACTAAGAATGAGATTACTGACTTTATGTTCGCGCAGAAAGATAAAGGGATATCCGCCAGGTCCATAGGCAGGCGCCTGGCGGCGATCCGGATGTTCCACCGGTTTCTTGCCCGCGAAAGGATAGCCCGGCTTGACCCCTCTAATCTCATTGAGACGCCTAAGCTCTGGAAAAAAATTCCGGAAACCCTTTCTCTGGCCGAAGTGGAGATGTTGATTGCCCAGCCTGACCCCCGCAGCCAGCAGGGCATCCGGGACAGGGCGATACTGGAAACTCTTTACGCCACCGGCATGCGGGTTTCCGAAGCGGCCAATCTGAAGCTGGATAACCTGAATTTAGATATTGGATTTTTACGCTGCGTCGGAAAAGGGAATAAGGAGCGCGTCATCCCGCTGGGCAAAAAGGCGATCCTCGGCATTAAAAGGTACCTGGAAGCCGGCCGGCCGCGTTTCTTGAAAGAAAAAGCATCGGAATTTTTATTCGTCAGCCGCTTCGGCAAAAAAATTTCCCGGCAGTCGCTCTGGAAAATGGTTAAAAGCTATGCCGCGGAGGCCAGGATCAGGAAGGCGATAAAGCCGCATATCTTAAGGCATTCTTTTGCCACGCATTTATTGGAGCGGGGCGCTGACCTGCGTTCGGTGCAGGAGATGCTGGGGCATTCCGATATCTCCACCACCCAGATTTATACGCACGTGGATGGGGATAGGTTAAAAGCCGTGCACCGGCAGTTCCATCCCAGACCGTAATAGAAAAGTTACTAATAGTTATCAAACTGCAGTGAAGCGGAAGTTTTGTTACTAATGGTTACTATCAGTTACAAAAAACATTCGAGTGTTTATGACGGAGGTAACTGTCAGTAACTAAAGTGTATTTTTTCAAGCAGTGTTAGTAACCAACAAGTTGCCTTTTGACTATTTTTAGTAACCGATAGTAACCAATGGATAGGAAGCATTCTCTGGATAAATTGCCTCAAGACATCAGGAGCCTAATATATCTGGTCCGCGATACTGCCGCGAAAAAAAATATTTCCGCGTATTTGGTGGGTGGGTTTGTGCGCGACCTGCTGTTGGGAGTGGAAAATTTAGATCTGGATATCGTAGCAGAGTCTGACGCCATCGGCTTAGCCGGAGAATTTGCCAGGAGGATAGGCGCGGCGGAGGTCGTCCGCCACAAGAGGTTCGGGACCGCTACCGTCCGCATCAGGCCCGGATTTAAGGTTGATACATTCGCGGCGCCCAAACCGCGCGGTAAGCCTACGCCGCTCAGTATCAATCATGAGCGAAGCCGAAGGATTGATTTTTCCACGGCCAGGAAAGAGTTTTACCCCGCGCCGGCGCGCCTCCCGGAAGTCAGCCCCGGCAACCTAAGAGACGATTTATTCCGCCGGGATTTTACCATCAACGCCATGGCGGTAAGTATTGCCCGGGATAGTTTCGGCAGGCTGGTAGATTTTTTCGGCGGCAAGGCCGACCTGGAGCAGAAAAAAATCCGCATCTTGCATGACTTAAGCTTCCGGGATGACCCCACGCGCATCCTGAGGGCGGTGCGTTTTGAGCAGAGGTATAATTTTCGGATTGAGCCAGGCACCCTGCGGAGATTAAAGGAAGCGGTCAAGCTGAAGGCGCTTTTTGATGCCGGGCCGCACCGCCTGCGCGGCGAATTAATCCTGAGCCTTAAGGAGCGCAGCCCGCTCAAGGGAATAAAACGGCTCAGCGGGCTGGCAGGCCTGCAGTTCATCAGCCCGGGGTTAAAGTTCCCGGCCGGGGCTCAAGAATTAATGCGCGCCATCGCTAAAGAGATCGCCTGGTTTAAAGAACGTTACCCGCGCCGCCGGGAATTAGACAGCTGGCTGGTTTATTGCCTTGGCCTGCTGGATCCCTTAAGCCTGCGCGCGGTGGCAGGGGTTTGCGCGAAATTCGCTTTCCGCCGGGGAGAAGAAAAAAGGATACTCGATTACAAGAAAATCAATCATAAATTTGCCGCGGATTTAAGGAAATACCGGCAAAGGCCATCGAGGATTTTTGCGCTTTTGGAGCCGTTGGCTTACGAAGTCACGATCGCCGTCAAGGCCAAATACCGGGATCGGCCAATCCAGGAGGCGATCGCGGATTTTTTCGAAATCTATAACGGCATCTGTATCGCTGTCGGCGGAGACGACCTCTGCCGCCTTGGTCTTTCACCCGGCCCGGCTTACCGGAAGATCTTCAGCAAGGTCTTGAGCGCGAAATTGGACGGCCGGATTAAGTCTAAAGAGGAAGAGCTGTCTTTGATTAGGCAGTTGGTCAAAGAGGAGCAAGGCGATGTCTAGACACGACAAGGTAGCCGAGGCAATCAGGAAAGAGGTTAGCCTGATTATCCATGACGAGCTGAAAGACCCGCGCCTGGGTTTCGTTACCATTACCGGCGTGGAATTGTCGCAGGACTTAAGGTACGCAAAAGTTTTTTACAGCGTATTAGGCAAAGAGGAGGATTATAAAAAAACTAAATCCGCCCTGGATTCGGGTTTAGGGTTTATCCGCAGCCTGATCGCCCGGAGGATCCGCCTGAGGTTAGCGCCGGAGATCTTATTCCGGGAAGACCGTTCCAGCGAATACAGCGTTAGGATCCAGGAGGTGCTGAATGAGATCGAAGAGCTGAAAGGAGGCCTGCGTGAGCCTAAAAAAAGCCGTCGAGTGCGTAAGAAAAAATAATAAATTCTTGATCACATCGCATGTCGGTTTAGAAGGCGATGCCTTAGGTTCCGAATTGGCATTTTACCTGCTGCTGAAGCGGCTGGGAAAAGCCGCCCGGGTCATTAATGACGATAAGACGCCTTACGCATACCAATTTTTGCCGCACAATTCCCTGATCGAAAAATTTAGCGCTAAATCATCCGGCATGGTGGATTATGATTGCTTCGCGGTCTTAGACTGCGCGGACCTGAGGCGCGCCGGCAGGGCGCGCGCCTTTGACGCCGGGCAGGGGGCTGTCCTGAATATTGACCACCACGTGAGCAACCAGCGGTTCGGCGCGGTCAACTGGGTGGAGCCGGGATATTCCTCTTGCTCCGAGATGATTTACCGGCTTTACAAGGAATTGCGCGTTCCTTTTGACGGAGATTCTGCCCTGCTTTTGTATACGGGGATCCTTACCGATACCGGCTCATTCCGTTATTCCAATACCACCGGTTACACCCATAGAGCGGCCGCGGAGCTGTTGAGGTTTAACCTTAATGTGCCGTACATTTATAATACGGTTTACGGGAATATCCCCCTGCAGGACATGAAATTTCTGAATAATATTCTGACTAAGATGCGGCTGGAAGAGACCGGCAGGCTTGCCTGGTTCCAGGTGGAGAAAAAAACCCTGCGCAGCAAACAGCCGGTGTTTGACCTGACCGACCACCTGATGAATTACGCGCGCACCATCAAGGGGGTGGAGGTCTGCGCGTTGTTCAGGGAGAATTTAGGAGCGAAGGATGAAGTGCGGGTGAACCTGAGGTCTCAGGGAAAGATCGACGTGAATAAGATTGCCGCCTTCTTCGGCGGCGGCGGCCACAAAACCGCCAGCGGCATCACCATCAAGGGCAGGATTAACCAGGTAAGGCGGCAGGTGCTGGATAAAATCAGGGAGAGCCTTTAATTTATAAATGCGCGTCATTTATGGAATAAAAAAGATTAAGCGATTTCCCCGGGCAGTGGCGGCGGTCGGGGTATTTGACGGCCTGCACCGCGGCCACAGCCGCATCTTAAGGGCCGCGGTAGAGAAGGCGCGCCGGATTAAAGGCGCCAGTATCGCTTTAACCTTTGATCCCCACCCGCAGCGCGAAGAAAGCCTTTATTCGCTAAAGCACCGCCTGAGGCTGATTGCCGGCCTGGGGATCGATGTTTGCGTAGTGGCGGGGTTTACCCGGAGTTTTTCCCGGTTGAGCCCGGATGATTTCGTAAAAAATATCATCCTCAAAAGGATCGGCGCGCGGCACCTTTACGTAGGCAGTAATTTCCGTTTTGGCAGGGAGGCAAAAGGCGATTACCGGACCCTGGAAAAGCTGGCGAAAGAGCATCGCTTCGGCCTGAAATTATTTAGGGTAATAGGGATAAACCGCCGTCCGGTCAGTAGCACGTTTATCCGCAGGTTAATCAAAAAGGGAGATTTTCCCGGGGCGCAAAAATTACTTGGCCGGCCGGTAAGTATCCTGGGCACGGTGGTGCGGGGCAGTTTTCTCGGCAGGCGCCTGGGGTTTGCCACCGCGAACATCAATCCGCACCATGAGGTCATCCCGCCTTCAGGAATATACGCGGTGCGGGCGCTTTTTCAAGGCAGGACGTTTCCGGGGATTTGTTATATCGGAGGGAAGCCTACGTTTATAGGTCGAAGGTCAAAGGTCAAAGGTCAAAGGTTGGTGCATATTGAGGCGCACATTTTTAATTTCCAGCGAAATATCTACGGGAGGGACCTCGAGATCCAGTTTATAAAAAAGATCCGGGAAGAGAAAAAATTCGCTTCGCCCCAGGAATTATCCTGCCAGGTAAAAATGGACATCCGCCGCACTAAAAAGATACTTTCCCATTATCGGAAATCACACAAAATCTAGGCCCCGCCGCGGCTTACGAACACTACCCATTGTATTCTAATCGGTTAAGGAAATATTTTTCTTGACAAAGGAGTAGATTCTATCTATACTTTGAAGACACAGTGGTTGTAAGTGGGGGATAGTGGAGTGTTTTACGGAGAATATCTGCATTCTATAGACCGCAAAGGCCGCCTGATCCTGCCTGCTAAATTACGGGAAGTTGCCAAGAGCCATTTCATCGAAAAGTTTTTCCTCACCCGCGGTCTGGATCAATGCCTGTTTATGTTCTCGGAAGAAGAGTGGCGCTCTCAGGAAAATAAATTCAAGGCCATCTCTTTCACCAAACAGCAGGCGCGCACTTTTAACCGCCTTTATTTTTCCGGGGCGCAGGAGGCCGGCTTCGACGCGCAGGGCAGGATCCTTTTGCCGCAGTACCTGAAAGATTTTGCCGGCATCAGGCGCGACGTAGTGGTCGTGGGGGTCTCCAGCAGGATCGAAATTTGGGCCCGCGACAAGTGGGAGGAATTTTACGGTAATTCGCGGCTGTCTTTTGAGGAGATTGCCGAGAAGTTGATGGAAGAATAATTAGCTATCCTTGAAAAACCTATTTTTACACAGATTGGCACAGATGAAAAGATGCAAGATGATCACAGATACCGCCTTAGAATATCTGCGATCATCTGTTTTCTCTCATCTGTGATCATCTGTGTTATCTATACGTGGAGCATAAATTTCATATCCCAGTGATGGCAGAAGAAATAGTGAACTACCTGAAATTAAAACCCGGGCAGGTAATCGTGGATGCCACCATCGGTACAGGCGGCCACAGCGCCCGGATCCTGGAGTCCATCCTGCCCGGCGGCCGGGTCATCGGTATTGATCGCGACGAGGAATCGCTGGAGGTCTGCCGCGCAAGGCTTGCCGGAGCAAAAGATGCCCTGATTCTGGTGCACGGAAATTTCAGCAGCCTGGATACGATACTCGACAGCCTGGGCGTCAAGAAAGCCGATGGGATAATTTTTGACCTGGGGATTTCTTCGTATCAACTGGAAGATTCCCAAAGGGGATTCAGTTTTCGCGGCGACGGGCCATTGGATATGCGTATGGATCGTTCCAGTTATATTTCCGCGTATGACTTAGTCAATAACCTCAACGAAGAAGAGATCTCGACCATCCTCTGGAATTTTGGCCAGGAGAGATGGCATAACCGCATCGCGCGCCTATTAGTGGAGGAGCGGCAAAGGCAGCCGATCTCCACCACCGCGCAATTGGCCAATATCGTGGAGCGTTCCCTGCCCGCGCGCTACAGGAACAGGTTTTTCCGGATACACCCGGCTACCCGCACTTTTCAGGCAATGCGCATTGCCGTAAACCGGGAGTTAGAAATTCTGGAAGCTGCCTTAGCGAAGGCTATCGGCTGCTTAGGCAGGGGCGCCAGGATTTGCGTGATTTCTTTCCATTCCCTGGAGGACCGGGCAGCGAAATTAAGTTTTCGCCGCGCGCATTCCCGCGGCCTGGTGGAGATCATCACGCCCAAGCCGCTTGAGCCCCGGGGGCCGGAAGTCGCTGCCAATCCCCGCTGCCGCAGCAGCAAGCTGAGGGTGGCAGAGAGATTATAACTATGAAGCTCTCGAAATTTTTGCTACTGGTTATCATTGTCACCGCATTTTCCCTCCTCTATGTCTATCAGCAGACAGAAGTTTTCCGCCTTGCCTACGCGGGCCAAAAGCAGCAGGCGTTTTTCGATGATTTACTTGATAAAAACAGCAACTTACGGTACAATATAGAGAAAAATGCCTCGCTGGCGCGCATCGGCAGCAAGGTTTCCCTGTGCGCCGAATATGAGATGCCGGTGGGTTACCGGCTGGTAAGGGTTACGCCGGTAAAGGAAACGGCTGCCAGGGAAACTCCTTTTGCGGTTGGCGAAAGACTGCTTACCCGCGTTTTCAGCATTAAGTCCCAGGCCGAGGCAAGGACAATCAACCCCTAGTGTGCTGTTAAATTAATCTCTCTGTGTAGTTGGGTTAAGGTTAGGATACCGGTTTGGTGGCTGGGTTAGGTTGTTTGTAGATGTAACCCAACTACCTTGCCTAACTACTAAACCGGCCTCCTTACCCTTACCTAACAACCTGCAAGATTTAGTTTAACGATGCACTAGATTGTTAACCTGTTAGGATATTGTGTATATAAGCAACTATCGCCCAAGGTGCGAGGCGGTATTTTTGTGTTTTCTTGCCTTCTTATTTTTTTGCCTCACCCGCCTGCTTTACATCCAGCTTTTCCGTTCTAGTTACCTATCCGGCATTGCCGATAAACAGCATAACCTCTTTGTGGAGCTGGAGCCCTGCCGCGGAACTATCTTTGACGCCAATCTCAAGGCCCAAGCCGTCAATATCCCCACTGACTCGCTTTACGTTTCCCCCAATGAAATAAAGGACCAGGATAGAGAAAAAATTGTCCGGCAGCTGGGCGCGATATTAAGCCTCAAGCCCGGCTATATCCAGGAAAGGATAGCGCGCAAGAAATCTTTTGTCTGGATCGCGCGCAAAATCAACAGCCAGCAGGCAGAGGCGGTGAGGAGGCTGAATATCAGGGGATTAGGGTTCATTAAGGAGAGCCGGCGTTCTTACCCCAACGGATACCTGGCCAGCCAGGTAATCGGCTTTGCCGGATTGGAGAATTCAGGCCTGGAGGGCCTGGAGGCTTATTATGATAAATATTTAAAAGGCCAGGCCGGCTGGGCGGTATTTTTACGCGATGCCCGCCAGAAAAAATTGGATATCTGGGATAAGATGGTTTTGCCAAAGGACGGCCTTGACCTGGTTTTGACTATTGATGAAGTTATCCAGTATATCGCCGAGCGCGAACTGGATCAGGCCTATAAGCATTACCGCGCCAAGGCCGCAAGTATCGTGGTAATGGACCCGCATACCGGGGCAATCCTGGCTATGGCTAACCGGCCGAATTTCGATTTGAACGAATATTCCGGGGCCGACAAAGACGCGATCCGCAACCGCGCGGTCTGCGATTATTTTGAGCCGGGATCGGTATTTAAAATTGTTACCGCCTCTGCGGCGCTCCAGGAAAACCGCGTAAAAGAGGAAGACCGGGTTTTTTGCGAGAATGGCTCTTACCGGGTAGCTGCGCACACCTTGCATGACCACCAGCCGCACGGATGGCTCTCTTTCCGCGAGGTAATCACCGAGTCCAGCAATATCGGCACCACTAAAGTGGCGCAGGTATTAGGGCCGCAGGCAGTCTCCCACTATGTCAAGCAATTCGGCTTCGGCGCAAAATTAGGCATTGACCTGCCGGGCGAGATCCCCGGCGTAGCCAAAGAACCGCGGGCCTGGTCTAAAATTTCCATTGCCGCCATACCCATCGGCCAGGAAGTGGGCGTGACTTCCCTCCAGCTGGCCAGCGCCATTTCGGTGATTGCCAACGGCGGGCAGCTGATGCGCCCGTACATCGTAAAGGAAATCCGGGATAAGCACGGCGAGCCGATTAAGAAAAATTCCCCGCTTCTCATCCGCAAGGTGATTTCCTTAGATACGGCGGCGCGGGTAAAGAGGATCCTCGCCGCAGTGGTGGAAGAAGGCACCGGAAAATTAGCCAGGATCGACGGATTCAGCGCCGCCGGTAAAACCGGGACAGCGCAGAAGTTAGAGCCGAACGGCGCATATTCCCATCACAAATTCATCGCTTCCTTTATAGGTTTCGCGCCGGTGGAGGATCCCCTGGTGGCGATTGCCGTGACTGTGGATGAGCCGCACCCGGTTTATTTCGGCGGAGTGGTGGCCGCCCCGGTTTTTAAGAATACCGCCGCGGATACCATAAAATACCTCTTGAACCGGCAGGCCTTGCCGGAGACAGTCGCATCGTTAATAGAAACGAATTAAATAAATTTACATATCATTTTGCGCAGATGATCGCAGATGAGAAGATACAGATTAGCACAGATATTCATGACGTTATCTGTGATCATCTTGCAGCATTTCATCTGTGCCAATCTGTGTATATTCGTTGTTATATTTCGCTGTTATATAATGTAAGAATATTCAATGCGCTTGTGTTAGATGAAAATAAGAGAGCTGATTAACCAATCGGGTATTGCCGGGGCCGCCGCGAAAATTGACGATTTTCCCGTGGCCGGCATAAGCTGCGCTTCCGCGGAAGTCAAGGACAATTTTGTCTTTGTCGCGGTCAAAGGCAGCCGCGCAGACGGGCACAAGTTTATTGGCCAGGCAGCCAGAAACGGGGCAAAGTTAATTATCGTTCAGTCAGGGGTCAGCGCCCTGGGTTTATCTGCCGGCGTGCCGGCGCTCAAGGTAAAGGATACGCGCCAGGCGCTGGGGAAGTTAGCTGCCCGGTTCTACGGCGATCCGGCAAGGCAGGTGAATACCGT
>Ga0156240_113_pt1 | contig 12146 bp, 12 predicted proteins | sample RifCSPlowO2_12_FD_107887 | JGI IMG/M metagenome (GOLD analysis project Ga0156240, IMG submission 107887) | Omnitrophica WOR_2 bacterium RIFCSPLOWO2_12_FULL_51_8
ACCACAACCCGCGCCAAGCAGGAGAAGATGGCGATTTTAAAATTAGAGGACCTGGAAGGCGCGGTGGAGGCGCTGGTATTCCCGCGGGCGTATCAAAAGGTTTCGCGCTATATCCTGCCCAATACCGTGGTGATGGTGCGGGGCAGCCTGAACCTGAAGGAAGATACCCCCAAAATCTTAGTCAATGATTTATTCCCCTTTGAAGAAATCTATAAATTAATTACCGGGATGAAAATAGACCTTTCCGGGGTGCGGGAAAATATCTTTGAGAGTTTAAAAGGGCTGCTTTCTGCCTCCAGGGGGAGCGTGCCTATTTACCTGCATATCGCTACCCCGGCGAAATCCCGGGTTCAGTTAGTGGTAGGCGAAGGGCTCTACGTTGCCCCCTCCGAGGAATTAATCCAGAATATCGAAGACCTGCTCGGCGAAAATAGGCTGGCATTAGTTATATGAGGAATTCCCATTCACACTCACTTTACACTCACTTTAGTTCTTGACATCGTAACTTTTTGGAGTTATTATAGTTATAAAAGACGGAGGTGGAAGATGACCAAGAAGGATATTATCCTTAAGGTTTCTGACCAGGCGAACTTAAAGCAAATAGACGTAAAAGAAGTGGTGCAGAAGACGTTTGATACCATCATTGAAGCGCTCGTCCGTGGAGAGAAAATCGAGCTGCGTAATTTCGGAGTCTTCAAGATCAAGCAGAGGAAGAGCCGCACCGGCAGGAACCCGCGCACTAACCAGGTAATCCCTGTCCCGCCCAGAAAGGTAGTAGTCTTCAAGCCCGGGTTAGAGATGAAGCAAAAGGTAAAATAACCCGCACCTATGTTCAAAAAAATCGCAGGGACTAAAGATATCTTGCCGCAGGATACTTTTTGCTGGCAGGAGATAGAGGCAATCAGCCGCCGCATTTTCTCTCTTTATAATTTTCAGGAGATCCGGCCGCCCCTGCTCGAAGAGGCGGTATTATTTAACCGTTCGCTGGGAGAGTCTTCGGAAATCATCCAGAAGCAGATGTTCCTGGTGAAAAATAAGGATGGGCTTTACGCGCTGCGTCCGGAGGGGACAGCCGGAGTTGTGCGCGCCTATATCGAGAATAACTTGTACAAAAAGTCCGGCTTCTCGAAATTCTATTACCTCGGCCCGATGTTCCGCTTAGAGCGGCCGCAAAAAGGGCGGCTGCGGCAGTTCCATCACATCGGCTGCGAGGCTATTGGCGCTTCTGGCGCCGTCCTGGACGCGGAGATTATCGCCATCTCCGATCATCTTTTGTCCGCCTGCGGTATTGCGGAATACAAAATCAAACTGAACAGCTTAGGCTGCGCCAAAGACAAGCTGGCTTTGAGCGCAGCCTTGCGTAAAGAACTTACTGCTCAGGCGGGAAAACTCTGCCCGGATTGCCGGGTGCGGTTAAAAAATAACGTCCTGCGCATCCTGGACTGCAAAGTTGAGTCCTGCAAGGAAGTAGTCAGCGGCCTGCATTTAGAAGGCGCCTGTCTCTGCCCGGAATGTGGAGCGCATTTTCAACAGGTAAAACAAGGCCTGGAGGCGTTGAGCATAAACTATGAAATTTCTCCGCGTTTAGTGCGCGGCCTGGATTATTATACCCGGACGATTTTTGAAATTACCCACCCCTCTTTAGGCGCGCAGGATGCCCTGGGGGCAGGCGGAAGGTACGATAACCTGGTAAAGGAATTAGGCGGGCCTGATGCGGGGGCAGTGGGGTTCGCCTTAGGGGTGGAAAGGTTGCTATTAGTCACAAGTCACAAGTCACAAGTCACAAGCAAAAAATTAGTTTATCTTATTACGTTGGGAGAGGAATTAAAGAAGTGCGCTCTTCCTCTACTAAATAAATTGCGCAAAGAGGGGATTGCCTGCGATACCGACTACGAAAATAAATCGCTGAAGGGCGCCCTGCGCCGGGCAAATGACTTAGGGGCGGCCTTTGTGCTGATTATCGGCGAAGACGAATTGCAGAAGGGTGTAGTGATGCTGAAGGATATGGAGTCAGGGAAGCAGCGGGAAATTAGGCAAGAGGATTTAATAAGAGAACTGAGTAAAACATATTGTTCGAGCGAGCCGGAAAATTTATCTTCTCGACCATGCTCGAAGAATAAATTTTCCGGCGAGTCGAGAACATAAGTTTATATGTATCGTACCCACACCTGCGGAGAATTAACTGCTGATGATGCCGGCCAAGAAGTCGCGCTCTGCGGCTGGGTTGCCGGCCGGCGCGACCACGGCAAGCTGATTTTTATCGATATCCGCGACCGCAGCGGACTGACTCAGGCGGTTTTTCTGCCTAAGGACGCGCCGCAGGCCTACGATATGGCGCAGGGCCTGCGCAGCGAGTATGTAATCAAGGTAAGCGGCAGGGTAAACCGGCGCCCGGCCAATACCATCAACCCTAAGCTGCCTACCGGCGAAATCGAGGTTTTGGCCGGCGGATTGGAAATCCTCAACCCCAGCCTTAACCCGCCTTTCGAAATCGCGGAGAATATCGATATCAGCGAGGAGGCGCGGTTGAAATACCGCTACTTAGATTTAAGGAGAAAAAAAGTTTTCGCTAATCTGGCCCTGCGCAGTAACCTTTATAAAACCATCCGCGCCTTCTTAGACGAGCGGGGTTTCTTAGAATGCGAGACTCCGATCCTGACCAAGTCTACCCCGGAAGGGGCCAGGGATTACTTAGTGCCATCGCGGCTCAATCCCGGGCAATTTTACGCTTTACCGCAGTCGCCGCAGTTATTTAAACAGATTTTAATGGTTTCCGGCATCGAGCGCTATTACCAGATTGCCAAATGTTTCCGCGACGAAGACCTGCGCGCCGACCGCCAGCCGGAATTTACCCAGATGGACCTGGAAATGTCTTTTGTGCGGGAAGAGGAAATTTTTTCCCTGATAGAAGAGTTAATGCAAAAAATTTTCCAGGGCCTCAAAGGACTGGATATTGCCGTCCCTTTTCCGCGGCTCAGCTTTGCCGAGGCGCAGCGCAGGTTTTCCAGCGATAAGCCTGACCTGCGCAATGAACAGCATGCAGAATTCGCCTTTGCCTGGGTGGTGGATTTTCCGCTCTTTAAATATAACCGGGAAGAGAAACGTTGGGAGAGCGAGCACCATCCCTTTACCGCCCCGCAAGATGAGGATTTAGGGATGCTCGAGTCCGACCCGGGGAAGGTAAGGAGCCGTGCATATGACCTGGTCCTAAACGGCGCGGAATTAGGCTCCGGCTCGATCAGGATCCACAACCAGGAACTGCAGGAGCGGGTCTTTCGGGTAATCGGCATTGAAAAAGAGGCTGCCTATCGCCGCTTTGGTTTTTTGCTGGAGGCCTTTCAATACGGCGCGCCTCCGCACGGCGGCTTTGCCTTTGGCATCGATAGATTGCTGGCGATTCTGTCGGCACAAGAGAGTATCCGGGAGGTGATCACCTTTCCTAAAACGAGCGCGGGGACCTGCCCTTTAACCAGCGCGCCTTCGGAGGTAGATGAAAGGCAATTGAAAGAGCTGGGTATTAGTATAAGAAAGTAGCGATCTCGCTACTTAAAAAAAGGAGGAGAGATGAATAACAAGCGGCTGTTACTGATGGCAGCAGCATCTTTAGCCATACTCGCTTCGGGTTGTATTGTGCGGACCTACCCCCTGACCAGAGACAGGATAGATCAGGATTTAAGTTCCGGAAATCGCGGTTTCCTCAAGGGAAACGCGCCCGGCGAAGAGCCGCAAGGACGCAAGGCCACCCGCACCACCCAGGTAGTTGAGATTGAGCTGCGCCCGCCGATCAAATTCGAAAGCTTAGGCAAACCGAAGGCAGCGGCCAACGTTGCGCCGGCAAGCTCGGAGGCTGCTCCAGTTATGGAAGGCAACCGCGGCTACCTCACCCAGAGCGAAAGCCCGGAAGGAGCGGCGCCGGCCTTTGAAACTTATACCGTGCGGAAAAACGATACCCTGCAGAAAATATCCAAAAAGTTTTACGGCACCACTAAGAAATGGAACCAGATCTACCAGACCAATATGGATGTTTTGAAAGCGGCAAATAAGGTTTATCCCGGGCAGGTCCTGAGGATTCCCTCCGCGCCCAAAGAAGCGCTCAGAGAGCCGAGAGAGAATCTCAAATAATGGACAAGATCATCGAGCTAATCACCCACGCCGAGGCCAAGGCGCTCTGCGGCGCCCATGATGAACACCTCAAGCTGATTGAAAAGGAATTTAAGGTAAAACTGACTCTGCGCGGCGGGCACATTAAGATCAGCGGGACGGCAGCGAATATCAAAAAGACCGCGGAGCTGATCGAATATCTCCTGGAGGGCCTGCGCCAGGGCCAAGGCGAGCCGGGCAAAGCGGATCTCTCCTGCCTGATCTCCAGTTTTAAAAAACCGCGCGCGGATAAAGAGACAGCCCTCATCGGCCCGGCCCTGGACCGGCCTTTCGGCACAAAGCAGATCGGGCCGCGGACAGAAGGCCAACGTGAATATGTGGAGGCGATTAAAAAATACGATATAGTTTTCGGCGTCGGACCGGCAGGCACAGGCAAAACATACCTGGCAATGACCTGCGCGGTAGAGGCCCTGAAAAAACAGGAGGCGCGCAGGATCATCCTCACCCGGCCGGCGATCGAGGCGGGGGAGTCCCTGGGGTTTTTGCCGGGCGATATGTATGAAAAGATTTCTCCGTACCTGCGTCCGCTTTACGACGCGCTTTACGATATGGTGGAGGCGGAGCGCATCGAAAAATACCTGGAGACCGGCATCATCGAGGTCGCGCCGCTGGCTTATATGCGGGGCAGGACCCTGAATGACGCCTTCATCGTCCTTGACGAAGCGCAGAACTGCACTGCCGAACAGATGAAGATGTTTTTGACCCGCCTTGGTTTTGACTCCAAGGCGGTAATCACCGGGGATATGACGCAAAGCGACCTGCCCGACGGCAAACCCATCGGCCTCCTGCAGGCGCAGGAAATATTGAAGGATATCGAGGAAATCAAGTTCATTTATTTTACCGGCAGCGACGTGGTCAGGCATCCCATAGTGCAAAGGATTATCGAGGCCTATGATAGATCATCTGCAAAATAGCATATCTAAACACAGATACACACGGATATAAAAAAGATACACACAGATGAGCGGTATCTGTGTATCCAGAAATCTCCTGTCTGACAAGCGTATCTGTGTGAATCTGTGTATATTTTGTAAAGTATGATTGAGTTACCGGAATCCTATGATAAAACAAATCGCTAAAATTAAAGTCTGGCCGTTATTTTTGAGCGCCGCCCTGATCTGGCTGGCGTATGTTTCCCGGATCAGCCTGGGCGTGCCATTATCCCTGCTGGCGTTATACGGTTATTTCAGGGCGCGCCGCTTAGACGAAAAAAACCTTTGCTTAAAAAACCTGGCCTTGCTTTTTTTGATTGGTTTTGCCGGCAGTTACTTCTTGATTAAAGGCCCTGTCCTGGCCATCCCGTTTTGCCTTATCCCCATGCTTGGCACGCTCCTGTTCAACAACCTGGAGGTTTCTCTTTTACTCGCTCTGGCAGGTTCGGTCGCCATCTTTTCTTTGTCCAATTTTTCCCTGGGTATTATCTCTTTAGTCAGCGGGATAGCGGCGAGCATACTTGTTTTTGGCGCCCGCAAACGCTCCACGGTCATCCGCGCCGGCGCCGCCGTAGCCGTTATCCAGGCGCTTACCCTGGTTTTCCTCGACCGGTTCTGGCTGGGCCCGGCGGTTGATTATTTGTACTTGGCGCTGAACGGGTTGGCCGCCAGCATAATCGTCCTGGGCGTCCTGGCGGTCTTTGAGTTCCTTTTCGATACTTCTACCAATATCAGCCTGCTGGAACTGGCGGATTTTCAGCATCCGCTGCTGCAGCGGATGGTCCTGGAGGCGCCCGGCACCTACCATCACAGCCTGGTAGTAGGCAATATTTCCGAGGCCGCCTGTGATGCGGTAGGCGTAAATGCGCTGTTGGCGCGGGTGGGGGCATACTATCATGATATCGGGAAACTTGCCAAGCCGGAATACTTCAGTGAAAACCAGCTGATGAAATCAAACAAACACGACAGCTTATCGCCGGCGATGAGTAAGTTGATCATTATGAACCACGTGCGCGAAGGGCTGGAGCTGGCCAGGAAATACCGCCTCAGGCCCGCGATAGTTGACTTTATCCGGCAGCACCACGGCAACAGCTTAGTGTATTATTTTTACCGCCGGGCGCTGGAGAGCCTGGAGGAGGACCAGGAGGTAAAGGAGGAGGGTTTCCGCTACCCCGGGCCTAAGCCAAAGACAAAAGAGGCGGCAATCGTGCTCTTGGCGGACTCCGTGGAAGCGGCGACGCGCGCCTTAAAGGACCCGGAGCCGGCGAAAATCGAAGAGTTGGCGCGCAAGATCATCAATAATAAATTTATCGACGGCCAGTTAGACGAATGCGACCTGACGCTTAAAGACTTAGAGAGGATTTCTGCCGTGTTCGTGCGTATCTTAAGCGGCATCTACCACAGCCGCGTCAATTATCCCAGTGACGATAACTATAAAAAACTTTCAAAAACTGATCCCCATCAACCCGAAAAAGGTTAAATCCGCTATCCTTAGTCTCCTGCGCGAAGAAGGGATAAATTCAGCCGAAATAACCGCCTCTTTCACTACCGGCGCAAGGATCAGGGAGCTGAACAGGAAATTCCATCAGACCGATTGCTATACCGATGTCCTGGCCTTCGACCTGGGCGGGCCTGCGGGAAAAGACATCTTCGGGGATATCGTCGTCTCTGCGGATGCCGCTATCGATAATGCCGGAATTTATAAGACCTCGCCCGCTTACGAATTACAGCTTTATGTATTGCACGGCCTGCTGCATCTCTTGGGTTACGATGATAAGACAGCCGGGCAAAGTAAAATAATGGGGAAAAAAGCCGAAGAAATACTTACAAAATATGCCTATTCATAAAACCGAGGCCATTGTGCTCAGACGTTTCGATTTCCGCGAGACTTCGCTGATCGCCGATTTCTATACCCGTGATTTCGGAAAACTCAGCGGGCTGTTTAAAGGGATTAGAAGCGAGCCGGGAAAGTTCGCCAGCAACGTAGAGCTTTTCTCGCATAACGAGGTGATCTTTTACCGCAGCCGGAACTCTTCGCTGCATCTGGTTTCGCAGTGCGACAAAAAAAATAGTTTCGACCTGATCAGGCAGAGTATTTCCCGCAGCGGCTTGGCTTGCTTTATGATGGAACTCTTAAGCGCGGTGATGCCGGCGGAAGATAAAAACGAGGAAGTCTTCGATCTGAGTATCGACTGCCTGAGAGAGCTGGAAACCGACAGCATGCCCGGCAAGATAGCCACTATCTTCAAGATCAAGATGCTGGCGCTGTCCGGATTTAAGCCGCATTTTGACTCCTGCGTTTCCTGTCAGGACAAAATCCTGGGCCAGTCTAAGTTCAGCCTGGCGCTCGGCGGGCTCTTATGCCAGCGCTGCGCGGGAAAGGACAACACCGCCCGCAGTATCTTCCGCGGCACCGTGGCCACCATCCTGCATATCGAGAGGAACGACTTGCGGAAAAACCTTACCCTGGGGCTTAACCCGCAGATAAAAAAAGAGTTAGAGATGATTTTAAACGCCTTTTTGAATTTCCACTTAGAGAAGGAATTGAAGTCGCAGAAGGTGCTGAATAAGATGACAGCGGCAGCCGGAGGTTTAATATGAAGATTGTGATCGTGGGCGCGGGGGCAATGGGCTGTTTATTCGCAAGCCGCCTTTCTAAATCCAGGGAAGAGATCTGGATTTTGGAAAAGAAAAAAGAACGCGCGCTAAAAATCAACCAGCAGGGCATAGTGGTGGAAGAAGACTCTGGAAGCTGGAATGCCAAAGTCAAGGTAACTGCCGAGGCAAAGGAAATCGGCAAGGCCGATCTAGCGATTATCTGCGTTAAGGCTTACGACACAAAAGAAGCGGTATCTGCGTCCAAACCCGTCATAGGCGAGGACACAAAGGTAGTTACCCTGCAGAACGGAATCGGAAATATTGAGATTATCGGCGAAGAGGTGGGAATCCAGAAGGTTATCGGCGGCATCACTAATCAAGGGGCCACGTTAATCGATACGGGGCAGATCAAGCATGCCGGCCGCGGCGAAACCGTGCTCGGCCGCATTGACGGTAAAATCCCGGTAGAGATGCGCGCGATACGGGAAATTTTTAATAAGGTTGGCCTGGAGACGCGGATATCCCGCGATATTAAGAGTCTTCTCTGGAGCAAGCTGATCATTAATGTCGGGGTTAACGCGCTTACGGCGATTACCCGGTTGAATAACGGGAAGCTGCTGGAATTTGAAGGCACGCGGAGAATCTTGCGCGAGGCAGTGACCGAGGCAGTGCGCATTGCCAAAAGGAAAAGAATAAAACTTGATTTTGACGACCCTTTGGCAAAGGTAGAGGCGGTCTGCGAGGCCACCTCCGCCAATATCTCGTCGATGCTGCAGGACATTTTGCGTAAGAAACGCACGGAGATAGATTTTATTAACGGCGTAATCGTGCGTTTAGGCCAGGAATTGGCTATTCCTGTTCCGGTAAACACCATACTGGCGGACCTGGTGAAAACCCTCGAATCCCACCAGGGACGTTTCTAAACTCAAAGCAGGGACGTTTCCAGAATCAAAGCAAGACCTGTCCCCGACAGGGGACACTTTCTCGAACAATTCCAGAAACGTCCCTAAGAAAGGGGAGGGAATGAGGAAGCGATTATTATGGCCAGCGGTTATCTTATGCGCGTTGCTTTTGGCAGCTACCATAAATATATTGGCTGCGGATGAGCCGGATACGGTAGAGGAAAATGGGCCGCTAATCTTAAATACCAAGGAAGCGCAGGCAGTCGCGGATTTGCAGTCACTGCATGATGTCTGCATCGCTTACCGGGATACCACCAGCGGGTTTCCCGAGGACTTAAACGTCCTTACGCAGGGCAATTCGCCTTCGATTTCCAAAGAATTAGCCGGCGGCGAAAACCAGAAGATCGGCTACCACTATTATTATAATTACATTGACAGGGATAGATACGAGATCTACGCCGAAGCAGACCCGCCGCAGCGCGCCTTTTACATTGACGAACAGGGAGAGGTAAAGCTGGGTGATAAATTTGGCCCCACCGTGCCGTAAGCGATGAAAAATTCTGAAATTGCCGGAGTTTTCCGCAGCATTGCCAGCATTCTGGAGATCAAGGGCGAAAATGTTTTCCGCATCCGCGCCTATGAACGCGCTGCCCAGAATATCGCAGGGCTAAGCGCAGGGATCGAAGATCTGGCGCGGGCCGATAAACTGCGGGAGATCCCCGGTATCGGCGTTGACCTGGCCGGCAAGATCAAGGAATACTTAGAGAGCGGAAAAATCAAGGCTTACGACGAGCTAAAGAGTTCCGTGCCCGAGGGTTTGATCGAGCTGCTTGAGATTCCTTCCGTCGGGCCAAAAACAGTAAAGCTCCTTTACCAGAAGTTAAAAATAAAGAATCTTTCCGGGCTGGAAAAGGCGATCCGCCAGCATAAGCTGCGGGGCCTATTCGGGATAAAAGATAAGACAATAGAAAATATTTTCAAGGGGATCGCTATACTAAAAAAAGGCAGGGAGCGGATGGCCCTCGGCCAGGCCCATGCATTAGCCAATGAATTTATCGGGGCATTGGAGAAGTTACCGGCGGTAGAGAAGATTTCGGCTGCCGGCAGCCTGCGCCGGCAAAAAGAAACCGTGCGCGATATCGACATACTGATGACCTCAAGGAAACCCAAGGCGGTGATGACTAAATTCGTCCGCCTGGCGCCGGTAAAGGAAATCCTTGCCGCAGGCCAAACCAAGTCTTCTGTCCGGACTAAAGACGATGTGCAGGTAGACTGCCGGGTGGTGGAAGAAAAATCGTTCGGCGCGGCGCTCTTGTATTTTACCGGCTCCAAGGATTTCAATATCAAGCTGCGCCAGCTGGCCATAAAAAAAGGCCTGAAAATAAACGAGTACGGAGTCTTCCGCGGGGATAAATTTATTGCCGGCAGGAACGAGGAGGAAATCTTTAAGCTGTTGGGGTTAAGTTTCATCCCGCCGGAGTTAAGGGAAAACAGAGGCGAGATTGAGCTGGCTAAATCAGACAGTCTGCCGCGCCTGCTTACGTTAAAGGACATCCGGGGCGACCTGCACGCCCATTCCACCTGGTCAGACGGCGGAAATTCCGTCGAAGAAATGACGGAGGCGGCCAGGACGCTGGGTTACTCCTATATCGCGATTACCGATCATTCCCAGGGCCTAAAGATTGCCGGCGGATTAAGCGCCGCCGAATTAAAAAAGAAAAAATCGCAGATAGAAAAGATAAATAAGGGTTTGCGCGGCTTTAAGGTATTATACGCTGCCGAAGTCGATATCGATTCTGCCGGCAGGCTGGATTACCGGGATGAGGTCTTGAAAAATTTTGACCTGGTGGTAGCGGCAATCCACAGCGGCTTTAAGCAATCCAGGGAGCAGCTGACCAAACGCGTGATCAATGCCTGCAGGAATAAATACGCGCATATTATCGCCCACCCCACGGGCAGGCTCTGGGGCACGCGCGAGGCTTATGATCTGGATTTAGAGCAGGTCTTGCGGGCTGCCGCAGACACTAATACCTGCCTGGAGCTAAATGCCTTTTCCCAGCGGCTGGATTTGGACAGCGCAAATTGCCGCCGGGCAAAGGAACTGGGGGTAAGGCTCGCCCTGGGGTCGGACGCGCATTCTAAGGAGCAGTTAGCGGCGATGAAGTTAGGAGTGGCAGTGGCCAGGCGGGGGTGGCTGGAGCCGGGCGATGTGATTAACACGTTTACGCTCGAAGAATTATTAAAGGCCGTTAGGAAATAAAGATTAAATGAGGATTCTTACAATTCATTTATCGTTTATCGTCTAAATCGGTTTTAGGTTTCGGCTACGTATCGTAAATCGTCTTCGGTTTCGGTTGTCGTCTGCTTAAACGAAACCTTTTTGCACGATTTACGATAGACGATACGTAGCCGCAACCGAAACCCTTTATTACGAAAACAATAGTGTACATCGCTCGATTAGACAATAGATGAAGCCCCAATTTCTAGATCCAAAATATATTTTTGTGATTTCTGTCTTTACTTTGTTATGCGGCTGCCAGAAACAGCCGCTCTATACCGACAACCGCCTGCTGATGGGCACCTATGTGGAGGTGATTTCGCCGTCGCAGGATGCGGCAAAAATAGTATTCCGGGAAATCGCGCGGATCGAAAACCTGCTCAGTAAATATAAGCCCGAGAGCGAGGTTTCGCGCCTAAATAGACTCGGGGCCTTGACCGTAAGCCCGGAGACGTTTTACGTCTTAAAAAAATCCCGGGAATTCTGGGAGTTGACTAACGGGGCGTTTGACATTACCGTCGGGCCTTTGCTCGACCTTTGGGGGTTTACGGATCAGAGATTCCGCCGGCCCGCCGAGAGAGAAATCAAAGAAACCCTCAAGCTGATCGGGCAGGGCAATATTGTCCTGCGCCAGGAGGATCGTTACGCGGGCTTTACTCTCCCGGGTGTAAAAATCAACCTGGGGGCGATTGCTAAGGGATACGCCGTGGATTGCGCCGTCAGAAGGCTAAAAGAACAGGGTATCGCCAGCTGCCTGATTAACGCCGGGGGCCAGATCGCGGCCTTAGGCGGACGCTCCGGCAGGCCCTGGAAAATTGCGGTGCAGAATCCCCGCGGCAGGGGCGCCAGGGAATACCTGGAATTATCGGATCGCTCTGTCTCCACCTCCGGCGACTACGAGCAATACTTCATTAAAGAAGGGCGGCGTTTCGCACATATCTTTGACCCCCGCACAGGCTATCCTGCGCAGAGCGGGGTGATTTCCGTAACTGTAGCGGCCGCCGACGGACTGACTGCCGATGCCCTGGCCACCAGCATCCTTGTTTTAGGCAAGGTAAAAGGGGAATTATTGGTAAAAAAATTTCCTGATGCGGAGGCGATAATAATAGAAGGGGAATAAGAATGGAATCCACAAAAGTTACGATTGAAGATATACTAGCCCTCAAGGGCAGGCGTAAAATCACTATGCTTACCGCCTACGATTATCCTCTGGCGCAGCTCGTGGACCGTGCGGGCATTGATATCATCCTGGTGGGAGACTCGCTGGCGAATGTC
>Ga0156240_128_pt2 | contig 12020 bp, 11 predicted proteins | sample RifCSPlowO2_12_FD_107887 | JGI IMG/M metagenome (GOLD analysis project Ga0156240, IMG submission 107887) | Omnitrophica WOR_2 bacterium RIFCSPLOWO2_12_FULL_51_8
CACAAATAAAGCAGCGAATGCTCCTGCTGCTGCTGCTAAATTCGTATTTACTGCAATTACAGAAATCCTTAAATGATGCGCATTAAAGGTTGAACCCGGATTAAAGCCAAACCAACCAAACCAAAGAATAAATGCGCCTAAGGCAGCTAAGGTAATACTGTGGCCGGGAATGGCTTTGGGTTTTCCGTCTTTGCCATATTTACCAAATCTCGGGCCCAATACAACTGCGCCTGCTAAACCCACCATCCCACCAATAGTATGCACCACCCCTGACCCGGCAAAATCTAAATGTCCCATCCCAAAAGGTAGTTTTGAAAGCCAACCACCCCCCCAGACCCAATGGCCGTAAAGAGGATAAATAATCAAACTTACTGCCGCACTATAAATAAGATAGGCAGGGAATTTTAATCTTTCTGCTACTGCTCCGGAAACAATGGTTGCAGCAGTTGCACAGAAAACCAATTGCCAGAAGAAATCTAAATATTTTCCCACATCATACATCTCGCCACGTAAGAAAAGACTGCCGGTGCCAAACAACCCAAATTTATCCGCACCTTTCATTACGGCATAACCAATGATAAAGAAGCATAGCGAGCCAATAACAAAGTCAATGGTATTCTTAGCCATTAAATTAGTGGCATTTTTGGCGCGGCAAAAACCTGTTTCCACCATCGCAAAACCTGCCTGCATAAACATGACTAAAAAACCGCAGACCAAGACCCAGACATAATCCACAGGTGCCTGAGGATTTGCTTCTAATGTTTGCGCTCCAGTAGGGTCATTGGCAAAAGCTAAAGTTGTGGTCACCAAACCCAAAAATACCAACCCTAATAAACTAAACCATTTCTTTCTCATATGGCTCCTCCTACTAGTCCTAGTCCATTAAAATAAATATATCGCTTCCAATGCAATAGTATTTTGATTATTTACGGATTTCTGATTGTCCGTAAATATCTTGGAACTTGATTCATCATGACGGTATTCCAAACGGGTAATTAAATCTTTATAGGGACGCAATTCTAAGGTTAGAGTTTGTTCCCAGACATCCTGAGCAGTACCACTTACAATCCTTAAACCCTGCCGGTCACTCATAAATTCTGTGCGGCTGATTAAACTCATCCAGCTTAAGGGGTCATACCTTAGATAACCAGCAACTCCTGACCAGGAACCATCTTTACCTGCAGCCACCACATCCTCTTCATGGCCATAGTCAGCATTTAACATTAGCGTCCATTTATCAAAAGGTTTATAGGTGACTAAGAAATCCACTAACCCCCGTTGAGAATGGTCATTAGAGGTTTGCTCTGGTCCATACATACCAGCAAGATTAAATGATAACTTATCGCTGGCTGCCCAAGCTAAAGCTCCTTCTACAGATTTGGTTTTGTTATTGTCTTTGACATTATCCCAACCATTATTTATACCTAAATAACCACTGACAGCATCAGAAAATTGATAACCTGCCAGGATACCGGTATGAGTAAAAGGTATGGCATAACCAAAGAGAAGTGAGCGGCTGAAATTCCAGTTGTCCTTTGCCTCAATTACCTCTGCCCCGTGCATGGTCACAAATTTACCGAGCTTAATCCATTGCCAATTCCCAAAAGGAAGATTAAAACTACGTGGCGGCTTAAGGCTGATGTAGGCCTGCTCTAAATCAAATTGATCTCTGGTTGAACCGCTGGACGTGATTACCTCAGCGTCCTGGCCAAAGTAAAGGTCAGTGCGAAAACCTACTCCTCCTGAATCAGGGGGCAATTTCTCAAAGACAAGCTCAGCTGCCTGGAGACTAAAATTATTTGCCTCTGTATCAAAAACTCTGGCAGTATTAGTGCGCGAATCTGGGGCATTAAAGTTGTAGGTGTAACTGGTGTATATAAAACCGCTTAAAGATATGTCTTTTAGGGCCTTAACCAGACCACCCTCCTTTTCTTCTCTTTTTGCCAATATGTCATCAACTTTTTTCTGAATTGCTTCTTCAGGGATGGTAACTACTGGCTTTGCCTCATAAACACTTAATTTATTATTTAAGGCCTCAACTTTCTTCTCTAATGCATCAATTCTGCGTAGTAACTCTGCCTCATCTGCAAAAGAAAAAAAAGGAAGCGTAACCAAAAAACTAAACATGAATATTGTCATCAATACTAAAGGTAATCTAGACCTATCCATCATTTCTCCTTTCTAAAGTGTTGCCTTATCCTTGCGTTCCCCTGTACGTGCACCATTCCAATCTGGGTTTGGAAAGAGGTTTAAATCTTTTACCAAAAACAAAAAGGCGTCTTTTTATCCATCGTTGGATTAAAGACGCCTACGTCTTAAATTGCCTTAAAAATAAAAATGGCGTTCTCTTATCAAAACGCCTCTGTTTTATTACACTTCAATGTGTTTAAACAAGCCTACAGGCATACAAGTAAAATAACCGTATTTTTGGTAACCCCTTTCTAAAAATTATTCTACGTATTTCCTGCATTTATCCTTAATTTTAGCCTTTAATTTTACCACCCGCACGTGCGAAACCCCTAACCTCTCCCCGATCTCTCTGGTAGTCATCCCTTCCAGGGCCAGGTTAAAGACTTCTTTCTCTCTCTTGCTTAATCCGTTATCATTGATTTTTTCAATTAATAATTTAGCGTTAATCAGCTCGAAAGATGACTCTGGTCTTCCCAGAGACAGGATGTTATCTAAATTAAGCTCTTTGCCTTCTTCGTCTGCGCTATTCTCCAGGCTAACTAAGCGGGCTTTATCATAATTTTTGCGGAGATAATTCTTCAGATGAAAATAGCAGCTCTGTAAAATATAACTATCGGTTTTATCGGTTAACTTGCCGCCCTGGCAATCCAGCCAGAGATGCACCATGGCCTCCTGGTATAAGTCCTCTTCATTAAGGAAACTGGGATGGCCGTTCAGTTTACAGGCAATCCCTTTTAGTTTCCGCGATATCCTGCTGGTAAGTTCCCTAAAATCCATCTTAACCCCCTCGGACTACGTTCGGGTATTTATTGGTAATCGGCATCCTTCTGTCTTTGCCGAAGGCCTTGGGTGTAATTTTAATCCCCGGCGGCGACTGCCTGCGTTTATATTCGCTCTTATCTACCATTGCCAATACCCTGGCTGCGGTTTCCCGGTCAAGGCCGCTGGAGACGATCTTTTCCAAGTCCCAGTCTTGCTCCACATAGGCCTTTAAAATCGGGTCCAACTTTTCATAAACCGGCAGGGTATCGCTGTCCTTCTGCCGAGGCCTTAATTCAGCGGTGGGCGCCTTGCTCAATACCCGTGCCGGGATGACCGGCTGCATTGAATTCCTGTAGCGGGCGAGCCGGTAAACCATGGTCTTAGGCACGTCCTTAATCACCGCGAAGCCCCCGGCCATATCGCCGTAAAGCGTAGCGTAACCGGTGCTCATCTCGGATTTATTCCCCGTAGTCAAGACTAACCAGCCGAATTTATTGGATAGGGCCATCAGGGCATTTCCCCTGATCCGCGCCTGCAAGTTTTCTTCGGCAATATTTTTTTCTAACCCCGAAAAAAGCGGTTCCAGCACCAAGAGAAAAATCTTATAGATTTGCTCGATGGAGATGTGCAGGAAACGTATCCCTAAATTTTCTGCCAGCTTTTGCGCGTCTTCCGCGGATTCGCGGGAAGAATAGCGCGAAGGCATAAATACCCCCACGGTGTTGTCCCTGCCCAGGGCGTCTGAGGCCAGGGCCGCCACAAATGCGGAATCGATCCCTCCGCTCAAGCCGATCACCGCTTTCTGGAAGCCATTTTTCGTCAGGTAATCCTTAAGGCCCAGCATCAATGCCTGGTAGATTTCGGCTTCCGGCCCCAGGCGCCCCTCTTCTTTCTGCGGCAGGGGAATTTTATTTTTACGGGATAAATCAAAAATAGCCAGTTCCTCCTTAAACCCCGCGGCCCTGCCGATTATTTGGCCTTTACTATCCACGATCATGCTTTGCCCGTCAAAGACCAATTCGTCCTGGCCCCCGATGAGGTTGACATAGGCCAGATGGATGCGGTTTGCCTTAGCCTGCGCCTGCACGATCTTCTCTCTCTCCCTGATTTTACCCGCATAGTAGGGAGAGGCATTGATATTGATGACTAATTTCGCGCCGGCCTTGGCCTGCAGTTCAGTTGGCCCGCGTTGATGCCAGATATCCTCGCAGATATTCACCCCAAACACCGTTTCCCCCAACCTGAAAACTAACGGGCGATCCCCTGCCTGAAAATAACGTTTCTCGTCGAATACGGCATAGTTAGGCAAGAGCATCTTATGGTATACCCCGATAATTTTTCCGCCAGAGATCACCGCCGCGGCATTATAGAGGCGATCGCCCTTTTTGTCCGCAAAACCTACGATGGCCGCGATATTCTTTACGGACTTAGCCAGCCGCTGCAAGCACGCCAGGTTATCCGCCACGAATTTGGGCTTCAACAAAAGGTCCTCGGGAGGATAACCGGTGATGGCCAATTCCGGGAAAGCGACTATATCCGCGCCGGCTGCTTCTGCCTTTCCGATATATTGCTTAATTTTTGCAAGGTTACCTTGCAGGTCGCCGACCGTAAAGTCCAACTGCGCCATCGCAATGCGCAAATTAATCTGGCTCAATTTTAACCTCCGAAAAAGACAAAAGGCGTTTTCTCGCCCGCATTGGTGAAAAGACGCCTTTGTCTGTGCTACTGACTGCTATCCTGTTTTACCCGCCTACCGCGGCTTTCACCTTACGCCGGCTGAAATTATCTTCGCGGCCGGAGAAGGCATTGCCGTCGAGGATTGCCTCGGCCTCTTTACGGTAAGCGTCCATTACATAAGGAATGCCGGAAACCTTGGCCGCTTCCTCAGTCAAGGACATCAGGTCATTACGGGAAACCGCGCTTAAACGGAAATTCCTGCTGCCTGCCATCAATTGCTGCAGGCCTACCTTGATCTTCTGGACAAAGGAATATACGCCAATGGCGCCGAGCGTGATCTCCTTCATCTGCTTGCCGTATTTTTCCGCCAATTCCTCATAGCAGACAAAAATCTCTTTTTCCGTCTTGCCGTAATCGGAAACGGTGGGAGGCAGCTTATCTTCCTTGAGCCAGGCAGCAATGTTTTTCCCCACCATGCCGGGGATCATCAATGCCCTGCCCATGCATACTGCCTTCACAAAGGGCGCAGCCATGGCAATGGCCTTAAAAATATGGTCCTCGGTGGAAAACCCTCCGGCAATCGCAATATCCGGTACGCGCCGGCCTTTTTCCGTTAACTTCCGGCAGAACTCATAAACAAGCGTCTCTAAGTAAAAGGTGGGTATGCCCCATTCCTCCATCATCCTCCAGGGGCTCATCCCGGTGCCGCCCGGGGCGCCGTCAATGGTCAAGAGGTCGATATTCGCCAGGGAAGAATATTTTATCGCCATGGCCAATTCGCGCATCGCATAGGCGCCGGTCTTTAAGGTAACGCGCTTAAACCCGAGCCCTCTTAAACGTTTTACCTCCGCCAGGAAGGCCTCTTCAGAGACGAAGCCCAAGCGGGAATGGCGCTCAAATTCCTTGATCGCCCCGTCTTTAAACGCCTTCTGGATTGCCTCCAGGGAAGGGTCGGGCGTGACGATATAGCCGCGCTTTTGCAGTTCCAGCGCCCTGTTTAAGCTCCTGACCTTTATTTCTCCGCCGATACACTTGGCCCCCTGCCCCCACTTCAGCTCTATAGCTTCCAGGTTATGTTTCTTCCTGATATACTCGGCAACGCCCAGGCGGGTATCCTCGACATTCATCTGCACCAGGATCTCGCCGCAGCCTTGATGAAACCTCTTATAGATCTCAATGCGCCGGTCCATATCCGGAGCGCTTTTGACCTTGCCTTTAGCGTCCAGTTCTAACGCAGGGTCAATGCCGCAGACATTCTCCCCGCAGACCAACGTAATGCCGGAGATCGCCGCCCCGACGGCAAAGTGCTCCCAGTTCTTCCGGGCGACATCTGTCGAACCCAGCGCGCCGGTAAAAATAGGGACTTTCATCTTTACCTTAGAATCCCAGCCATACTCTGTCTCTGTATCCACGTCCGGGAATTTGGTATTATCGGGGTTCCCCGCAGCTTCGCTGGGCAGGCCCTTTGCGCCCAGGGCATACCCCTGAATATTCAAATGCGAATAATCCACCGGATAATCCTTGTCCGCCCCGGCGGTGATCTCTCCGAATTTACCGGGGTAAATCACCTCGCGGCCGCGGAAAGACGCCTTAAAAATCTCGCAATTACCCTTGCACCCGTCAAGACAGCGGGAGCAGATGCCCGAACCCGGCACCACATTTTTTGACCGGTTAAACGTCCCGGTCGCATCGTTTGCATTTGGCCTTTGCAAATTCATCGCAGCCTCCTCCTTTTTGCGCTCATAAACTCAAGACCTCTAACATAGAGGCTCAAGTTATCTCGGCCTTACGAGCATTTGTTTTTTTGATTTCCTTTGTCTTCTTCATATCCGCCGCCAAAATGATCGCCTCCGCAACCTCGCGCATAGACTTGCGGTTATCCATGCTGTATTTCCTGATCTTTAGATACGCCTCTTCCTCGCTGATGCCCTCATCGCTCATCATTATCCCTTTGGCGCGCTCGATCCTCTTACGGGTCTCCAATTCCTCCTGAATCACTTTGCTTTTTACCATCAATTCCGCATTCTCGATCGCCATCGCCGCCTGATTAGCCACCGTAGTCATAATGTTGACCTCCGTCTCGCTGAAATCGTGCGGCTTGGAAGTATAACAATTGATCACTCCGATCACCCTGCCCTTTACCGCCAGGGGCACACAGAGTAACGAACACAGGCCTTCTTTCTTGGCGATATCCTTATGCTTGTACTCCTTTTCCCTGGTAACATCCCTGATCACCAAGGGCCTGTTTTCTTTCACGGCCTTCCCGGACACGCCCTCTCCGACTTTCAGGGGAGGTTTCCTGTTATATTCTTCGCTGACGCTTTGTGTCGCCCGGATTACCAGTTCGTTCTTCTTTTCATCAACCAGCATAAGAGAGCAGATATTTGAGCCCATCATCTCCGCGGCCACGGTAACTACCAGGCGCAGGATGTCTCCCAGGTAGATATCGGAGGCGATGGCCTTGCTTATTTTGGTTAAGGCGTTAATCTGTAATTCGTAAGGCATATTCTGCATAACGGATGACTCTCTTTCTGCACATTTTATAGGCAGGCCAGAAAATAAAAAAACGCCCTCCGTCCGAATCTGGCTGCTGGAGAACGTTTCTTTGTTCTTTCTCTCTAAGCACAAACACTGTGCTTAATGATCAATAAAAGTATGGCACATTATTTTCCGGCTGTCAAGTTTTATTTTTGGTCCTGGCAGTGTTGCTCTGATCATATCTCCCGGATCCGCGGGCAGAGGGCGTTGAGCAGGGCAAAAAATGCGCCGCAGACGATGCCGCTCAAGAGCACTGCCGTAGAAACCCCCCAGGCCTGCGCGACGCTGCCGGCAATCAGGTTGCCGAAAGGCATAAAACCGGCAAAGGTCAGCATAAACACGCTCATCACCCTGCCCCGGAATTCATCGGGGACGCTGGTCTGCAGGATGGTATTGATCAGGGCGACGCCGGTTACGGTAGAACCCCCGACCAGGGCCAGGACCAACAACGACAAGAAATAATTTTTGGATAAAGCGAAAATGATCAGCGAAAGCGAGAAGACCAGCAAAGACCCTGCCAGGAAATCCCCCTTACGTCTGAAATCGCCCAGCCGCGCCAAGAGCAATGCGCCGATTAACGCCCCGATGCCGGCGCAAGACATCAGCCAGCCAAACCCTTGCATGCCCACCTTGAGGATCTCATTGGCAAAGGCCGGCATGAGGATGACGTAGGAGATACCGAATAAACTGACCACCCCCACCACCGCCATCAATGCCAGGATCAGGCGGTTGTCCCTGACAAAAACCAGCCCCTCCCAGAGGTCCCGCAGGGCATGGTTAGAGTTATGCCCCTTGGGCCGGTTGCCGGCCCGGATGAGGAAAAGGGCGATAATCACCGCCAGGAAACTTACGCCGTTAAGGTAGAAGCAGCCGCTTACCCCGATAGTGGAAATCAATATGCCGGCCAAGGCCGGGCCGATGATCCGGCTGGAATTAAAGGCCACGGAATTCAGGGCAATGGCATTAAAGAGGTGCTCCCTGCCGGCCAGCTCCATCACCACCGCTTGGCGGCTGGGGGCATCAAAGGCCATCACTACGCCGTTAAAAAAGGCAAGCCACATAATTTGCAGCGGGGTGATCAACTTGACCTGCGTTAATACCGCCAGCAGGAATGCCAGGAGCATAAAGGCGCTCTGCGTAATGAGCAGGATATTTTTCTTGTTTACCCGGTCGGCCAGCAGGCCGCCGAACAGAGAAAATAAAAATACCGGGATGGAGCCCAGGAAACCTACTACCCCAAGGAGGAAGGCGGAATGGGTCAGTTCAAATACCAGCCAGCTCTGCGCCATAACCTGGATCCAGGTGCCGATCAGCGAAACAAACATCCCGTACCAGTAGATGCGGAAATCCCTGACCTTTAAGGAAGAAAACATAATAATTTAGATTGATTACACAGATTTTTAAAAATAGATTACACAGATTATCCGAGATGAAGCAATCTGTGTAATCTGGAATTTAATCTGTGTAATCATAAATAAGTTTTTGATTTTACGACTTTAATACCGCTTCGCGCCGGCAGCGGGGGCAGATGATCTTGATGCGGTCAGCGCGTTGAAATTCCATTTCCTTTTTGGGAAATAATCCTTCCCGCGGGGCCAGGCCGGCTTCGCGCAGATAGGAAAGCGTCAATGAGGAATTGGAAAATAAAAGCGGCCCTATTTTTTTAGCCACCCAGCCATACTGCTCCACCGGCACAATCGGCTCGGCGCAGCAGCCGCAGACTAAGAGCTCTTTCTCTATTTCTTGTTTTAGGGCTTCTCTGTCTTCCGTAGTAGCCAGGGCAAACTCCTGAGAGAGCATAATCCCTTTCTCCGTCGGACAATTGGCCTGGCAGAGGCCGCAGAATACGCAAATATCCCAGCGCAGCGTAAATTTCCTTCTCGCCCTGCCGTTTAAAACCCGGTCCTCGTATTCTATCGCCCGGGCGGGGCAGACCTGAAAACAGGCGGTGCAGCCCATACAGTCCTTTTCGTGAAAGTACGGCCGGCCGCGGAAACGCTCGAATGGCTGGTGCGGCTGAGAGGGAAATTTTGACGTGTATGGGCCTTTAAGCAAGGCCTTGACCGCCTCTTTTAATTCCCGCAATTTTGGGTATCTCATTTTTTCCCTGCCTCGTCCTCGGCGTATTGATCGCACACCGACTTATCCCAGAGCTTCACTCCGGACTTATGGGCGCCGCGGGAAAGCGCGTGCGCGGCTACCGGCGAAGTCAAAAGTAGAAATAAAATGCATAAAAATGCCTTGATCCCTGTCCCGCTAAGGCCCTTAACCACTAACGCGCCAAAAAGAATACTGCAGGTGCCCAGGGTAACGCATTTAGTGGTGGCTTGCAGCCGATTATAAACATCAGGCAGGCGGATTAAACCTAAACAGCCGAATAGATCAAAGGCTAACCCGATGACAATAAATAAATTCCCGGCAACCTCACTCATCAAACCCCCTTCCCTCTAAATACTTGGCCAGGGCCAGCGCCCCGATAAAACTTTGCAAGGCCCAGGCAATGGCAATATCAATATACCAGTCCCTGCCCGTGGGAATGCTCAAAATCGCGCAAAATCCGACAATGAGAATCCCTAAGGTATCTACCGCCACCGCCCGGTCTGCCGGAGTCGGCCCGCGCATTAATCTGAACAGGCAAAAGGCAAAGCAAACCATCAGCATAAAAAAACAGCGCGACAAAAACGGCGACTGCCATCTTAACAAAGACGGTAATGGGTAGATGCTGATGAAGAGCAACGTTAGCGATATCCCTAATAACCCCAGGCACCAGCCAAGATATCTTGATGGAAATTTAGATCTCATTCAAAAATCCTCTTTAAGACCCCCTCAAAAGTTTTCACGATCCGTTGAGCTGCCTCTTGGGTATCCTGGCTCTTGACATCAATCCAATGAATATAAAGAATGCCTTCTTCCGGCGAAATATCCACGCATAAAGTCCCCGGCGTAAGCGTAATGGAATTGGCCAGAAAGGTGAGCGCGGTATCCGACCTTAGGCTGGTCATGACCTTAACGATTCCGGGATTGATCGGTAATCTGGGATTAAGCACTCTTGCGGCCACATCAATGTTTGCCTTCAGGCACTCCCAGAGGAACAAAGGGACATAATAACAAAACCATAGATAACGGCTGATATGGCCGAAGTGGTGCGGCCGGCGCGTAAATAAATCGCCGGTCAAAAATGCCGCCAGCCCTGCGGCAAAGATCCCCACTATCGCATGCTGCGCATCAATCGGCCAGCCCAAAAGCATCCAGACAATAAAACCGATGACAAAAAGTATCAATTTGCTTTTCACCGCGCCGCTGCCTCCAGCACTATATTCGCGTATCCCCTGCCTTCTAATAATACATTCACCGCTTGATCAAGAAAAAATTTTAGCGGCGGTAACAGCAAAAATGAAGCTAAGAGACAAATGGCCGCCAAACCGACCATTGATGATTTCATTGCCAGAGGCGCCTCCCTGATATCCTTATATTTTTCTTTTAGCGGCCCCAAAAAGGCGTATTTTTGCACCTTCATAAAACTGGCTAAGGTCAAGATGGAAGCGGCCGCCGCGGCAATCGCATAGCCGAGATGCCCTTTCTGGATGCAGGCAAAAATAATCAACAGCTTGCTAAAGAACCCGTTAAAGGGCGGGATTCCGGCAATAGACAGAGAGGCGACTAAATTTGTATTTGCGGTTACCGGCATCTTTTCTTTCAGGCCGGACATCTCTTTTAAATCGCGCGTGCCGGCAGCATAATCTATTGCCCCGGCGTTTAAAAAAAGCAAGGACTTAAAAATCGAATGATTAAACAAATGGAACAGCCCTCCCAGGATGCCTAAGGGCGTGCCCAGGCCGATGCCTAAAACCACATAACCTATCTGGCTGATGGAATGGTAAGCCAATAATCTTTTTAGGTCCCATTGCGAAAGCGCCAGGATCACCGCCACCACCATAGAAAGGGCACCCAGGAACATTAACACCGACAAATAAGACTGGGACGCGCCGAAAATATTGAAAAAAACCCTTATCAGGCAATAAACCCCTAAGGTTTTAATCAAGACCCCCGAGAGCATGGCAGAAATTGATGCCGGGGCAGAGGGGTGGGCATCAGGCAGCCAGGCGTGGAAAGGCACCAACGCCGCCTTGAGGCCGAACCCCATCAGAAAAAGCGTTGATACAAAGGGTATAAGCCAGACGCTGGGTTTATCGTTTAATACCCGAGCCATGTCTGCCATATTCAAGGTAGAGGTAAAGCCGTAGAGGAAGGCTATTCCCACGAAGATAAAACTTGAGGCCAGAGAGCCCATCACCGCATATTTGAAAGCGGCCTCCAGTTCCTCCGCCTCGGTGCCAAAGGCAACCAGCGCGTAACTGGCGATAGAGGCGATCTCTAAAAAAACGAACAGGTTGAATAAATCGCCGGTAACGATTAAACCGTTCATTCCGGTAAGCATCAGGAAAAGCAAAGTATAGAATTTCGGTTTATCGGTATATTTTTCCATATAGCTTATGGAATACACCGCCACAAAGAAGGCCACAATATTTACGGTAACCAGCATAAATGCGGCAAGCCCGTCCAAGACCAGACAGATGCCAAATGGCGGGACCCAGCCGCCGATTTTATAGACTAAGATTCCGCTTCCAGAATGGCGCAGGGCGGCGAAACTGCAAAAAGAAAGGATGAGCAGTATCAGGCAGGCCAACGTTGAAAGAATATCTGCCAGCGAACGCCTGACAAATCTGCCAATTAAAGACGTAAAGAAAGCGGTAAAAAGCGGGATAATTACAAAGAGGGGGATAATCTGCGCGCCACTCATTGATTAACCTTTGAGTTTTTTGATCTTGGTAATATCAAAAGTGCCGTATTTT
>Ga0156240_136_pt1 | contig 11641 bp, 10 predicted proteins | sample RifCSPlowO2_12_FD_107887 | JGI IMG/M metagenome (GOLD analysis project Ga0156240, IMG submission 107887) | Omnitrophica WOR_2 bacterium RIFCSPLOWO2_12_FULL_51_8
GGGGGAATTGTAGGTTCTATTTTAGAGGGTACGGGGAGCAATGTCAAACAAATTCTGTTGCGGGAAGCTTTGCTTTGGGGTAGAATAGTGGCGATGGAAAAGATGAATATCGCCATTGCCGGCGCAGGAGTGGTCGGCCTGGCAGCAGCCAGCGAACTGGCGAGAGATTATCCGGAGATTTTTGTGATTGAAAGAAACCCCGCTTTCGGCCAGGAAATCAGTTCGCGCAACAGCGAGGTAATCCACGCCGGGATTTATTATCCTGCGGAGGCGCTCAAAACCAAGGCCTGCATCGAGGGAAGGCGCCTGCTCTATGCATTCTGTCAAGGGCACGGCGTCAAACATAAAAAAATCGGAAAATTAGTCGTGGCGATTGACAAGAACGAGGTCAGTGACCTGGATGTCCTATTCAGGCAGGCCGAGGTTAATGGCGTAGAGGGTCTACGTTGGCTCTCCAAAACAGAATTGAAAGCGCTTGAGCCGCGGGTCGCTGCCGAAGCGGCCATATTTTCCCCGGAAACAGGTATCCTGGATTCTCACGGCCTGATGCAGTCGCTGCTGGCGCAATTTGAAAGCAGGGGAGGGCAGGCGGTTTTTAATACCGAAGTGATTGCCGCTGAGAAAAGCGCGGGCGGTTTCCTCATCACGGTCAAAGATAAAACTGGCGAAAGTTTTAGATTTTTTACCCGCGTATTTATTAATTCCTGCGGCCTGAATTCCGACAAGGTCGCCGCCTTTGCCGGGAGAGAGAGCCCGGAATACAAATTGAAATACTGCAAAGGCGATTATTTCCGGGTGCACGGCGCAAAGGCAAGTTTTATCCGCCGGTTGGTGTACCCGGTGCCGAAAAAAGACCGCGCCGGATTAGGGATACACGCGACCTTAGACCTTGCCAACGGCCTGCGCCTGGGCCCGGACGATGAATACGTAAAAGGCTTAGATTACAATATTGACGCGGCTAAGTCAAAGGCCTTTTTTCAGAGCGTGCGCACCTTCCTGCCTTTTGTAGAAGAAAGCGAATTGCGGCCAGATACCGCGGGCATCCGGCCGAAACTGCAGGGCCCGGGCGAGGGCTTCCGCGATTTCCTGATTAGAGAGGAAGGAGACGCCGGTTTGCCGGGGTGGATCAACCTCATCGGCATAGAATCTCCGGGGTTGACTGCCGCGCTTTCTATTGCTAAAATGGTAAGGGAGCTGGCCAGGAGGGCAGATTAAGAGGATGGCGGTTAAAATATATCTTCCTTTTTGTCTTTTTGTATTTTTATTGGCCGGCTGCGCGCTTATCCCCGGCTATGAACGGATTGCCCCTTTAGTCGAACTGGGGGACAGCCGAAGCGGTATCGACAACCGCATGAAGGAAGAGGAACAGCTCTTTTTGAAATTAGAAAAAGACGCCCGGGATAACCGCTTGAAAAAAGGCGCGTCCAAGAGTAAGATTATCTTCCGTTACGGAGAGCCGATCTTGGCCAAACCGGTTACCGGCCGGGAGGGAGTAAAGGAATTCCTGCTTTACCGGCACCCGTTCCGCTATTTTTCCTCCAGTATGATTTACCTCTATTTTGACCACCGGGAGCGCCTGGTCTCCTGGGAGGTAATCCCGCCCGCTTAAGGCAATCCGAGAAAGTATTACCGTCTATATGCTTATTTCATATAATTATATGCATTTAGCATATAAGGCAATATGGAGGCTATGGCTCTGGATAGAATAGGAGGGCCTGGTCGCTTTCAGTCAGGCCGCCGCACAAGAGCCACACTGAAATCTGCACCAAAACCATTTTTTTCATCGGCTCCTCCGGTTTTTGGGATTGCTTCGTCCTTCGACAAAAGCTCAGGACGAAGTCCTGAGCGTAGTCGAAGGGCTTCGGCACTTCGTGCCTCGCAATGACGATAGAATTATATACACTGCTCAGCTTAATTATTATACCTTTTTGGAAAGCGGCCTGCAAGCAAAAAGAGGCCTCGGAAAAAAAAGACTTGACAAAATATGCATTATGCATACAATAATATGCAGATAAATATAATTGTATGCATTAAGCATATAATCAGCGAAAGGCCAAATGCAATTTTCCAAGAACGCCCTGAGGCTCTTGAAGCTTTTTTACGCGCACCCGGAGCGGCAATTTTATATCCAGGAGCTGGGCAGGGTTTTAAAGATCAAACCCGGGGTTTTTCAGCGGGCGCTGTATAAGCTGGAAAGGCAGGGGGTGCTGAGAAGCGCCTATAAGGCGAACGCCCGCTTCTTCAGCGCGAATAAAAATTACGCCTTTTACAAGGAATTCAGGACTATCGTCCGGAAGCTGGCGCATTTGGCGGCGCTCATCGCTTTGCTCAATTTTCTGCCGAGCTCCGCCGGCAGGGGTTTCTGCGCAGGGAAAGACGCGCCGGCCCTGGCGCTTTCCTCGTTGGAGGAGGCGGCGAAAATCGCCTTAAAAAATAATAAGGATATCCAGATACAGGAGTTAGGGCTAAAGGTTTCGGATGCCGGGATTTTGTACGCGCGCAGCGCCTTCCTGCCGAAAGTAGATTATAACGCCGGCTATACCAAAAATGGCGCGGTGCTGAACACGTCCAGTTCTGCCGCCGCCAAGAGGGATATCAGGATATTTTCCGGCTACAAAGACGACAATATGATGGGCGTTAGCGTAAACGACACCGTCTATAACGGCGGGGCGAACCTTGCCGCCTTAAGGGAGGCGCAAGTCGGGCTGAAGGAACAGATAGAGACCCTGCGGGCGGCCAGGCTTAACGTCGAACTGGAGGCAAAGCGGCTTTATTACGGCCTGTTCCTGGCCTATGAGACAAAGCGCATCGCCGAGGACCTGGTGGGGCAGGCAGAGAGCCACTACCAGGAGGTGAAAAATAAATTTGAGCAGGGGACTGCCTCTGTCCGTTACAATAACGGCGTAGGCATAAACTTAGATGTCTTGGACGCCCAGGTTTCCCTGGCGAGGGTAAAAAAGAATCTTGCCGAGGGCATTTACGATTACATTATGGCAGAGGCGGCCCTTTTCGGGGCGGATATCCACGCCGTGGCCTACGACAGCGCCAAGGCCATACCGGCGCTCAAAAAATTCCTGCAGGAAGCCGGGGCGGCAAAGTTTGGCGTAAACAAAATCCTCCCTTCGTTGGAAGACGTATTTGTCTCGGCGATAGAAGACTATGACCAGACAGAGCTTAAACAGGGTTAGGGCCGTCGCCTGGTAGGTATGACCAATCACAAGAAAGATCTCAAAATCGTTTGGCTCCTGGCCCGCCTGGTCTTTGCCGCCTATTTCAATTCCCTGAACAACGATTTTGTCTCTGACGATATCGCCGCTATTGCCGAGAATCCGGCGCTCACCAGCACAAATTATTTCGCGCAGGACCATTTTATATTTTTGCGGCCGCAAATTATTTCCACTGCGGTGAAAATTTTCGGACTGAACCGGGCGGCGCTAAGGCTGCTCAATATCCTTTTTCACTTGGGGACGGCGCTGACGGCGTATTTCTTCATTAAGCGGCTGAGCGGCGCGCAGGCCGCTTTTTTTGCCGCCATAATCTTTGCCGCGCATCCATTTTTAAGCGAAAGCGTCGCCTGGATTTCCGGGGGCACCTACGCCCAGTTTAATTTCTTCATTCTGCTCGCTCTTTTGCTCTATGCGTATTCACTGAAAAACAAAAAATTTTATCCAGTAGCAATCGGGGTTTATTTACTGGGCCTTTTTTCCACTGACCGCGCGATTATTTTCTTTCCCCTGCTTTTTCTATACACCGCCGCCTTCAGGGATTTAGGCAAAGACTGGAAGAGGCTAATCCCCTTCTTTATTTTAAGTTGTATCTGGGGCCTGCATCTGGCAGGGAGTTTCTCCCCGCGAATAGAGGGCCTCATGTCCGCAGGTTACGCCGGCCAGGCGATGCTTAACCCTTTGGTCCAGATACCCGTAGCAATTACCAGCTACCTGGAGCTGATCTTCTGGCCGCAAAAGCTCACCCTTTATCATTCCGAGATGAGTTTTACCTTTACTCAATATATCGCAAGGGGTTTTATCTTTCTTATATTTTTGGCAGTGATTATTTTTTCTTGGCGGCGCTCGCGGCAGATTTTTTTCTGGCTCTCTTTTTTCATGCTCAATCTTTTGCCGACCCTTACGCCTTTCGGCATTTCCTGGATTGTTGCGGAGCGCTACGGCTACCTGGCAAGCTTAGGCATCATCACCGCGGTTTCGCTTGGCCTGGGAAAAATATCCGGAAAAAAACATTTAAAATTAGCGGTATATATTATTTTCCCGGTGATTATCGTTGCGTTGATACTGCGCACCATTTTACGAAATGCGGATTGGAAAAATCAGGATCATCTCTGGCTGGCTACCGCGGTGACTTCACCATCCTGCCACTATAATCATAACAACCTTGGCGACCTCTACAGCCGGCGGGGAGAGTTGAGCCGGGCAGTGGAAGAGTTTAAAAGGGCGATCGAGCTGGCGCCGCATTACGCCGATGCCCACCATAATTTAGCCAACACTTACCAACAAATGGGGGAGATAGGGAATGCTATCAAAAATTACCAGCAAGCGATAGTTTATAATCCTAGTCTCTGGCAGTCGTATCAAAGTCTGGCCGCGATTTATGTTACGCGCCAAGATCTTTCTCTGGCTAAAGAATATATGCGCAAGGCCGCGCAGATTAACCCAAAAAATTCCTACCTGCGCGCAAACCTGGCGGTGATCCTTTTGCAGGCAGGGGAGAGGGAAGAGGCGGGGAGGGAATTAGAGGATGCCTTGCGTCTTGACCCGGAAAATCAGTTTGCCTGGCAGCTGCTGCAAAGCCTGCCGTAGCCGCCCGCCATATTCAGCCCCAAACTAAACTTATTCGATTAGAGTCTGTTGCCGAAGGGAAATATCCCCCTATATTCTCGACTCGCCAGCAAATTTATCTTCTCCACTCGGCGGCATTTTATTCTTCGAGCTATGTCGAGAAGATAAAATGCCGCCTCGGTCGAAGAATAACCACGCTGGCTCGCTCGAATAGTATTATTGGGGTTAGGCAACAGACTCGATTACAATAGGTTACAATTCTGATTCCCTCGTTACATCCAAGGCTATTGAAAGGCAAACAAGGCAAACAAGGCTATCAGGGCAACAGGGGTAAAGGGCTAAAAGGGCAGAGGGGCTACCAAGGCAAAGCCCTTTAATAGCCCCTTTGCCCTTCCTTAGCCCTGTTGCCTTATTGCCTTGAATAGCCCTGTTTGCCCTGCTTGCCTTAGTAGCCTTGTAACGCAGCTTCGCAAATTGCACATCAGCGTCGGAAAAAAAGCTTGACAAATAACATCTTTTAGCATATATTATCACATAAAGCAAAGATTAGCATATGAAGCATACCCCAACGTATAACACATACCTTATCATAAGCTACGATAAGCTAACATGATTATGGAGGCTTAACATAGATGAAGGAATTAACCCGTTTAACGGCAACTTACAGAATGGAGGGAATGCATGGGCAGAGATTATCTTTCACCTAAGGAAGTGGCCGGGTTGCTGCATATTTCCGCCCCGACAGTGAATTACTACACCAACCTCGGATTGTTGAGGGTCGAGGAAAGGAAAGGCAATAAGCGGCTCTACGACAGGAATGAAGTGCTGGTGAATTTCGCCAAAATTAAGCAGCTGCGCAAGCAGGGGTATTCGCTTAAGCTTATCCGTCAGCATCTTTACCGCTAACGCATATATTAATACAAAAGCCGGCTGAACTTTGCCGGCTAAGCAGGAGGTAAGGATGTTTGAAGGCTTAAACGGAATATTCAAACGTTACAAGGAAAAAGAGCAGGGCGCGCAGCCGGAGAAACCAAAGGCAAAGATTATTGCTGTCTGCAATCAGAAGGGCGGCTGCGGGAAAACCACTACCGCGATAAACCTGAGCGCCTGCCTGGCGAAAAACGGTTTCCGGGTTTTGTTGCTCGACCTGGACCCTCAGGCGCACGCTTCCCTGGGTTTAGGGATCGGGGTGGATAATCTGCGCTGGACAATTTATGACGTCTTAATCCATAACGTAGAGCTGGAAAAGGTAACGGTTCCCACCGCGGTGAATAACCTTTCGATCGTTCCGGCAAATCACCTGCTTTCCGGCGCGCAGCTGGAATTGGCGAATCTCCTCGGCAGGGAAAGCATCTTAAGGATAAATTTCAAGAAGTTGTTTTTGAACCAGCATTACGATTACTGTGTCATCGATACCGCGCCGACGCTTAATTTAGTTACGCTTAACGGCCTGGCCGCGGCATCGCACGTTTTGATCCCAATCCAGACGCATTATTTTTCCTTAGAGGGAATGAAGGAGCTTTTTTCCACCATTGAAATCGTCCGGGACAGGCTGAATCCGGACATCCGGGTGCTCGGCATCCTGCCCACGCTTTTTGACGGCAGGATGAAGATTAATCAGGAGATGCTGGCCGACCTGAGGGAATATTTTAGCAGCTTGGTTTTGAATACGGTGATCCGCAACAACAGCAAGGTTATCGAGGCCTCGCGCTACCGCAGGCCGGTGATTGATTACGCCCCGGAATCAAAGGGGGCCAAGGATTACCTGTCCCTGGCGCAGGAACTGGGCGCGCTTTTTGAAGATAATGCTTATGCAGATACAGCAAAAACCTGAAAATATCGTCAGGGAAATTTTTAAGTCAAGGGGTTCCCCGCGCAAAAGGATTTCTTCGATTTTCTCGCAGATGCGCCTGCATTGGCCGCTTGGCCCGCAGGGGGCGGCTGCCAAGGGCCTCGAAACTTACCCCGCCGGCATTGAAATCGGCAGCGCATCGGTCAAGGTAGCGCAATTAGCCAGGTCCGGGGGAAGTTTTGAAATCGTCAAATGCGGGTATCTGTCCTGTGCCGGTGCGGCGCCGGGGGCCGGCGCAAAATCAATGCGCGATTGCTTGGAAGAATTGGTTAAACAAAACAAGATTAGCGGAGAAGTGGTAACCAGCCTGCCGATCAATAAAATTCAGGCCCTTACCTTTGTGCTGCCGAATATGCCGGAAAATGAAATCGAATCGGCGCTGGTCTGGAAATTAAGGCAGAATCCGCCTGCCGGAACAACTTTCGAAGGCATCTGTTTTGATTATCTGGTGGTATCCGGTTATCAGGCCGACATGAACAAAGAGCTCCAGATTCTGGTGTTTGCCGCGTCCAAGGAAATGGTAATGGAGCAGGTGGAGCTTTTCCGGGGGTTGTCGCTTGAGCTGATCGCGGTGGAGCCCAAACCTTATGCCGCGCTGAACGCGCTTTTCTGGCTGGGGAGCATCCATCCCGAAGAGACAGCGCTGGTTTTGCAGTTAGGCGCGGCGCAGTCAGCGATTACTATCATGCATACGGCCGCGCCGAAACTAATGCGGCCGCTGGCGGTGTGCGGTAATTCTTTCAGCGAAGCGATTTCCAATTATCACCGGATGGATTTTCAGCAGGCCGAACAGCTTAAAATCCGCGAGGGGTTGAGCAAGGGCGCGTCTTCCGCGTGCCTGGCGGCCCTCTCCAGCCAGTTAGAGAGCTTGGTAGTGGATATCGAGCATACCTTCAAATATTTTTCGCATCAACTGATGAAGTCGCAGATCAATTCTTTTGACCACGTCATCCTCTGCGGCGGCAGCGCCCTGCTGAAGGGCCTGGATAAATTTTTGAGCGAAAGGCTGGAGGCGCCGGTAGAGGTCTTTAATCCCTTCTCTACTTTTAACCTTTATGCCCGGCAGGAATTAAGCCAGCAGGTCAAAGACAACGCCGCGGGTTTCTCCTCTGTCCTCGGCCTGGCGGCAAGGAATATCGAATGGTGAAATTAAAGGCGGTTAACCTGATTCCCAGGGAAATTTTGAGAAAGCCGCTTTTGCGGCAGTTCCTGTCGCTTTGTAAAAGGAACCGCTGGTTTCGTTACGGGGCCTTTGCCGCCGCGGCGCTGGCGCTCCTGGTTATCATCCATGCTTGCGCCGCGGGGCTGTGGCAAATTAATTTCGCCGCCGCAAAAAACGCGGCCCAGCAGGCGAAAACCCGGTTGGCTCAACTGCAGACGCAATTTCTGGAACTGGAAAAACAAAAGGCCGGCCTTTTTAAAGAGCAGGCCGCGAAGCAGCAGGAATTGGATTTTCTTTCTTCCACCATGTCCGGGGAAAAGAAGTATTCGAAATTGATGGCGCTGATCTCGGGTTTTGTCCCGGAGGATTTATGGGTCAATCATTTTACTTTTAGCGGCGCTGAAGTCCAGATAATCGGCTCCATGCTGAATAACCAGTTAGTCAGCCAGTTTATGGAGAACTTAGACAAATCCGGGGTGTTTAAGAACAGCGCTTTTACTTACAGCGAAAAACAGGTGATCGAAAACCACACGATTTATAATTTTCAGATTACCACCGAGCCCATCTGGGACCACGGGGAGTTAAAGGGATGACACAGATGGATTTACAGGCGCGGGTAAATTTGATTAAGGAAAAATTCGCTAAGCTAAAAAGCGGCGAGCGCCGCCTGATCCTGGCCCTGGCGGCGGCGCTTGCGCTTACGTTTTATTTCCGTTTATTCATCAAGCCGGCGATGGGCAGGATTGCCGTCTTGAAAAAACAGACGCAGGATAACAAGGACCGCGCCAGGCTTTATCAATCCCAATTTCCCGATCTGGACAAAGAAAGGAAGGGACTGCTTAAAATCAGGCAGAGTATCGCTCAGATGAAGGAAGATATCCGCGGTATCCAGTCGCGGCTGATTAATGCCGCGCAGGTGCCGCAGTTATTGATGGCGCTGATAAAATCGGCGCAGGGCCTGCAGATAGATTTTCAGTCAGTAAAACAGAAGATAGAGGCGGATAGAGGCGGTTTATCGCGGCTCTACATTGATTTAAAATTTGACGCCGGTTACGAGGACACGGTCAACTATATTAGGAAGGTGGAAGGGATTTCGGATTTTCTGAAATTAGAAGAGATCGATGTTTCGCCTTCAAAGAAATCCCCGCGCAGCCTGATTACCGTTTCCTCGACCCTGAGCAGTATCCTGGCGGATAATCCGGCAAGGGAAGGCGAACTGCCATTAAAGGCGGCCAAGGTTCAGGAGCCAAAAGTTACCATTAAGCATAACCCGCTGATGCCGAGGCTCAACCTCGGCCAGGAGAAGAAAAAAGACCTGAGGGTCAGCGGCATAACCTTCCGCTCTACGGCGGGCGCCTCCAGCGCGATTATCAATGATACTGTCCTCAGGGAAGGCGATGAAATCGACGGGGCCACAATCGAACGGATCTCCCCGGACTCGATCACCGTTAAAGACGGGCCGGAGACTTATGAAGTCAAAGTGGAGCGTTAATGAGAATGGAGAAAATCAATGCATAGGACGATGAAGAGCGGATTTTTGGCATTATTATTTTTATTCCTCTTGAGCTTTTCACTTTATCCGCAGACGGCCTCTCCGCCGGAATCCGGCATCCCCGACGCCTTTAGGCAGGCGCTGAAGGATTCCAAGCCTGACCCCTTGAAGGAGAAAATCACCCTGGATTATAAAGACGCGGATATTTCCACGGTGCTGCGCTCCTTAAGCTACACCTACGGCCTTAACTTAGTTACTTCTACCGAAGTTAAAGGCAAGGTAACTATCAATCTAAAAGATATCACCTTAAGCGAAGCGCTGGAAGCCATCCTCTCCACCAACGGCTACAATTACATCCAGAAGGGAGAGATAATTTATGTTACCCCCGGCAACAGCGAAGGCGGACAGTTATTGAGCGAGCCGATTACCTTAAAATACCTCAAGGCCGTGGACGCGCAGAACCTTTTGCGCAAGGTATTATCTCCTAAGGGGGATATCAAGGTGGACGAAGTAGCTAACATGCTGATCGTCACCGACTTTCAGGCCAACGTGGAAAAATTAAAACAGCTCCTAAAGAACATTGACCGGCCGCCGCAGCAGGTGCTCATCGAGGCAAAAATTATTGATATCACCTCCAAGGATTTACGCAACTTAGGCGTTACCTGGCAGGCGGATTATAATCCGCTGCACGGGATCTTCGGCCGCAACACCCCGGCTGATGAAAGGTTAAAGGGGACGATGACCTTAGGCGGGCCTTCCTCCAGCCTTTCCGGAGGGCAGTTTAAAATTGACACCTTTATCTTAAAGGGCCTGACTGCCACCGCGACCATTGACGCCTTAATCCAGGACCAGAGGGCCAATCTCCTGGCTACTCCTTCGATCGCGGTTTTAAATAACCGCGAGGCGCGGATTATTATCGGCGAAAAGGTCCCCTACAAGGAACGCACCCAGACTACCACCGGCACTACCGAAACCACCAAATTTATCGACGTGGGGACTACCTTGAGAGTGACCCCTTCGATTAATGCCGACGGTTACATCACGATGAATATCCATCCGGAGGTTTCTTCCGTGACCGCCTTGCTGGACGCCGGCCCGCGCATCACCACGCGCGAGGCAGACACCATCGTGCGCATCAAGGAGGGCGAGACCCTGGTGATCGGCGGCCTGATTAAGCAGGAAGATAACAGCACGGTCAGCCGCATTCCCATCTTAGGTTATATCCCGATTTTAGGTTATCTTTTTAGCGACCGCAGCAAGGACCAAAGCCAGATGGAGTTAGCGGTTTTTATCACCCCGAAGATCCTGCGTTCTTATGAAGAGATGAGCGCCGAAGGCAAGACCCGCCTGCAGGAAGAGGCCTACGTGAATATTATGTCCGCCTCCGGCCTGAATGTGCAGATGAAATTGTTTGAGAAGGCAAAAAATCTGGCGATGGATATGGGGCTGGAGCCGCGGGGCAAGGAGGACTGGCAGCGTAGATACGAGGCCTTAAGTATTTTTGAAAGTATCTTTACCCAATTCCCCGAGGGCGCAAAGGCGGCAGAGGCAGGTTACGAGGCGGCTAAGCTTTATGATCAATTAGGCGAATTATACCCGGGCAGGGATTTGTGCGCCAAAATAATTTCCAGTTATCCCAATTCGCCTTTTGCCGCCAAGGCCAAAGAATTATACAACCGCATCAGCGCCCGCTTAGCCAAGAGGGCCGGCGATAAATCAACCCGGGAAAATCTGGCCAAGGCAAAAGAAGGGCAGAGGAAGTTGGAGCAATTAGAGCGCGAGCGCAGGGAATTGGAGGCGCAAAAAAACGCGGTAAAACAGGAACGCGAACGGCTGGCCGAAAGCGAGGCGCGCAGGAACCAAGAAGAAGATCAGCTGCGCAAGGAAAAGGCCGAGCGCGATAGTTTGGAAAAGGGGCGCCTTGCCCGCGCAGAGGAGCGTAACAGGCAGGAGGCAGAGGAGTTACAACGAGAAAGAGAAGCCAAAGAGAGATGGGATGCGGAGCGAAAACAGGGGGAGACAGCAGAGAAGGCTAGGGCTGAGGCTGAGGCACGGCAAAAAGAAAAAGCCGCTGCCGAGAAAGCCGAACAGGAGCGCCTTGGCCGCGGAGCAGCCGAGCGGGAGAAGGCGCAAAGCGCCATTTTAGCCGAAACCGAAAAGGGTTCGCGCCTGAAAGCTGAAGAGGAGCAGAGGCAGCAGGAGGCGCGCAAAAGGCAAGAGGCAGAGCAGATCGAGAAGGAAAGGGCCGCCGTGGAAAAGGCGGAGCGCGAGCGTATTTTCCGCGAAGAGGCGCGGAAAGAATTGGAGCAGGAGCGCATTGCCAGGGAAAGGGCTGCCGCGGA
>Ga0156240_173_pt1 | contig 11539 bp, 8 predicted proteins | sample RifCSPlowO2_12_FD_107887 | JGI IMG/M metagenome (GOLD analysis project Ga0156240, IMG submission 107887) | Omnitrophica WOR_2 bacterium RIFCSPLOWO2_12_FULL_51_8
TTCGCGCCTCTTAAAAGACCGGATCATTTTTATCGGCACGCCGATCGATGATTACGTGGCAAACCTGGTGGTTGCCCAGATGCTTTTCTTGCAGATGGAAGATGTTACTAAAGATATCAGTGTCTATGTCAATTCGCCCGGCGGCTCGGTGACCAGCGGCCTGGCAATATACGACACCATGCAGTTTGTGAAATGCGACGTGGCAACTTATTGCGTGGGCCAGGCCTCCAGCATGGGGGCGCTGCTTTTGTGCGCCGGCACTAAGGGCAAACGCCACGGCCTGCCTAACTCCCGGGTGATGATCCACCAGCCCTGGGGCGGCATTCAGGGCGCAGCCGAAGATATCTCCCGCCACGCCAAGGAGATTTTAAAGATGCGCGACCGGATTAACGAAATCCTGGCGAAACACACCGGCCAGCTGGTAGAAAAGGTCCAGAAGGATACTGACCGCGACTATTTTATGTCTGCCCAAGAGGCGCTGGAATACCGCCTGATTGATGAGGTGATAATTCCGGGAGAGAAGAAGAAATAATAAGGAGTTTGTGAAATGAGAAAGAACTATTTATTGACCCCTGGCCCGACGCCGCTGCCACCGCAGGTTACCGAGGCAATGGCCCGCCCGATCATCCATCACCGCACCCCGCAGTTCCAGGCGGTAATCAAGGAAGTCAGCGAAGGCTTGAAGTTTGTTTTTCAGACCAAGAATGACGTCTACATCCTGGCTTCATCCGGCACCGGGGCGATGGAGGCGGCAGTGGCCAATTTATTATCGCCTGGGGAGACGGCGCTGACTATTCAGGGCGGGAAATTCGGCGAGCGCTGGACTGAGCTTTGCGCTGCCTATGGGATCAATACCGAAGTAATCGAAGTAGAATGGGGCAAGGCGGTTGACCCCAGGGAAGTGGAGAAGAAATTAAAGTCAAACCCGGAGATCAAAGCGGTGTTTGCCACGCTCTGCGAGACCTCTACCGGCGTGGACACGGATATCGAGGCGCTGGGCAAGGCCGTGAAAGAAACAGAGGCAGCGCTGGTTGTGGATGCCATCAGCGGCTTAGGGGCGATTGACCTGAAGACCGACGAGTGGGCGGTGGATGCGGCGGTCTCCGGCTCGCAAAAAGGCCTGATGCTTCCGCCGGGTTTAGGCTTTATTACCGTCAGCGCCAAGGCCCTTAAGTTGGTAGAGACTTCAAAAAATTCCCGTTATTATCTTGACCTGCGCAAAGCCAGAAAGGCGCTGCAGTCCGTTGATACGCCGTTTACCCCGGCGATAACATTGATTATCGCACTGAGCGAAGCCCTGAAGATGATGCGCCAGGACGGATTGGAAAACATTTTCCTGCGCCACAAAAAAATGGCGCAAGCCACGCGCTCTGCGATAAAGGCGCTCGGCCTGGAGTTATTTGCGTCGGCTGCCCCTTCCGACGTAGTCACCGCGGTGAAAGTCCCGGCGGGGATAGACGGAGAAAAATTGGTCAAGACCATGCGCGATACCTACGGCGTAACCATTGCCGGGGGACAAGCGGAACTGAAAGGAAAGGTTTTTCGCGTCGCGCATATGGGTTTTATCGAGGAGTTCGATATCATCGCCGGAATTTCCTGCTTAGAAAAGGTCCTCGCTCAGATGGGTTATCAGTTTACCCTGGGGGCGGGGGTCAAGGCGGCGGAGGAAATATTTCTGAAATGATGGGAGGTTTTTGAGAGATGATTAAGATATTAGTCAGCGATCCGCTGTCGGAAGAAGGGTTAAAGATTCTGCAGGAAGTTAAGGATTTCGCCGTAGATGTCCAAACCGGGCTTAAGCCGGAAACGTTGCGCCAGATTATCAAGGATTATGAGGCCTTGATTGTGAGAAGCGCGACCAAGGTCAGCAAAGAGGTTATCGCCGCCGCTGCCAATCTGCGGGTGATCGGCCGGGCAGGCGTAGGCCTGGATAACGTGGACCTGGAGGCAGCTACGCAAAAAGGCATCATCGTGATGAATACGCCCGCCGGAAATACCATCTCTACGGCAGAGCACACCATGAGCATGATCTTAGCGCTTTCCCGGAATATCCCGCAGGCGAATAGCTCCACCCGTAAAGGCGAATGGAGACGTTCTAAATTTATGGGGGTGGAGCTTTACGGTAAGACACTGGGTATCATCGGTCTGGGCAGGATCGGTTCGGAGGTGGCGCGCCGGGCCTTATCCTTCGGGATGAAGATACTGGCCTATGACCCGTTCCTGTCGCGCCAGGTTGCCGAGGGTTTAGGCATCGAGGTAGCGGAATTAAACGACGTCCTGGAACGCGCGGATTATATTACGGTGCATACCCCGCTCACCGATGAGACTAAGCATATGATTTCCGGGGCGCAGTTTTCCCGGATGAAAAACGGGGTGCGCATGATTAACTGCGCGCGCGGAGGGATTATTGACGAGGTGGCGCTGGCAGAGGCGCTTAAAGGCGGCAAGGTCGCCGGGGCGGCGATCGATGTATTCGAGAAAGAGCCGATTGACCCGGAGAGCGAACTCTTGAAGCTTGAAAATGTGGTGGTTACCCCGCATCTGGGGGCGTCTACCGAAGAGGCGCAGGTAAATGTGGCCATCGAGGTGGCGCAGATCGTGCGCGACGCGCTTTTAGGCAAAGGCATCCGCAATGCCGCAAATTACCCCTGTTTAGAGGCAGAGGTCTGCAAGATCCTCGACCCCTACATAAATTTGTGCGAAAAATTGGGTAATTTCGCCGGCCAACTGGCTGAGGGCAGGTTCCAGGAAGTCAGCATCAATTATAGCGGAGAGATTAACCAGTATGATTTGAGCCCTCTGACCATGGCCTTATCCAAAGGCATTCTTTCCCCGATTCTGAAAGAGACGGTAAACTTTATCAATGCCACCAGCCTGGCTAAGGAGCGGGGGATCAAAATCAAGGAATCCAAGTCTTCGATGGAGCAGGAATTTGTCACCCTGGTAGAGCTGGAGATTAAGACCGACAGAGAAAGCAAGAAAATTGCCGGCACGCTATCAGCGAACAAACAGCCGCGTATCGTCAAAATCGACGGCTATTACGTGGAGATACCGCCTGCCGGAGAAATGATTTTTATCCAGAACTGGGACAAGCCCGGGATTATCGGTGGCCTGGGGACATTGCTGGGTAAGCACGGCGTTAATATCGCCGCGATGAGCTTCGGGCGCGATAAACCCGGAGGAAAATCAGTCAGCGTCTTAAATGTGGACAGCCCGATTTCCGCGGAGATCATGGGCGAGATCAAAAAACTGGAGAATATCCTCACTGCGAAGGTGATTAGATTATGAGCAAGCGAAAAGCGCAAAGCGGGAAATGGAAAATTGAAGCTTTTAGTCTTGTGTCTTGTGTCTTGTGTCTTGTGTCTTGTGTCTTGTGTCTTGTGTCTAAATGCATTGCCGAAGAAATCACCATCCTCTACACCGGCAATACCCGCGCCATGCTCTATCACTGCGATTGTCCCAGAGAGCCGGACGGGGGAGTGGCCCGCCGGGCCGCCCTGGTCAGGGAATTGAGAACTAAATACCCCGGCGCATTGCTCTTAGATTCCGGGAATTTTTTTGCCGGCGGCCCATACGATAATTATTCCCAGAATACGCAGTTAGATAAAGAACGCTCGCTGATCAACCTGCAGGCCATGGCCCTGATGCGATATGACGCCCTGGCGCTTGGCGAGGCCGAGTTTAATTTTGGCTGGGATTTCTTCAAGGAGAATACCGCTGTCTTCGGCCCGGCAATCCTTTCCTGTAATTTCACCCAGGGGAAGGTCCTGCCTGATATGATAAAGGAAGCAGCGGGGGTAAAAATCGGCATTATCGGCCTGACCAGCCCCCTGGCGCGCCAGAAAGCGGCGGGCGTGGAATTCGGCGATGCCAAACCCGCGCTAACCGCGCGCGTCGCCGGATTGAAAAAGCGCGGGGCAGATATCGTCGTGCTTTTGGCTAATTTGGATGAGGAAGAGGCCCTGGGTTTAGTTGATGAGGTCAGGGGAATAGATATTTTGATTACCGGGCGCGCCCCGCGCAACGTCGAGACAGCGCGGAAGGCTGCCGCCGGGACGATAATCTTGCAGCCGGCCTGGCAGGGCCGCAAGTTAGGCAGGCTTACCCTTGTCCTGAAAGACAGGAAGATTATTGATTACCAGACCGAATACCTGCGGCTTTCGGATAAGATTGTCGAAGACGGGGAGGCCTTGAAGATCCTGCCCCGCTGTTTTTCCGACGAAGACTGCAGGAAAGAAGGGTTTTCCGGTTTTTGCGCCGATCCCGGCAAGATAGGCGCGCAGTGCCAGTTTAGAAAGGCGAATAAAGTAACCCTTTCGGTGATCAGTTCCCGCGCCTGCGTTTCCTGCAACCCGCTGCCGGTAACGGAATACTTAAAGAGCCGTTTCCCCGGCTTAGCGGTTACTTATGATTATTACCCGGATTCGCGGCAGGCGGTAAAGGCGGCGCAAGACCTAAAGCTCGAGGCGCTGCCTGCATATCTATTGGGAAGCGAGATCGAAAATGAGGCCGCCTTCCCCGGGTTAAAACAGAATCTGGTCAAGGCAGGCCATTTTTATGCATTAAGGCCGAGCTTTGCCGGAGTGGCTTATTTTTTCCGCCGTCCTAAATTAAAAGGGCGGGTGGATTTGTTTATCAGCCTGTATAATAAGGAGAGCGCGGGGCTGCTGGAGGCAATCAAAGATCTTAATCCGGCGGTGCATTTCCTGGTGGTAGAAAGGCAGCCGGATAGCTTCGAGGCCGCCGGCGGCAACTTAGAAGTCGAAGAGGATAAGCGCGCCCTTTGCATCGGGGGACATTTTCCGTCGAGATTCTGGGATTATATTATCTGCCGGGCCAAGTCCAGCAATAGCTCCTGGTGGGAGAAATGCGCCATAGGCCTGGATGCCGCCAAGGTCAGCGCCTGCGCCCAGGGCCCGGAGGCAAACCGCCTGTTGAGGGAAAACAGCGCTTTAAACAAAGAGCTGTCGGTGATGTTCGGGCCAACGTATCTGGTGGATAACCAGGAAATTTTCAGCTCCCGGGGCGAAGTTACCAAGGAAGAATTAAAAAAGATGCTAGCGAGGTGAAGAGATGGGCAATAAAGCGCAAATTCACATTATTGACGTCACGAACCGCGACGGGGTGCAGACTTCCCGCATCTGCCTTTCTAAGCTGCAGAAGACGATGATCAATCTGTTCCTGAACGAGATGGGCGTATTCCAGTCGGAATTCGGTTTCCCGGTGACGCGGCATGAAACAAATTATCTGAATGCCAACCTGGAGCTGGCGAAACTAAAAGTCATTTCTCCCATCCGGCTGGGCGGATGGGTGCGGGCGACAAAAGAAGACGTCAGGGCCGCTTTCAAGCTGGCGCCGCAAATCAGACATCTGAATCTATCCATCTCTACCTCCGACCAGATGATCCTGCATAAATTTAGAGGCAAACTTGACCACGTCTCGGTGGTAAAAGAGATGGTTGAGGCGGTGAAATTAGCGCTGCATGAAGGAGCGGATTCGGTAGGGGTTAACGCCGAGGACGCCTCGCGCACGCGGCTGGACTATTTAATCGAGTTTGCCAACGCTGCCAAGGCCGCGGGGGCGGCGCGCATCCGTTATTGCGACACCTTAGGCTGCGATACGCCGTTCAGTATCTCTGAGAGGATAAAGGTTTTGGCCGAGGCGGTCTCTATGTCTATCGAAATCCACTGTCACAATGATTTAGGCATGGTGGTTGCCAATTCCCTGGCCGGGGCTAAGGCCGCCTGCGATTCGGGCTGCGACGCATATATAAATACCTGCATTAACGGCATGGGTGAGCGCGCCGGGAACGCGGACCTGGTCTCGGTAATCCTGAGTCTCAAATACGGCAGCGGCATGCAGGGATACCCGTTGAGCGAAAAGATCAACTTGAAGGCTGCCTGGAAGACCTGCAAGTACGCCTCATACGCCTTTGGCGTGCCTATCCCGATCAACCAGCCGGGCGTAGGCGCCAATGCCTTTGCCCATGAATCCGGGATACACGCCGACGGGGCGCTGAAAGACAGACGTAACTACGAGCTTTATGATTTTGAAGAGCTGGGCCGCGGCGAGCCGGAAATCATTGAGACCGGCCGCAAGATTACCGCGGGGGAGTATTCCGGGATCAAGGGTTTCCGCAATGTCTATGAAAAACTGGAGTTGGCTTTCCGTAATGACGAAGAGGCGGCGCGGATCCTGGAGCTGGTCCGCTATGCCAATGTGCATAACCAGAAACCGCTGGTGGACGAGGAGCTGAAATTTATCGCCGCTTATCCGGACATCGCGCGCAAGATCTTTACTATGACTCCGTAAACATGCCATGGGGACTGTCCCCGCCAAAGCTATAGGCAATATTGAAAGGGGACTGTCCCACCTAAAGCTTCGAAGATTATGAACACTATAGTCGTAGGCACACAGTGGGGCGACGAAGGCAAGGGTAAGGTCATTGATATCTTATCCGAGAAGGCCGACTTTATCGTGCGCTATCAGGGCGGCAACAATGCCGGCCACACGGTAGTAGTCGATGGCAAGGAATATATCTTTCATCTTATTCCTTCGGGGATTCTGCATAAAGGCAAGGTTTGCTGTATAGGCAATGGCGTCGTGGTCGACCCGCAGGTTTTGCTTCAGGAGATCAAAGGCCTGGAGAAGGCGGGCATCCGTATAGACGGCCGGCTGAAGATTTCTTCGCTGGCGCACGTCATCCTGCCGTACCATAAGATCTTAGACCAGCTGCGCGAAACTAAGCGCGCGCATAAGATCGGGACTACCGGGCGCGGCATCGGCCCCAGTTACGCCGATAAAACTATCCGCTGTGGCATCCGGATGGCTGACCTTTTGAACCGCCGGGTTTTGCGCGAAAAACTGAAGGATAACCTGAGGGAAAAAAACGAGATTTTTAAAAAGGTATACGCTCACCCGGGCTTTGATTTCAGCCGGATATACGAGGAATACTTAGATTACGGCAGGGCATTGTCCCGCTATATTTCTAACTGCGCCTTATTGCTGAACCGGGCTGTGGCGCTGAAAAAAGACATCCTTTTTGAGGGCGCGCAGGGCACTTTTCTCGACATTGATTTCGGGACTTACCCCTTTGTGACTTCTTCATCGGCCACTGCCGGAGGCGCCTGCATCGGCACAGGCGTGTCCCCGGTTTTGATGGATAAGGTAATCGGCGTGGCCAAGGCCTATACCACCCGCGTCGGAGAAGGGCCTTTTCCCACGGAATTTCTCCCGCCTTTCGCTGAAATGATGCGCGACCGCGGCAATGAATTCGGCGCCACCACCGGCAGGCCGCGCCGCTGCGGCTGGTTTGACAGCGTGATGGCCAGGTACGCGGTGTTGATCAACGGCATCAAGGAGCTGGCGATTATGAAGATGGATGTGTTAGACGGCCTAAAGAAAATCGAGATCTGCGTTGCCTATAAATATAAAGGTAAGAAATTCCGGGAATTCCCCGATGACTGGGAAGTCTTGACCCGCGCCAAGCCGGTGTATAAGTCGGTTCCCGGATGGGAAAAGGCGCCGGGCAGGTCTCAGGGTTTCGCCCGGCTGCATCCCAACGCCAAAAGTTACCTCAGGCGCCTGGAGGACCTGTTGGGCGCGAAAATCAGCATGGTCTCTGTAGGCTCTTCACGGGCCGAAACAATAATAATATAGGTAAGACAGTCAGGCTAGGTTATGCCGGAAAACTACCCTAATACGATTGCGGTTACGGTTGACAAAAGCCATATTGTCACTATCGGCGAGCGGCTCTACAGCGAATCCGTAGAATTAGTGCGCGAGCTGATAAACAATGCTTATGACGCCGATGCCAGCGAAGTAAGGCTTACTGTCGCTGAGGACCAGATTATTGTGGAGGATAACGGCTCAGGCATGGACATAGACGGCCTGCGCCAGTATTTTAATATCGGCTCCACCGCCAAGCGGGAAAATCCTCTTTCTCCGAAATTTAAGAGGCAGCGTATTGGCGAGTTCGGCATCGGAAAGTTCGCTTCGCTTTCTGCCTGCGCGCGTTTTGAAGTCTGGACAAAAAAAGGGGAATTTCAGGCGCGGGTTATTTTTGACAAGAAGGAATGGGAAGATTCCGGGGACAGATGGCCCCTGCCGTTTGAAATTGAGGAGCCGGCACAGCGCTTCAGAGACGGCACAAAGGTTACCCTCTTCGGCCTGAATAAAAAATTTGACCTTGCGGATATTGAGAGGCGGATTATTGAGGCAGTGCCGATTAAAGCGGATAATTTTTCGGTCTATATCAACGCGCGCAAGGTAAATCCCCGTATGGCCGTCGGCCACAGAATTCCTTTCCTGGAGGGCACTGAATACGGTATTATTCACGGCGAGATTGTGATTGCGCCGGCTGCAGAGCAGGATATTTCCGAAGCCGGGATAGAATGTAAAGTAAAACAGGTAACCGTAACCCGCGACTTTTTCGGCCTGGAGAAATGGGTAGCCGACATTGCCCGTATCCGCGGAGAGGTGAATGCGGATTTTCTCTCCGTAACCAGCGACCGCAGCGGTTTTGTCAAAGATACGCCGCAGTACGGGAAATTCCTGGAAGTGATGCGGCAGATAGTAGAGCGCGCCAAGCCGATTTTAGATGAACTGGCGGACCGCAAAGAGAATAGACGTATCCGCCGATCGCTAAGCGAGGTTTTGGAAAAAGTGCGCACTGCCCTGACGTTAAATCCGGATTACTGCCCGGAAGGCTGGCTGCCGGTGGGGGACGCGCAGTCGGATACAGGGCAGCCAGGTTATGTCTCTGTCCAGAAAGACGCCGCAGACAGCGATGAGGCAGCGGGGGCCGGCGGGGAGAAAGAGCCAAAGCCGCAAAGGAAGCGTCGCAGGAAACCGGCGGTAAAGCGCTTGAGCACCACCGCGGTGATAAAGAAATTAAAAATGGGCCAGCAGGGAGTAAGCTGCTGCGTTGACCATTTAGGCCCGGAGGAGCCGGAATGCATCAGCGAAGGCAGTATAATTTATATCAACCGCGACCATCCGCTTTATCAAAAGGAGGCGCAGAAGAAAGACACCTATATCCTGCATATCGCGCGCTTGCTTACGCAGGAGATCTGCCTAATGAAAGACCCGCGCAACCCCCGTCAGGCCTTCGCGCGCCAAAGTAAACTCCTTAAAGACGCGCTGGTGGAGCAGGGGACCGTTGGCCAGCCGGTTAGCCGAAAGTAATTGACAAGCTCAATTTTTTATGGTAAGAATTATACAACGATTGGGCAAAGTGGTATGTTTGAAGGGGGAACTGCCACGTAAAAATAATTTCCCGCCACTCGTTTATTGTAAGGGCGGGATCCCGCCCTTGATACTAAGATATTAGTGCGGGAAAAACCTTCGCTTGAAAAGCGGAGGTTTTTTATTTAAATCCTATGCAAACTATAATCCTAGAAAGATCTCCGAAAAAAAGCAAGATCCTTAGCTCAAATCAGATTTTAGATTTATTAAAGGAGACTAAAACTTCTTCTGATTGGAGCTTTGAAGGCACAACTCCAAGCCAGACTTCTAAATTAACACATTGTTATCATCGCTATCCCGCGAAATTTATTCCTCAGCTAGTAGAAAAATTGATGGACGAATATCTTATTGGATTTGGGCCGTTCTATGTTAATGATTTGTTTATGGGGAGTGGCACAACGTTAGCGTGCGCCATTGCACGAGGGTATTTTGCTAGCACTACAGGGAGGATTTATAAATGCAGCGCAAATTCCATCTGCTAAATTCACCAAAATATTTTTCAATTAGTGAAAGCTATGGCCTGTTTGGGGTAAGTGAAAGAAACTTAAATCAATTAGCCAATATTTGGAAAGGTGACATTGTATTTTACTATACGGCGCATAAAGTTGGATTGAGAACCTCTGGTTTTATTCACGGTCCTTTTGAAGTTACAAGTGAGTTGTTTTATAATGACGAAATTGTATGGACCAAAGATGACCTGCATCGCGGGAAAGACAAATATCCTCATAGAATAAAATTTGAATATTTAAAAGAGCATATTTGTTTAAATCCAATACCGATTGAAATATTTTGGGACCTAAAGGAAGAAGGTAAGATAAAAACTGTTATAGATAGCTCAGCTTTAATCGATAAGGCAGTTATAAGTCTTTTGGACGAAGAGGGAATATTACTATTGCAAGCTCTCTTACAGGAAAATCCAAAAAGTGGAAAATATTCAAATGAATATAAAGGTCGCGACTTTCGTGAAGAAAAGATAGATCTGTTACAATTTAAGGGTGACAAGATTAAAGAATTTAAAATGGAATCGTATCTCGAAGCATATTTATTAAGGAGTCCTAAAATAATTCATGAACTCGCGGGTTTTAAAGATGGAGTGAATGAGAGCTATGAATACAATATTTTAAATCAAGTGAGTACCTATATCGCTGGTGGAGCCATAGATATAGTTTGTTTATATAAAAAGAAAGTCTTAGGCATGTGGCTAACAATAAATGCTACTGTTTTTGAATTAAAAAAGGGAGTTATTGATCCGTTTTTTGTAGAGCAATTAGCAAGATACATAGAATGGACGGCTCGTTTGATACCTGGTGCTAAACATAGGATGATCAAAGGTGTTTTAATAGGCAGGGATTTTGGTGAGCAAAACGAATCTAAGAATTTATTAAGACATCGCATTAAAGATGCAGGTTCCTTATATGATATTAAGTGTTACACATACTTGGTCGAAAATCATAAATTAATATTTTATCCATTGGAGGGTTAAAAATGCTTGATAGAAATGTTGTAAAAGAATTTCTAGAAGCAGCGCTTAGAGAAAGAAGAATCAAGATTCCTAATGGTATTTCCAAAATGTCGCTTACCGAAACCTTCTGTCAATTTACCGAAGATGACTATTACGAATGGATTAAAGACAACTTCAAAACCTTCTTCGACCATGGCACGCCAGATTGGAATTGGATTAGAGAAAGGATTAGTCATTATTCAAAGATTTAAGCCTCCATATTCAGAGTAACATTAAATACTCTGATGAATCAAGGTGTATTGGTAAGCTGTCGTGTGAAAAAGAATATTTTTTTGTTGCCTTGGATATAGTTACAAAAGAAATCCACCGGATATTAAAACCCACAAAAGCAATGGCGTGGTTAATAGGGGATCAATGCAAACAAAAGAAATATATCCCTGTTGGTTTTAAATTATATGAAATATTAGTAAAATATTTTGAACCAATAGACTTAATTTGTATTTCAAGGCATAACCAAACTTCAAATACTCCTATTTGGCACGAAAGAGCGAGAATGTATAATTTTTATCTTAGAGGATTTAAATATTTGTTTTTAATGAAGAAGCGCTAATTAAAGAAAAAATGAAATTCAAGAAGGATTGAGAAGAAATATCGAGGCAATTCTTGCAGAACCGTTTGCATAATATTATGTTTAATTCTGCATAGAAAAATGAGTAGTAAATATTGGTAGAGTTTAATTCAGGATTTGAAAAAAAAGCCGGCTCCAATGGATAAAAAAGGCGGTAGAAAACTATATTTAGCGACCTTTGAGTTTATCAGCGGCGAGTATGG
>Ga0156240_132_pt1 | contig 11341 bp, 12 predicted proteins | sample RifCSPlowO2_12_FD_107887 | JGI IMG/M metagenome (GOLD analysis project Ga0156240, IMG submission 107887) | Omnitrophica WOR_2 bacterium RIFCSPLOWO2_12_FULL_51_8
GCTATGCTTCCCGGGCAGAAAAAACTCGTGGAGGGGTTAATCTTTTTCGTCTCGAGGCCGGAGACGGCCACCACTAACTTGAACAATGAGCCTGCCGGATACGCCCCGCTTATCGCGCGGTTGAACATCGGGCCGCGCGGGTCATTTAGGAAATTATTTATTCCGGCCTGCGATTTATCGGCAAATACCGCGGGGTCGAAACCAGGCGAGCTGGCCAGGGCCAGGACCTCGCCGGTGTAAGGGGCAAGAATAATCGCGCATCCCTTTTTTCCAGCGATTTTTTCTTCGGCGATCCTCTGCATCCTTATATCAATAGTCAACTGGATATCTTTACCGTTAAGCGGAAGCTTAAAACCCAGAAGCTTCACGAACCTCCCTCGGTGGTCTACTACGGAAGACACCCCGCCCTCTTCCTGGCGCAGGTAATAGTCATATCTTTCCTCTACCCCGCCGAAGCCGACGATATCTTTAGTCTTGTACCCGTAAGATGCCAGTTTAGTCAAACGCCAGCTGTCTATTTCGCTGACATATCCGATCAAATGGCTGGCTAAGCTGCCATAGGGATAATCCCTCCTGGGATTGGGCTGGATGATTATTCCCGGGATTTCGATTTTAAGTTCTTCCAGAGCGATGGCTTTGTCGATGGCAATATTCCTGGCGATAGCGACGGGGATTGAGGGAGCTATATAGCCGTCCTGGTATGCCTTGAATAATCCTTTGGGGCTGACGGCTAAGACCGCCGCTATGCCTTCCAGGGAGGAATACCCTGCCTGGATTGCTTCCTGAGGTAAAACCAGCAGATCGTAGGAAAGCTTATTCCCCGCTACCACGCGGCCTTCCCGGTCGACGATCTTCCCGCGGCAGCCTGCCTGAGAGACCAGCCGGATGCAGTTTTTCTGGCTCAACTGGCGTAACTTAGCCCCCTGCGCCACCATCAGGTTCAGCAGCCCGGACACCAGGACCAAAAATAAAAAAATTATGCAGAAAAAGACAAATTTGGCTCTAGTCATCTTGGATGGAGACCTCATCTTGAATGGAGGTCTCCCTCTGGGCAGGCGGGCGATAAGACACGCTCTGGATGAACTTAAACACCGGCGGCCAGGCAAGCGCCGTATACAACGACGAGACCAGCGCGATCCGTAAGAATATGCCCGGCGGAATGCCTTTGCCCTGGAAAATCAGGCTCGAGCCGCAAAAAATATTTTGCAGGACGGCGGCAACAAATACCGCCCCCATGCGCGCAGGATCGTAATCTAAACAGACCTTACGGGAAAACCCGATAATCAATAAGCCCCAGAGGGGAAACAGCAGGATATTGCTGTAAACGGGGCCTGGGCCGAGAATATCCTTGAGCAGGCCGCTGGTTAAACTAAAAAATAACGCCCAACCTTGCCCAAAAATAAAACAGGCGCTGATTGCGCAGATCAGTAATAAATCTGGCTTTGTGCCGAAAATCTTAAGCGGGGCAGGAAAAGCCGCCTGCAGTATACACGAGGTAATAATGCAGATAAAAAAAATAATTTTTCTCATTGCTGCACTACGACCAGGACCTCTTCGATATTGGCAAGGTTCACCGCCGGCCGGATCAAGCAATAACGGCTTAAACCGGAAAATTCCTTGCCGATATCCACCACCGTGCCGATGGGGATGCCTTTGGGAAAGGCCTCGTTGAATCCGGAGGTAACCACTGTATCCTGCAGCCGGATATCCGGATTCTCCGGCAGATACCGCATCATCAGGCGGGCGCCCAAGGTGCCGGAGACCAATCCCTCCTGGCGGCTGCGCTGCACGATCGCGGAAACCCCCAAGCTCGGGTCGCTGGCCAGCAATATTTTGGCGGACACGTCGCCGGCTTCAACCACGCGGCCGATGAGGCCCGCATAGTTGACCACCGGCATCCCGCGCCTGACGCCGTTTTGCCTTCCCTTATCAATAATCACGCTGGATGTCCAGCCATCCGGCGAACGGCCGATGACACGGGCGCTCACCACCTTGAAAGGCGACTGCTGTTTAAAATTTAACAGTGTTTTTAACCGTTCACTCTCCAGCAACGTTTCTTTTTGCGCGTTCAACTTGAAACGTAAAAAGCCGGCCTCCTTCTTCAAGGCGAGGTTTTGATAGTAATTACGGTGAAAAAAAACGAATGCCTCTAATTCACGGCCGAGAGCACTGGCTATGCTGAGCGGTAATTTCAGTGCGCTGAGGGAGGGATCGGTCAGGGCCGGGGCTAAAAGAAAAACAAAAATTACTAGACCGAGGATTGCTATATACGAGGATAATTTTTTGCGGTTGGCTTTAAACACATTTCAAAATCACGTGTGCATCTCGGATTTGATGGGGACGGTGACTTTTTTCAGGTAACGGATTTCGTCCAGGACCTTACCCGTACCCTGAGCCACCGCGGTCAGGGGGCTGTCGGCAACATGGACAGGCAGGCAGGTCTCTTCGGAAATCAACTTATCCAGCCCCCTCAAGAGAGAACCGCCGCCGGCCATGACAATGCCGCGATCGATCAAATCCGCGGCTAACTCCGGAGGGGTGCGCTCCAGGGAAATCTTGGTTACCTCCAGGATCGCCCGCACCGGCTCCTGCAATGCCTCGCGGATTTCTTCAGAAGTAATACTTACGGCCTTTGGCAGGCCGGCAACCAAATCCCTCCCTTTTACCTCTAAGCTCAATTCTTCCTCCAGGGGATAGGCAGAGCCGATTTTTATCTTGATATCTTCGGCCGTGCGTTCGCCGACTAAGAGGTTGTAGGTTTTTTTGAGGTATTCGATAATCGCCTCGTCCATCTCATCGCCGCCGATACGGATAGACTTGGAGAAAACCATGCCCGCCAGCGAAATTACCGCAATCTCCGTAGTGCCTCCCCCGATATCGATAATCATATTCCCCACCGGCTCCTGGATGGGCAGGCCAACGCCGATAGCCGCGGCAATCGGCTCTTCGATCAAAAAAACTTCGTTGCCTCTGGCGCCCGCGCGTTCCGCGGATTCCTTGACCGCGCGCTTTTCCACTTCGGTAATCCCGGAGGGAATGGCGATGACAATCCGCGGCCGGATCTGAAAGCGGCGGCGGCGGACCCTCTGGATAAAATGCCGCAGCATGGCCTCGGTAACTTCAAAATCGGTAATCACCCCGTCCTTCATCGGCCGGATGGCCACAATATTGCCGGGGGTGCGGCCGAGCATACGTTTGGCCTCCTCTCCTACGGCCAGGACATGCGAGGTACCGCGCTCAACAGCCACCACAGAAGGCTCGCGCAGCACAATCCCCTCGCCTTTGACATATACCAGGGTAGAGGCGGTGCCTAAATCTATGCCTATATCATTAGACAATAAGCTTCGGATATACTGGAAGAATTTCTTCAATTTTTCCTGAAAACCAGCCATCTTCTTCTCCCTCACGAATATAGAGGGGATTCTATCAGAGATTAAACTCTATGTCAAATCAAATTTTATGGAATTTTTCTTGCTTATCGAAAATTTGATGGTGAGCCTGTCGAACCATCAAATTTTATGAATAGCAGTCTCGTATTCCAGCGGGTCAATCATCTTTGCCTTGCGGAACGCCTCCTGCCTTTCCCGGCAGGCCCCGCATTTACCGCAGGCCTTCTCTGCCCCGTTATAGCAGGTCCAAGTAAGGGCATAATCCACTCCCAACTCCTTGCCTTTTACGGCAATATCTGCCTTATCCAGGCCTAAATAAGGCGCTTCCAGTTCCACGGATTTCCAATCCGCCAGGATGATGGCGCGCCGCATCGCCTCGACAAATTCCCTTCTGCAATCAGGGTAAATCGCGTGGTCGCCGGAATGGGCGCCGTAAAAAACTTTTTTTGCCCCAATACTGATAGCATAACCAACAGCCAGGGACAAAAGAATCATATTCCGGTTAGGCACAACCGTAAGTTTCATGTTTTCCGCGTTATAGTCTCCTTCAGGCAGCGCCCTGTCTTTGACAGTCAGGGCGCTGGCAAAGAGCAGTTCCTCGCCCAGCACAGACAGGTCTACGACCTTGTGCGGGACATTCAGTCTCCCGCAGGTCAGGCGCGCAAATTCCAGCTCTTTAACGTGCCTCTGGTTGTAATTTATGCTTAACGCATGCACAACGTAGCCTTGCTGTAAAATATCATACAGCAGGGTCGTGCTATCCATACCGCCAGAGGCAATAATTACCGCTTTCTCCATCTTTATTTAATACGAACGCATTAAATATTATTACATAAAGATGACGCTCATTATTCGCAGATGGGCACAGATGAAAAGCTGCAAGATGATCACAGATATTCCTTTATCTGCGCTAATCTGCATCTTCTCATCTGCGATCATCTGCGCAACAGGGCATGTAAATTTATTTATTTCGTTTGTATTAGTGATAGCTTTTCTCGCGCAGGGATCTTAGGATGCTCAGGAATCCGGGAAAGGATTTATTGATGCAGGAGCCGTCGTCTATCCGGGTCTTGCCGCCGGCAAGCAGCCCGGCTACCGCCATGCTCATTGCCGTGCGGTGGTCGCCGAAGCTTTTTATTTTTGCGCCGCGCAGCTTTTCCACGCCTTCAATCACAATATTCTCCGCCTTGCCGGAGCGCGCCACCTTGATCTTGGCTCCCATCTTAGCCAGATTTTCCTGCATAGATTTGATGCGGTCAGTTTCCTTGACGCGCAGTTCTCCTGCGCCCTGAAAAATAGTCTTGCCCCGCGCCAGGCTTGCCGCCACCATCAGCGCCGGCAATTCATCGATCAAAGAGGGAATCTCTTGTTTTTTCACCACCGTGCCTTTTAAGCTGCTGCCTTTGACAATAATATCCCCCATCGGCTCAAAACTTGTGACTTGTGACTTGCCTGCCCTGAGCGAAGCCGAAGGGTGACTTGTGACTTTAATTTTCGCCCCCATCCTCTTTAGCACCCTGACCGCTCCCAGGCGCGTAGGATTTAAACTTACCTTCTTAACGGTTAGCCGCGCGCCCTTGATCAGCGCCGCCAGGACGATAAAAAAAACCGCCGAAGAGATATCTCCGGGCAGGAAAATTTTTCCCGGCGTGGTTAATTCTTTATCCCCCCTGATGGCGCTGAAGTTATTTTTACAGTGGATATCAGCGGCAAAAACTTTGAGCATCCGCTCGGTATGGTCGCGCGTCTTTAAGGGCTCGATAATTTTAGTCTCGCCGCGGGCAAAAAGGCCGGCCAAAAGCAGCGCGGACTTTACCTGTGCGGAGGCCACGGGTATCCGGTAGGTAATGCCGCGCAGATTGCCGCCCTTTATAAGAATCGGCGGATACTCCTCTACTTGTGACTTGTGACTTGCCTGCCCTGAGCGCAGCCGAAGGGTGACTTGTGACTTAATTGCTGCGCCCATTTTCCGTAACGGCGCGGTGACGCGCAGCATCGGCCGGCGGGAAAGAGATCTTCCCGCCGTAAGACGGACAGAAAAATTTTGCCCGGCCAAGACACCCAGGAGCAGCCGCAAGGTCGTGCCGGAATCGCCGGTAAAGATCGGCCGCTGCGGCCTCTGCAGCCCGAAAGGCCCGCGGCTATATACAACCACCGCCGCGCGGCCGCGCCTAATCTTCAGGCCCAACTGCCGAAACGCCCTGAGCGTGTATGAACAATCTTGATTGCCGGGGAAATTAAGGATCTGCGTCTTGCCTTTGCTCAGCGCGGCTAAGATTACCGCGCGGTGGGAAATGGACTTATCTCCGGGGAGCGACACCCGCGCCCTCAGGCGCGCGATACCCTTGACGACAAAAGGGCTCATTTACTCTTTTGCACAACCCTGTCGCCCTCGGCAACTTTATCTTTCACTTCGTTTGAGGTAAATCCTGCGGCAGCCATAGAATCATGCACCTTCTCTACCTTGACGTCGCCGATATAATTGTTGCCGCGGTAAACCGAGAAAATCGCGCCCACAAACACGCCGTCCTTGCCGCCCAGATTCAATACCGCGAAATTATAATCCTTATTTACCACCAAGACCTTGCCTTCCAGGAGGCGGCCCTGCGCCCCTTGGGCGGCTAACGGCGCGCTCTCCGGGCCGACCACGATCTTGCCCAATTCCACGCCCTGGGTCTTTCTTTCCAAGTCGCTCAATTTTGTCTCTAAATCCTTCTTCTGAGACTGTAGTTCGTTGACCTGCCCCTGGGCATTTTTTACTTCTTCCTGCGCCTGCTTTAATTTATTTTCTAAATCGGTTTTTGCGCTTCTCTGCTGATCAAGGTCTGTCTTTATCTGCTGCATTTTGCTTAAGGCCTCGGCACGGGCGCTCTTCTCCTGGTCTAATTCGCCCTTCAGGCTGTCCAGGTTCGCCTGCGCGTCCTTAAGTTGTAAATCCAGAAGGTTGCTCTTTTTTTGCGCCTCTTCAAACCTGCGCTCAGTAACGTTTAATTTCGTTTTAGTGCTTTCCAAATCCGCCTGCAGTTTCAGATTCAGGCCAAGTTCTTTTTTATAAAGGTAAAATCCCGCGCCGGCAAGCGCCGAAGAAATTAAAATCAGGACGGTCAATACGATTAACGGTAATGGTGCCTTAGCCTTAAGGTTCATTCTTCCTCCTTCATAGATAATGAACACCGGCCAATCCTATATGGCCGGGTGCCTCTTGACCCTCTCTTTTCTATTAATCTGTTACTATAACATCGGTTAGAGAAAAATCAAGAGAAAAATATCAAATCAATGTACAAATTTCTTGAACTCTGAAGGGATGTCGCTAGAGAATTCCATAAATTTTCCGGAGCGCGGGTGGTTGAAGCCCAGCGATAAGGCATGCAGCGCCAGGCGCGGGAAGTCCGCTCCCTTGCCATATTTGACATCGCCTAAAATTGGATAGCCGATAAAAGCCAGGTGCACTCTTAGCTGATGAGTCCTGCCGGTAAAAGGCTCCAGCTCCAGCAGGCTGCAATCTTTGCCGCGCTTGAGCGTGCGGTAACAAGTCTTGGCAAACCTGGCCCGGCCAATAAAACTGACTGTCATATTCTTGCGCTTCAGGGGGTGCCTGCCGATAGGCAGCTCGATGATGTTCTCGTCAAATTCCACCCTTCCCTTTACCAGCGCGGCGTATTTGCGTTTTATGCTGTGCTGGACGAATTGTTTAGTTAGTTCCAGATGAGCGAAATTATTCTTAGCCACCACCATTATCCCGGAGGTGTCTTTGTCCAAGCGGTGCACGATGCCCGGTCGCTGCGGGTTGACGTCGGACAAATTGCCTAAACGATGCAGCAGGGCGTTTACCAACGTATGCTCGTAGTTTCCCGGCGCCGGGTGCACCACCATCCCAGGCGGCTTATTGATTACCGCCAGGTCGCTGTCTTCATAGACAACATCCAGGGGGATGTCTTCCGGCAAGAGGACGCTTTCCTGTTTCTCGCCTGTATGCACGCGGATTTCTTCGCCGGCTTTTACTTTCTGGTGCGGCCGGATGAGATTCCTGCCGTTCACGGTTACCCTGCCGTTACGGATGAGGCCCTGGATGGCGGTGCGGGATAACCCCTGCTGTAAATCTTTAAAGTAAGATAAAATGACCAGATCCAGCCGCTGCCCGGAATGCTGCGGCTCGACCCTGAGCAGGTATTCAGGCATATTATGTCCGTGGAATCTTTACGCGGATCTTAAGCAGGGCAAAAAGCGCAAGACAGAATAAAATTAAGCTGAAAAATTGAAACAGCCTCAGGTGCAGGAAAACAACCTGGCCATCCCCGCGCCAGAATTCCATAAGGAACCTCTTGGCGGAGTATAACAAAAGGTAGGCGTAAAAAATCTCCCCCTGCCGGTGCGGCCGCTTCTGGAGATACGTTAAAATAACCAAGATAATAACTAACAATAACGAAGAATAAAGCTGGACAGGAATAAGCCGAATATGGCGGCCCGGAAAATAAAACCCAAGGGCGGACTCCCGGCCAAAGCAGCAGCCGTTTAAGAAGCAGCCGATCCTGCCGATGGCCTGCGCCAGCGCGGCAGAAGGCGCGGCGATGTCCAGCGCCTTATATATAGGTAAGCGCCTGCGCTTAAGAAAAATCAGGCCGGCACTCGTCCCGGCAATCAGGCCTCCAAACCAGGAAAGCCCCCCATGCTGCAGCATAACGATCTCTAACGGTTCCTTAAAATAAAAATCCCGGTTCTGGATGACGTAGAGCAGCCGCGCGCCGATAATCCCGGAGATAAAAGCGGCGAAGAGAAAATTAATGATTGCTTCCGGGGCCAGATTTTCTTTTTTTGCCCGGGCAGCAGCCAAGAAAGAGGCCGCAAAAAAAGCCAGCACGAGCGTCAGGCCGTAAGAATAAACGGTAAAGGGGCCGATTTGGCAGATTATGGGATGCATATTTAAGTCCTGGGCCCTGGGTCTTGTGTCTTGGGTCCTGGGTTTTTGGTTAATACCTGATATCCCAGCAGGACGGCCCCGATGGTAATCGCGGAATCCGCGAGATTAAACACCGGCCAGACCCGGAAATCCAAAAAATCAATCACGTAACCGCAGGATACGCGGTCGATCAGATTCCCGATTGCCCCGGCCAGGATGAGGGCCAAGGAAACCCGGTAAATCCGGGGGCGTTTGCCGCTCTTGAGGCCGAATGAGGCCAGGATGACGGCGGATACCGAGGCCAGAATGAACAGCCAGAGCTGATTTTTAAGCATACCGAAGGCCGCGCCCCGGTTATGCACCAGGCTGAGGTGAAACACGCCTCGAATCACCGGTATGGATTGATGCAAAAATAAATTTCTGGAGATGAGAAACTTACTGGATTGGTCTAAAAAAAGGACTGCTGCTATGATTGACAAAATCATCGGCGTGGAGTTTCACTTCTTTTCCTTTTTCTGCTGGCATCTGACGCACAGGCGCGCGTGAGGCACTACCTTGAGCCGGACCTTGGAGATCAGGGATTTGCAGCTTTCGCAGATGCCAAAAGTGCCGTCCTCGGTCTTTTTCATCGCGTCGTCTAATTCATAGAGGAACTGCCCTTCGCTCGAGGCAAGCCCTAAAGAGAATTCGCGGTCGTAGGTATCGGTCGCCACATCCGCCATATGGTAAGTATAACCGGAGATATCCCCGGATGCCTCCTTCTGGGATTTTTTGAGCGTATCGTCGGAAATATGTTTTATATCATCAACTATCTCTTCTCTCCGTTTTGAGATCAGTTTCCTAAAAAACACGAGTTCTTTCTTATTGTATTTTTTCTTCAAATTTTACCTCCTCAGCGCTTCTACACAGCTGCGGCAAATCAGTGGGTGTTCATTATCGACGCCTACCGAATCCGCATAATTCCAGCAGCGCGCGCATTTGGCGCCATCGGCCTTATCTACCTCGATGGCGATATCCTTGCCTCCGGGCGCATGCTCGATCTGGGCCTGCGAAACTTTGAATATCTCGCAAAGGTCCGCCTTCAAGCTTGCTAAAAATGTATAACGAACTTGACTGTTTGTCAACAGTTTTATTTTGGCATCGAAGGAACTGCCGATTTGGCCGGCGCTGCGCTTCTCTTCCAGCGCCTTGGCGGCATCCGGGATCAAGGATATTACCGCGCCCAGCTCCGCGTTAATATTGTCCTGCGGCGCCAGGCCGCTTTGCGAGAAGACAGGGTTAATCCGCGGCCAAGGCAATAAATGCACGGTTGACGCTAAAGGCTCTTTTTCATCCTTAGGCAGATGTTTCCAGACTTCTTCGGCGGTGAAGGCAAGGACCGGCGCCATCATCCTCACTAAACAATCAAGCACTTCGAAAATCGCCGTCTGGGCCGAGCGGCGCTGGCGGGAATCGGCGGCAGAAGTATAAAGCCGGCCCTTTACCATATCTAAGTAATACATTGAAAGTTCTTCATTACAAAAATCATAAATTTCTTTATAGGCCCGGTTAAATTCGAAATTATCGTAAGCCTTCCCCGCTGTCTCCAGCAGCTCGGAAAGCTTAAAGAGTATCCACTTGTCAATCTTTTTCAAATCATCGTAGCCGACTCTGTCGTTTCCCGGGCGGAAATCGTATAAATTACTTAAGATAAAGCGGGCGGTATTACGGATCTTGCGGTATGCCTCGCTCAACCGGCTTAAGATCAACGGGGAGATCCGGATATCCTCCTTATAATCGCTCGAGGCTGCCCAGAGGCGGATAATATCCGCTCCGAAATCTTTAATGATCTCCTGCGGCGGGATAACGTTGCCCAGCGACTTAGACATCTTTCTGCCCTGGGCGTCCACCACATGCCCGTGGGTCAAAGCGCTTTTAAAAGGGGGGCGCCCATCAATGCACATCGCCTGGATGAGCGATGACTGGAACCAGCCGCGGTGCTGGTCTGAGCCTTCCAGATATAACGCGCAGGGAAGCTCCAGGTCTTTTCTCTTCTTCAGTACTGCCTGGTGGCTTACCCCGGAATCAAACCAGACATCCAGAATATCCGCGCCTTTGGAAAATTTTTTTCCTTTGCAGGCAGGACAGCTGAAATCCGCAGGCAGGAAATCCGTAACCTCCCGGATAAACCAGCTGTCCGAGCCCTCATCTGCGACAATCCGCGCAAAATTATCCATTACCTCGGGCGAAAGGAACTCTTCCCGGCAAAGGCCGCAGATTAACGCCGGGATCGGCACCCCCCAGTACCTCTGCCGGGAGAGGCACCAATCCGGCCGGGAAGCCACCATGGCGGAAATCCTCTCCCTGCCCTCCGGGGGAATCCACTCGATCTCCCGATCGATTGCCGCAAGCAGCCGCTGGCGCAGGCCGGACTGATCGATGTTTAAAAACCACTGCTTTGTCGCCCGGAAGATCAGCGGGTGCCGGCAGCGCCAGCAGAAGGGGTAGGAGTGCCGCAGCTTATCTTCCAGCAGCAGTAAGTCCAGAGCCCGCAGTTTTTCCACGATGCCTTTATTGGCCGCGTAAACATTCAGCCCCTTAAATTCTCCGGCGCTGGTATCGAAATTTCCTTTCTCATCCACAGGCATGACCATATCTAATTTATACTTTATGCCGGTAAGATAATCTTCCTGGCCGTGCCCGGGAGCGGTATGCACCAGGCCCGTGCCTTCTTCGCCGGAAACATATTCTGCCAGGACAACTTTGCCTTTGCGCAGGCCAAAGGGGCGCGCGTAAAGCAATCCCTCCAGGTCCCTGCCCCTGATTTCCCGGATCAGCGAAAACTTGCTTATACCCATTGCCGGCAGTACCGCCAGGCGCAGACTAGCGACAATCAAATTGCCTTTCTCGGTCTTGATATAGGAATAGGCGAAGTCCGGATGCGCCGCCACCGCCACATTGGCCAGCATGGTCCAGGGCGTCGTAGTCCAGATTGCCAAGTAAGTGTCCGGCAGGAAATTTTTTGCCTCTTCTAATTTGAATTTCACAAAGAGCGAAGGCGAAATATGGTCATCAT
>Ga0156240_119_pt1 | contig 11189 bp, 13 predicted proteins | sample RifCSPlowO2_12_FD_107887 | JGI IMG/M metagenome (GOLD analysis project Ga0156240, IMG submission 107887) | Omnitrophica WOR_2 bacterium RIFCSPLOWO2_12_FULL_51_8
CTGGAAACTATATGGGGATGTGCGCGGCTTAAACGCGCCCCCGCGCAATACGACCGCCCCCGCCTGCTTAACTTCAGCGGCAATCTCTTTCAAAGAAGGCGCGCTCTCAATCGCGCAGGGCCCGGCCATCACCACAATTTTTTTCCCGCCGATTTTTACGCCCCTGCCCAGGTCAATGAGCGAATCCTCCTTCCGGAACTCGCGGGAAACCAATTTATAGGGCGCCAGGACCGGCATCACCTTGTCTACGCCGGGAAAAACTTCCAGGGGGGTAACCCGCAATATATCTTCCGGGCCGATCACGCCGATGATGGTGCGCTCCGTGCCCTTGGAAACGTGCGGGCTAAGGCCCATCTTCTTAACCTTATCAACGATGTGGTCTAATTGTTCCTGAGTGGCGTCTGGGCGCAGAACGATGATCATGAATGCCCCTCCAATACTTTCTTCAGCACCCGGATAAACCTCTCGTTCTCTTTCCCGGTGCCGATAGTTACCCGGATAAAATTTTTTAGCCCGTACTGCTTCATCTCGCGCACGATCAGGCCGAATTTCAGCATTCCCTTGAACACCTCCGTGCCGTCGCGCCCGACGTCCAGCAGGATGAAATTAGTCACGCTGGGGACATAGGCGATACCTAATTTGCGCAGGGAATCGTATAGGTAGGCCTTGCCTTCCAAGACTACCTTCCTGGTCTTAGCGAGGAAGCTATCGTCATCCAGGGCCGCGATGGCCGCGGCCTGCGCCAGGAGGTTGACGTTAAAAGGCTGCCTCGCCCTCTCCATAAGAGAGACAGTTGGCGGGGCGGCAATGGCATAACCGACACGCAGGCCCGCCAGGCCATAGGCCTTGGAAAAAGTCTTCAGGATGATCACGTTATTGTGTCTCTTGACGAACTTAATGCTCCGGGGAAAATCATCCACGTCGATAAAGGTATCATATGCCTCATCCAGCACCAGTAACAGGCCCTCCGGCAGGTCGTTGATAAAATCTTCCACTTCGTCTTCCGAAACATATGTCCCGGTAGGATTATTGGGATTAGAGATAAAAACCGCCTTGCAATTTTTGTCGATCTTTTTCTTGATCGAGGCGAGGTCATACTTAAAATAACGCAGGGGCACGGTAATTACCCTGCGCCCCAGGACCTGAGAGACGATCTTATATTCCAGGAAAGTAATATCGGCGGTGATAATTGACTCGTCTTCCTCCACAAAGGTCTTGATGATGATGTCGATTAGTTCATCCGAACCGTTGCCCAGGATCAAGTTGGACTGTTCCAGGTTAAGGAACTTGCTTAATTTTTTCTTCAGGTAAAAACAATGCGAGTCCGGGTAACGGTTGATCGCAGGCAGCGCCCGTTTAACCGCCCGCAGCGCCTTGGGCGACGGCCCTAAAGGATTCTCGTTTGAGGCAAGCTTAATAACTTTTTTCAGGCCGAATTGCCGCTTAGCCTCCTCGATCGGCTTTCCGGCGGCATAAGCCGTGACGTTGTAAATATTCTTTCTGGCTATATTCAACTCATTCTCCCGTCGGGTAAGAACCCAATACCTTAAAATAAGTGCACTGATTTTCTAACTGGCGTAACGCCCTCGTCAGGCGGGGATGCGCGATATGGCCTTCCAGGTCGACAAAGAAACAATAATCCCAGGCCTTTTTCTTGGATGGCCGCGATTCGATCTTAGTCAGGTTGATCTTATTGCTCTTAAAGCACTTCAATATGTCATGCAATGCGCCCAACCGGTCCTTGATGGAGAAAAGGATGGAAGTTTTGTCGCCCCCGGTCGGCCTGGCGCCGGTCTTCCCGATGACTAAAAAACGAGTAATATTATGCGGGGAATCTTCGATCCGGGAAGAGGCCACCTTTAACTTATAGACTTTGGCCGCGAGCAGCGAGGCGATGCAGGCGCTGCCTCTTTCCCTGGCGGCAATCTGGGCCGCGCGGGTGGTGCTGGAGACCTCGATAGTCTCTATCCCGGGCAGATTCTCCCGCAGCCAGATACGGCACTGCCCGAAAACCTGCGGGTTGGAATATACCCGCCTGATTTTTTCTTTGGGGCAATTCGCCAGCAAATTATGCGTTACGTCCAGGACTACCTGCGAACAGATTTCCAGTTCCGAATCCATGAACATATCCAGGGTATGGGTGACCGCGCCTTCTATGGAATTCTCGATCGGCACTACCCCGTAATCGGCGCCGTCCCTCTCGACCTCCCGGAATACGCTGGTGATGCTGTCGCAGGCGACGTATTCCACCCGAGAACCGAATCTTTTTATCGCCGCCAGGTTTGTAAAGGTAGCCTCCGGCCCGAGATAAGCGATCTTCAGCTGCTTCTCCAGGGCCAGGCTGCCGGACATTATCTCGCGGTAGATCGCCGATATGGCGGCGTTGGAGAGCGGGCCCTTGTTAAGTGCAGCGATCTTGTCTAAAACCTGGCGCTCGCGATCCGGGGAGTAAATGCTTCTGCCGCTTTTTGCCTTCAGTTTGGCGATCTGGAGGGTTATCTCTGCGCGCGCGCCCAGAAGCCGGGTTATCTTTTCATCCAGCGCATCAATTTTTCGACGCAAGCCTTTCAAGTCCATCGGTCTCCTCCGGTACATTATCGCCTCGCGCCTCCGGGACGGGCGCGGGGTCTGGGTCATTTAACAACCTTGCTTCCTTATCCTTGGCCATCTGTGAAAAATCTTCCATCTTGGGCAGGTCATCCAACGATTTCAGGCCGAAGTATTCCAGAAAATATTTGGTCGTGCCGTAAACCCTCGGACGGCCGGGAGCTTTTCTCACCCCGGCCACCCGGATTAATTCCTTTTCCAGGAGCGCGCTGACTATGCCGTCCACGTTCACGTTCCTGATCAACTCGATTTCCAGCCTGGTGATCGGCTGTTTATAGGCGATGATCGCCAGGGTTTCCAGCGCCGGCTTAGACAGCCTTTCCACCCGCTTCTCCTTATAAAGTTTGCGCAAAAACGGGCTTAGCTCCGCAGGGGTGATCATCCGGAAGCCGCCGGCTACCTCCACCACCCGCAGGCCGCGGCCATCCCTCTGGTATCCGGCGCTCAGTTCCTCGATCAACAAACGCGCCTGCTCCGCATCCAGATGCCCTAAAACATTCCTTACCTGTTCGATAGTCAGCGGCTTCTCGCTGATAAAAAGCAGGGCTTCGATTACCGCCTTAGTGTTATTGTCTGACATATAATACAAACGAAATAAATAAATTTACATACCCTGTTGCACAGATGATCGCAGATGAGAAGATACAGATGGGCACAGATATTGTTTGACGTTATCTGTGATCATCTTGCATCTTTTCATCTGTGCCAATCTGTGTATATTCGCTGTTATATAATGTAAGAATATTTAATGCGCTTGTATTAGTAACTTTGTCATTGCCTTTTCTTTTGCTTATACACTACATTCAGCAATTCTTCGGTGCTCTGGATATCCGGGGATATCTCTAACGCCTCCTTGATCATCGAGGCGGCCTCCGGCCTTCTGTATTCCAGGCTGAGCAGCACCGCCAGCGCCTCCTCGGCAATATCTTTGGCCTTTGCCGACTGCCCCTGGGTTTCCCCGTCCTGGACGAGCCCGAACCTGCCTACCTTATTCTGCAGCTTGGCGATGACTTCCCTGGCGCGCTGTTCGCCGATGCCGGGCAGAGATTTCAGAAAGGCGGTATCTCCTTCGTCAATCGCCTTGGCGATCTGAGAGATCGGCTTATTTAAGGCCTTGAGCGCCGCGCGCGGCCCGATTCCGGAAACAGTGATAAAAATCTGAAAAAAATCTTTCTCAATCGCGTTCAAGAACCCTACCAATACGGGAATCGTTTTTGACGGCTCTGCCTGCAGGTAATGAAAGGTAACCAGGCTGACTTTACCGTCGCCGGAGACGCTCTCCTCCAGCCGCTGCATCACCATCTGCGGGATCAAAACCTCATAACAGATACTGCCGGTATCCAGGATCAAATGGTTTGCGCCCTTCTCAATTATTTTTCCGGAAATCCGCGATATCATTTTTCTCCCAAAAAAGCGCGCCCCTGTATCCGCTGGAGCCTGGCGATATTGCCATGAGCGATAGCCAGGGCTAAAGCGTCCGTCACGTCGGTATATTTAGGGATTTTTGTTATCCCCAGGGCGCCGGCGACCATCCGCTGCACCTGCTGCTTGGAGGCCTGGCCCCTGCCGACGACAGCCTTTTTGACCCGCGTGGCGGCATATTCTACCAGGGGTATAGCTTTAGTCTCGCAGGCCAAGCAGATTACCCCCCGTGCCTGCCCCAGGAGATGGGCGGTGACCGGGTGCCGGTAATGGGCGTAGAGTTTTTCCAGCACCAGGCAGTCCGGCCGCAGGTCAGAAATCAACTTAATCACCGCCCGGTAAATCCTGTCTAACCGCTGCGGTAATTTATCTTTGGCTGAAGTGCTGATAATCCCCGCCTCCAATAAAGCCGGGGTATGTTTATTTAAAACAATCGCGCCGTAGCCGGTTATTGATAAAGCCGGGTCTACCCCCAGAATTATCATCAGATTTTCAAGAGTTTACCTGTTCGATAATCTCGTCGGGGATATCGAAATTGGCGTAGACCTGCTGCACGTCATCGTGTTCTTCCAGGGCATCGATCAGGCCCAGCAGCTGCTTTGCCTCATTGCCGGCGAGCTTAATCGAGGAGGAAGGTATCATCGTCAGTTCCGCGTCCAGCCACTTGAAGCCTTTGGCCTCGATAGCCTGCTTGATTTTTTCCAGGTCCGCGACCGCGGTGGTAATTTCGTAATTTTTGTCGTCGGCCTTAAAATCCTCTGCCCCCGCCTCTAAGGCGATATCCATCAACGTTTCTTCCTTGGCCTGCGATTTGTCAATCAAGATATAACCTTTCTTGGTGAACATCCAGCTTACCGAGCCGGCCCCGGCCATATTCCCGCCCTTCTTGGACATCACGTTGCGCAGCTCCGCGGTGGTGCGGTTTTTATTGTCGGTGAGCGCCTCGATGAGGACAGCCACCCCGCCCGGCCCGTAGGCCTCATACATCACATTCTCATAGACCACGCCCGGCAGTTCGCCGGTGCCGCGCTTGATGGCCATCTTGACGTTGTCCGAAGGCATATTCGCCTCTTTGGCCTTCTGCATTACCGCGCGTAATTTGGAATTGGTGTCCGGGTTACCCCCGCCTTCCCGGGCGATCACGGTAATCTCTTTGATTAGCTTGGTGTAGGCGGCGCCTTTTTTGGCGTCCGCCGCCATTTTCTTGCCCTTATTCGTCTTCCATTTTGAATGACCAGACATGTGTGTGGTTCCTCCTGTAATCCTTACAACCTGTTAATAGAATTTACCGGCAGGAAGCATAAGCCGAGTTCTGTGTCGATTGCGAATTTTCCGCTATCCTTAGTGGTCATTCCTCTGAGTGCCGAAGTTGCCTTCGGCATCAAGCAGCCTACCCGAGACTGATATCGGGAAAAGGCATCCCTCGTCTCCTATGCGGCCTTGCTCAACGTAGAGATTGCTCGTTTCACCCCCGCACCTTTTAATTATTCAACGGTTTCATTTTGAAACTTTGAATACGAAAAAGGTGCGGGACTCGTCTCTGTAGCTCTCCCGCCAAAAAAATTGGCGGGTCCGCCACGATTTGTGGCGGATATCCTCCCCCGCCGTTTTGTTTCGTTTTGCTTCCGCAAAAGCGAAACAAAACGAAACAGCGGGGGGATGGGCGTTACCCACTACGTTTCCTTTATGAGCTCGGACTTTCCTCCCCCGGCTTTCGCCCGGGGTAACCACCTGCTCCCTGCCGTTTATCTTACAAGACCTGCCGGGCCCAAGGCATTTTTTACCGCCAGGTTCGCCAATTTATCCGCGCCGCGGTTCTCTCCCCGCGGGATATATACGACCGAGACGTCCCGAAAGGCCTGCATCAGGCGCCTGGCGCGGGCGTATAATCCCGCGATCACCGGGTTTTTTACCTTATACTCCTGGCGGATCTGCCGGTATACCAGTTCGCTGTCGGTGTATATTTTCAACTTATCGGCCTTCAATGCCAACGCCTCTTCCAAGGCATAGATCAAAGCGGTATACTCGGCCGCATTATTGGTATTTTTACCAATATAACTTGAGATATTTTTTACTGTTTCCTTGCCGCGGCAGATCACCACGCCGACGCCGGCCGGCCCGGGATTGCCTTTTGAGGCGCCATCGACGTAGAGCTCAAGCTCATTCATCGATATAGAGTATACGGTTGCACACCTCGCAGGTAATCAGGCGCTCGTACATCTGGATCAGATTAGTCACCTGCGGAGGAACCAGCATATTGCAGCCGTGGCAGGAATTATTTTTGGCGCTGACAATGGCTAAGCCGTCCCGGCTCTGGAGTATCCGCTCATATTGGGCGTATATCTTCTGGTCGATTGACGGGGCGGCCTGCATTCTCTGCGCGTCAAGCTGCGCTAAGCGGTCGTCTATCGCCTTAACCCTTTCCTCGATTTTTTTCTTCTGCTCGCTGAATAATCCCTCTTCCTCTTTGAGCCGTTGTTTCTCCCGCTCTGTCTCAGCCTTGGCCTTATCCGCCTGATCAAAAAGCTCCAGGATCTTATCTTCGATCAGCGAACCATCGGCTTTTGCGTCCTGTATCTGCAGCAGCATCACCTGGTATTCCTTGTTGGTCTTGAGCGAATAAAGCTGCCCTTGCAGTTTCTTCGCGGCTTCTTCCTTGACAGACAGTTCCAGCTCCCTTTCCTTTCTCTGCTTCTGTAAATCCAGCAGCTGCTTCTCCAGGGCCGCGAGGCGCTGTTTCTTTTCTTCAAAGGCAAGCTCTAATGCCTTTACTTCCCCGGGCTTGGCGTCTTTCTCGCTTTTTAAAGCGTAAATCTCGCTGTCTAAAGTCTGCAGCTGCACCAGATAATGAATCTGCGATTTTAAATCAATTGCCAGCAATTTCTGCTCCTCATCTTTAATCCCTTCCGCAAAATCCCAGACCTTTAGGCCGAGGGGGCTCCACTTAATGGTGGGCGCAGAGGGACTTGAACCTTCGACCTCTACAATGTGAATGTAGCACTCTACCCCCCGCCACAAAATGTGGCGGGTCCGCCATGTCTTATGGCGGAAACTGAGCTTAACTCTTTTTATTTCAATGGGCATTAGAGGATTTGAACCTCTGACCTCGTGCATGTGAGGCACGCGCTCTAACCAGGCTAAGCTAAATGCCCTCTTTGACTTCTCAATCTGGGCCCACAGGGATTCGAACCCCGGACCAAGTGATTATGAGTCACCTGCTCTGACCAGCTGAGCTATGGGCCCCGGAAGGCCAAAAAAACACTTAAGTTTTATAATACTAACACAAAATTTCTCACCGGGCAAGGTAAAATTTGGGCTGGGTATTTAAAGGATTGGGTAAGCAGACTAATCGCCTATTATCTTGATCAGAACCCGCTTTTTGCGCTGGCCGTCAAATTCTCCGTAGAACACCTGTTCCCACGGGCCAAAATCAAGCTTGCCATTAGTAATCGCCGCGATTGCCTCCCTTCCCATAATCGTCCTTTTGAGATGGGCATCGGCGTTATCTTCGCCGCTCAGGTTATGTTGATATTTCTCTTTGCCATAGGGCGCAAGTTTTTCTAACCAGGCGCTGAAATCTCTGTGCAATCCTGTCTCATCATCGTTGATAAAGACAGAGCTGGTTATATGCATAGCATTCACCAGGCAAAGCCCTTCCTTAACTTGGCTTTTCCTCACTGCCTCTTCCACCTGCGGGGTGATATTGATAAACTCCTGCCTGTTTTTCGTATTAAACCATAAATATTGGGTATGGGATTTCATTGCGGCTACACGATATTCTCTTTTAAAAAGGCAAACAGCGCCTTTTTATCCTCGCTGCCGATGAACTCGAACGTTCCGGCAATCTCGTATTTTTTTTCCGGAGGGTTTTTCGCATCCGCCCCCTGCTCTTCCGTCACGCTCTGGACCCTTAGGACATTCACCACCACATCGATTGGCGGCTTATCCGGCTTGAGCGTGATTTTGCAGGCTAAGCTGGTATGCAGGGGCATAAAGACAGTAGAGAAAAAGGACACCCCTCCGTAATTTTTGTCCTGCGAAACAAAGGACACCCCTCCGTAGCTGATATCCTTGGTCCTGCCCTCAAAGGTTACGGCGTAGTAGTAAAAAGAAATGCACAGCTCTTTCTTAATCCTGATGAATTCCCTGCGGTCAAGGCCCATATAGGCCTTGGTCTGGATAAATTGGCTCACGTTCCTTACCTTTTCCATATCCTTGGCGTCAATATGATAGAGCTCCAGTTCCTTTAATTCCTTTTCAAAATAACGGCCGATTGCCTCGTTAATTTCGGTATAGGTGCTCACAAAGACCGCGATTTCGCATTCGGTAATCTGCTGCAGCATTTGGATTACCCCTTCGTTCAAGGGATCGGCCATGGCTACCGACAGGACATTCCCGATTTTATCTACCGGCAGGAGGGTATAAATCTTGATCCATTTCAAAGGGATCAATGCCAGTATCTCCCGGGGGATGTTGTAGTTTTTTAAAGGCAGGTAGGCGAAGTTATACTGGTTGGAAAGGCAGTGGGCAATATCCAGCTCGCTAGCGAACCCTAAGGCGATGAGGTGCTGGCTTAAGTAGCCGCCTTTTTTCTTCTGCTCCTCCAGGGCGGCATTAAGCTGCTGGAGGGCGATCACATTGCGCTGCAGCAGGAGCTCGCCGATTTTCTTCCTCACTACCCTCAATGGCAGCATAATTTACTCTTCTCCTTCGGGTTTGGGGCGCGAAGGCACGATTCTGAAAGACTTCAGGCTCTCCAGGACTCTGTCTAAGTTTCTGCCGCCGTAGGAGCCGAAACTGATCTCGAAAGGAAAGCCGTCTTTGACGAAATAGATCCTCCTTGCCCATTCCACGTTGGCCTGCAGCGCTTTCGCGTCCAGGAAACTCGTATCCTTAAGCGAATAACCGACATCAGGCGATTCCTGCCGCAATGCCTCTTTGGCCTCCCTGAACCACGTTTCCACGGTGGTCTTGCGGTAATAAATGTAAAGGATCAGGTAATCCAACTGGGCAGGAGAAAGAAAGATTATATTCAATGCCGATTTTTTATTGTCCGGAGAGACAAAAAAAGCGAAACTATCCGAGTCCCTGAATTTCATCACCTCCCATCCCCGCAGATAATTCTCTTTCCCCCAGCGGCCAAGAGGCCTTTATGCTTATAGCTTTCGTTTATCAGGCTGCTGTCGAAGGTCCGGATAAATACCGCCTGCTCGTCTTCGTCGAGTATTTGGCCCTCTATCCGGCGGCCGTCTTTGAGCGTAAAGTATTCCGCAAGGCATACGGCGGGGAAAAATAAACACCACCCCGCCAAAAAAAGAACTACCCTCTTCCCTGCTTCTCCCATTTAATATTCCCTCTGATGCGCGAGGGTCATATCTAAGAATGAACGCAGCCTTCTCGAACGGGTGGGGTGGCGCAGTTTTTTGAGCGCCTTGGCCTCAATCTGGCGCACGCGCTCGCGGGTAACCTTGAAGATATTGCCCACTTCCTCCAGGGTGCGCGCCGCGCCGTCGGCAATGCCGAAGCGCAGGACCAGGATTTTCTTTTCCCTGTCGGTGAGCGTGCCCAGCGCAGAATTCATTTCTTCCTTAAGCATGGAACGCACTGTCTCATTTGCCGGCGAAACCGCCTTTTTGTCCTGTATAAAATCGCCGAAGTGGGTATCGCCTTCATCGCCGATCGGCATCTGCAGTGAAATCGGTTCCTGGGCGATCTTCAGGATGGTCTTGATCTTTTCCTGCGGCAGGCGCATCTTCTGGGCGATTTCCTCAGGGATCGGCTCGCGGCCGTTTTCCTGCACGAAGACACGGGAGAAACGGATAATCTTATTGATCGTCTCGGTCATATGCACCGGGATACGGATGGTGCGCGCCTGGTCCGCGATGGAGCGGGTGATCGCCTGCCTGATCCACCAGGTAGCATAGGTGGAAAATTTATAGCCCCTCTTGTATTCAAACTTTTCCACCGCGCGCATCAGGCCGATATTGCCCTCCTGGATCAGGTCAAGAAAAGACAGCCCGCGGTTGGTGTATTTCTTGGCGATGCTCACCACCAGCCTGAGGTTCGCCTCTACCAATTTTTTCTTGGTGCGGTTAAACTTGATCTGGGCGGATTTCATCAGCTTCATCTGGTATTTGAGCTCAGGCAAACTGCCGCCCAGTTTTCTTAAGATGGCGCCTCTGCGGGCGTAACCGCGCCTGCCCTGCCGGGTGATGTGCTCCAGCTCTTTAATCAGCCGATTCTGCTTGCGCACCGCCGCCTCGATCACCGAGGTGGTAAAATTAAACTGCAAAAGCAAATTTATCGAACTGTTTGGACCGCGCGCGTACCTCAGGCGCTTGAGCACCCTCCTAACCTTATTGATTACGTTCTCCCTTTTGGCCTTGATATCCTCCTTGACTACTTCCTCAAAATTAATATCCCCCGCAACGATCGCGGATGCCACCGCCACGATCTCATTACGCACGAACCTGGTGGCTAAAGCCGCGCTCTTGAACCTGTCTTCGGCGCTTTCGATCTTCTTGGCTAATTCGATTTCGTTTTCCCGGGAGAGGAGCGAAATCGAGCCCATCTGCTTTAGATACATCTTCACCGGGTCATCCAGGGGCAGAAATTTCTCCTCGCTTTTTAGCTGTTCGGCTAAAATTTCTTCCTTGAGCATCGGCTGTGCGGCGGGCTTGGCCGTATCCTTGGTCTCCCGGTTCTCGATTAATTCTATGTCTTCATTGCCCAGAATCTCAAACAGGCGGTCGATATCATCCGAGGATGAAACATCCTGCGGCAGGAGGTCATTAACTTCGTCGTAGGTAAGAAAACCCTTCTGCCTGCCTAGGGCAATGATTTTTTCCAGGTCCTTACTGAGATATTCCTTCTTCTTCATCCGGTTAACCCCCATTTCCCTGCCTCGTCTTGATGAGTTGATGGAATTCCTGCGTCAGGCGCTGGAGTTTCTCGCTGTCGCCTGAATCCTGGGCGAGCCTTATATCGTTATGCAGCCTTTCTTTCTTAATTTTTAAATTCTGCGATTTCAGCCGCCGGACGCAGTCGTGCAATATCTTTTCTTTATGTTCCGGCGAAGAATCTTCGGTCAAAAAAATCGATTCGCAGACGATCTGCGAGATATCTTCCCCTTCCAGCCGGTTCATCAACAGGTGCGGCTC
>Ga0156240_163_pt1 | contig 10972 bp, 8 predicted proteins | sample RifCSPlowO2_12_FD_107887 | JGI IMG/M metagenome (GOLD analysis project Ga0156240, IMG submission 107887) | Omnitrophica WOR_2 bacterium RIFCSPLOWO2_12_FULL_51_8
CTATAAGAGAGCTGCCTGCTTTGCTGAAACAAATCTTCGAGGTCACATCCTTCGCTTAAGTAAAACACCCCACGAGCTCCAGAGCGATCCACCGGTTTAATAATAAGCGGATATCCGCGCTCACTTACAATTTGTTTCAAATGCGCCGATGATTCAACGAGTGAGAACCAGGGAATTGGCACGCCTCTTTCTTGAAAACAACATTTCATTTTGTACTTGTGTGTGGATATTTGTGCCGACTCCATCGGTATGGACGGTGATCCAATGTGCGCAGCCAAGGCGCATCCCACTTGCGGAATATCGCTCCCCTGCACCAATACACCGCTTACGTGGTGCCGTTGGAGCCTGAAAGCATCTATAAATGCTATCAACGCAGGAATGTTTCTTATTGATACCAGAGCCGAATAATCAGCAATAAGGAAGCCTGGTGAATCTGGATTTACATCAGCCGCCACCACACAAAACCCCATTGCTTGAGCGGTGCGAATTGCAAACACCTGGTCTGCGCTCGCGCCAAGCATCAGCAGCCATTCTTGTTGTTCAACATTTTTGGGTTTGGGCATAACTAGCTTCCAGATCCAAGAAATAACCCGCCATTGACATTAAGAACATGACCCGTGATGTAGCTGGCCGCATCAGAAGCAAGAAATAGGACGGCGCTAGCTACTTCCGAAACATCTCCGGGGCGGCCCATCAATATGGTTTTTTTGATCTGCTCAAGAGGAGTGCGGGAAGCTATGTCTTCAAACATGGCGGTCTTGATAAAACCGGGCGAGACGGCATTAACACGGACGTTGTCGCCGGCTAACAATCTTGCGAAAGATTTTGTCAATGAGATTATTCCCGCTTTTGACGCCGCATAATGAGGAGCCTTATCTCCCCCAATCTGCCCACCGACTGATGAGACATTAACGATGCAACCACGCCCAGCCGTCTTGAAATATGGCGCTACAAGCTGTGAGCAAAGAAAGGTTCCCTTCATGTTGATATTGATCGTCTTATCCCAGTCTTCATCAGTAATTTGCTGGAATGGTTTTTGTTCAAGATAGCCGGCATTATTTATCAGTATGTCAATGTGCCCGTAAGCCGAACTTGTGGTCTCTAATATCCGCTTCACTTCATCTCTTTTGGAAATGTCTCCCTGTGCAACCATTGCATCGCCACCCAGGTTGTGAATTTTCTCAGCTAATTTCAGTGCAGATTCGGAATTTTGAAGATAATTTATTACGACTTTTGCACCACTGCCTGCAAGGGTGATGGCGATCTCTGCCCCGATGCCGCGTGATGCGCCAGTAATTATAGCTACGCGATTCTCTAATAAAAGTTGCATTTCAGTCACTCACAAAGCTAAATAGTTAGGGCAATCAACCATATTGGCAAATATCCGGCCAAAAACTTGTTACCCTATTTAATAAATCTTGATTACTCATCTCCGAGCAAGATAAACACTCCTGCTTGTTACCTGCCGGAACAAATATGTCCGGTATACCCAAGCGCAACAATGATGCACTAATTTGGCGATCCAATAATATTTCTCCAATCATTGAGCCAAAGCCGCCTGGCAGCGTGCCTTCCTCAATACAGATAATTCTCGAAGTCGCCTTACATATATTTGCAATAGCTTCTGTGGGTGCAGGTTTGATATCTTTGACACAACACAGGCGAAAAGCGCTGCCAAAACTGATCCTCAAGGTTTCGTGCAGTGTTTTCGCCACACCCATTGCATTGCTCAAAAAGAAAATGACGCCGGCATCGCCCTCATCGAGCATGGCTAGCCCCGTCGCTCCGGACTTGCTGATATCTATTTCGTCCCCAGAAATGACCTCGTAAGGATGCAGTATCACCATTGGCCCTGTCGGATTAACCAACCTGTTTGACAATTCACTGCGAATATCTTGTGTGCTATACGGATAGATCAGCCTCATGTTAGGAAATGATCTCAGGTAGGGAATATCATATATTCCGTGGTGAGTCGGGGAGTCATATCCGGCAAATCCCGATCTCACGCCAAGAATCGTAACGGGCAAATTCATAAAACATACGTCATGCAGAAGTTGATCAAATGCCCTCTGCATAAAAGTAGTTTGCATGCAGACCACCGGTTTCATCCCCCTCAAGGCTAATCCGCAAGCCATGCCGACAGCCTGCTGCTCGGCCATTCCAACATCAATCACTCTGTGCGGAAATTCTGTGGCAAGATTCTGCAAATATGATGCATATGGCGTTGCTGGGGTAATGACGACAATACCGGGATCACTGCGCATTAATTCCAGCAACTGCTCGGCAGCCTCTGATGCAAAAGTTTTGCCTATGACGGTAGGAGCAGCGCCTGCGCCACTAACCGGATCGAAAGGCATGGAAAAGTGAATTTTATATGGATGTGTTTTTGAGCTTGGAAGCCCCTTCCCCTTCTCCGTCTTGACATGCACCAATACAGCCTTGGTCATGCTCTTCGCAACACTTAGCGCATCGACTAGGGCATTAATATCATGACCATCCGTTACGGATATGTAGGCAAGTCCTAGCCCTTCAAAGAATGCTTTTGATTTCTGCTGCCAGTTCTGTCCCGTGGTCAAGTGGCGCATGCCACCCACGCTCGGCGCAATCGCCATTTCGTTATCGTTCAGCACAATAACCATATTCAGGTTCGAGGTAGAAGCAAAATTCAACCCTTCAAAAGCCATGCCCTCCACCATCGATCCGTCACCGATCACTATGATGACACGGTTATCTGAATTGGCTTCTTTCAAAGCCCAGGCAATCCCGGAGCCAATAGAAATTGATGTCCCCGCATGGGAGGCCTCAATAGTGTCATGCTCGGACTCGGCATGTGAGACAAATCGGCTCATGCCCTTAAAGGTGTTGAGCGTCAGGAAAATATCCTTTCTTCCCGTAAGCAATTTATGGGTATATCCCTGGTGGCCGGTGTCAAAAATGATCGGGTCCTTTGGCGAGTCAAAAACCCGATGCAATGCAACCGTCAACTCAATCACTGATAGATTGGCGCCAATATGGCCGCCCGTCTGCGAGATGCTTGTTATCAAAAAGTCGCGGATTGTTTCCGGGAGCAATTTGAGCTCATCTGATGACAAGCCTTTTATGTCAGCAGGAAATAAATTATCCATATCTTTTATTTTGGTCGAATATTAAAGTTAATCAAGGATGCCGCTTTTTTCATCGTGATTTCAAGCGACTCTGCGTCATCTGCAGCGGCCCATAAGAAACCGCACATTGCGGTGTTGTCCTTAGCCGGTTTCAGCAAATCGCCAGCCTTTCTGGAAACAAATACATTTTTCACGCCGTGTACTTTTAGCGCTTCCTCAACACCGTCAACTGATTCAACAATTCCATATGCGTCAGAAAATATGGCTTCCCAGCCCGCATATTGTTTATTGTGCATTGTTAAATCGGCAGGTAATCCAGCTAGGGAAGCAATCCAGGCTTCGACCGGGTTAAACCCGGTAGCGCAAGGTGTAACAAATTGCGTGCTGACATCGCCATGGAAGCGTGGGGCAATCTCCAGCAACACCGGGCCGTGTGCAGTGAAGATTACATCCCCTTTAACGGGACCTGCATCAATATCCAGTAGCCTCGCAGCAGATTCCAGCAATCCATAGACTTCCTTCTCTTGCTGACTTGTTAAACGTGAGGGCTGCATCCCATGCGTGGGGTAACAAAATGGGGGCGGAGAGAAAAATCGATCCATGACCCCGCAAGGATAGAAACGCCCGTCAATAAACAATCCATTCACATCGCAATGATGCCCACTCACCAACTGCTCAACCAGTATGTGGGGTGAAAAAATGGAAGCTTCCGAATATGCTGCTTCCAAATCCGCCGTCTTGCTTACAGACCTGATACCCTGGCTGCCGCAACTGTCCGAGGGTTTTATTATAAGTGGATACCCTATTTCAGAAGCTGCCTTATCAAGCTCATCCAGGTTGTTTACGCTACAACCAAGCGGAACGGGCAAGCCTTTTTTCTTCCATCTTTCCTGCGATTCACTTTTACTCAGAGAGATCGATACGCTATGCCTGCTGGCTACAGGAAAAGAAAACTTTTCCCCAAGCGTCGCCACGACCATCAATCCGTAATCACTACTGGAAAACGCACCGATTAAATCGTAGTTCTTTGAAATATCGTCAGCCAGCTCTAAAAAAGAAGCAGTATCAGTCCCGTTAATTTTCACGTATCGATCCGCAAATTTAATGCCAGGAGCATTTTCATTTTTATCCGTAACCACAACATGCAGCCCTATGCTTTTTGCATACTTAATGCCGGGGATTTGCAGATATCCAGCACCTATATGGATGAACGCTTTTTGTTTTTTCATGTCATCGACCTAGTTTATCTGCCTATAAATTTCTCTATCGAGTTCATCCCTTGTTCCCGCATGAATAAGGGTGTGTGGCTTGTCTGAAACAAGTCCTTTACCTTCCCCATAAATTATTGCAGTTGGCCTGAAATTATTCTTGGGGAGTTCCGGCACATCACCAATCAACGCACCAACAAAGCTGGCCAGCACATCAAAATCAGCACTTGCCGGCATCAGATGATCCAACACAAGATCCCCGCCAAAATCAAGATGGATTTCTATCAATTTCGGAGCTCTACCAAAATCACATCGGCATGACATAAGAAACACGCTGGTGTCGAGGCGGAGCTTGTCAACGATTTGCTGGGCCAGCGCCAGGATATTTTTTTCTTCCTGGAAACTGGTAAAAACTGAAGGGACAGCATAACCCACCCCGTAAAATTCACCCTTATCATTTATGGCAGTAACTTCATCAAGTAGCGTTATTGAATAAACACGCCCCCCATTGACCACTGACATTAAAACCACATCACGCCCTTCAATGTATTCTTCAATATTAACCACACCGGTTATGGATGCATTTTTCGCCTTGTTAAAAGCTACATCCAAATCTTGTACCCTCTCAACTTTAGTGACCCCACTTTTACCAGTCACTGGAAGTGCAGGCTTAACAACGCATGGGAATTTTATTAATTCCTGTCGAATTTCCTGCAACGATTCTACGGCTACATTAAGGGGGGCAGGAATGTTGTTCTCATTACAAAACGAGATCAAGCTGGATTTATCAATGACTATTCTTGCTGCTGCCGGACTGACTCCATGAAGATGAAATGCATCACAAATTTCAGCCGTTGTTATGACGGGAATACCAAAGGAACGATTGAGCACCCCTTTGAATTCATATTTCTTCTGCAATTGTTTAAGTTGCTCAATAACCGGTGCTGACTCATATGTACTTAAGTTTATGCACTCATCACAGAACTGGAAGCCCGCTGCATTGGGATCTCTATCAATCCCGATCACCGCGTAGCCCATTTTCTTTGCCTTCTCTATTACAAGCACCTGGCTCTTGCCTGCGGCGACGCTAATGACGGCTTGTTTTTTCATTAAACGCACATCTACCATTCACTGGGCATAGCAGCGGACGATTTCGACCCCTTGGGTTATCGAATATTTTGAAATTCGTTCATAAATCTCATCCTCAAATGCTTTGGATGAAATTATTACGGCATCAATCTGACCACTTCCCAGCAATGACTCATCAAAAATCGTCCATCTGAGAAAATGCTTGCCGTGTTTTTTTGGATCACTGTCTAGTATCGCGTTTACATTCTCTGATAGGTCAAATAAATTCAAGAGATATCGTGTGTGAGCGCCGGCTCCATAAATGGCCACTTTTTTACCTTGGCGATTCCATCGCAGGATGACTGAAGCCAAGCGTTCTTTGATATGTTTTTCAATATCACGCTTGCCTTTTGTATATTTGTTAATTTCTGAAATCAACTTTTGGCGCGCAACGCCCATGATATTTTTATCAATTGCGGCAATGCCGGCTTTGCAGAGCGGCTTCACCGCCCCGTCTTTTCTGGTAAAAATCCTGAGCCTTGCATCGCTAACTGTATCGTCAAAGACGATATCATCGAAACCGTACCCCTTTAGGAATAAAGCCAAAGTGTCTTTCGTAAAATGTGACATGTGTTCAAAAGTAAAGAACTCGGCAATTTGTGGTGTTGGCTTCATGGTATCTGGCACCTCCACACATAACCCACCCCCCGGCTTTAGCAGGCGGGTCATAGTATCCAAGGCAATATTTATATCGTGAAAATGTTCCAGCGCACTAAAACAGCAAATCGCATCATAGGATTTTCCCGGCAAATCGCTTTGTTCCAAAGATGCACAAATAACCTCAAGCCCATTAGCCCTTGCCTGACTGGTGGCCTTTATTGATGGCTCAAGCCCTACCAAGTCCCATCCGCCCAAATCCAGATTCAGAAGAAAGCCACCAGTTGAACAGCCGATCTCCAGAAGCGAGCCTTTGTTTATTTCACCAAAATACTTTTTATAAAATGCTATCCGGGCATTCTGTTTTTTATTGTGTGATGAATCAGGGCTCACGTCATGGTAAATGGATCCCGAAGCTTCTTCATTTTCTGTATAGTGCCTCGTCAATAATTCAACCTTCGGCCTCGGATTCTGATACATAAATCCACAGTCATTGCATACCACAAATGATGTCTGGATTCGTCCGAGGGTATACCCGGTCTCTTGATAGCATTGATAAACCGTCCCATATTCATTGCACGCGCAAAGTGGGCATTTTATCGTCTCAAATTGCTCGGCATTTCCCAAGGACCCTTTTGGCATTTTCCTTAACCCTTATTTATCTACTGAGCTTTCTCGCGACGAGAACGACTTCCCGACCAAGCCCAATATTTGCCAAACTCTGATAAAAATGCCGCTTGGTTTTAGCCATGCCAGCTTTTGAAAGGCTCAATTCCAATTTTTTCCGCTTGCTATGACAGGCACGCCCCAGCTCGTCATTTCCTATGTAGTTATCACCCATCAGCAGAAACATATCAATAGGGAAGGTGGCTTCTTTATGTATCACGTCAAACCCACACTGCTCCATAAGTCTTTGGAGCGAGTTGAAATCGAAATAGTTGATGTGATGCGGGGGGGCAACCCACCAAGGTTTAAAGGCCAGATGATCACGGGCCACCAGTTGGAACGGGTTGAAATCGTTGGGAACCACAACACAGAGGAGGCCGCCGTCATCCAGTTGCCCGTGCGCCAAGGCCAGCAAGGCCGCCGGGTCAGGGATATGTTCCAGCACCAGGCTCATGTTGATGGCATCGAAAACTCCCAGCTCAGAGGCTATTTTTTCCGAAAAATACCCCTGCACGACATCCAGCCCCATGCCCCTGCTGTGTTCCACAGCCTGCAACGATGGTTCAATTCCCCTGACCTGCCAGCCACGGCTTTGCCCATTGAGCAGGAGAAGCCCCGGCCCCGAACCAATGTCCAGCAGCCGCCTCCTGCCGGGAGGTAAATGCTGTTCCAGCATTTCGTAGCGCTCGGCATAGACCATGTTCCACCAGTCAATATCCTCAGTGTACCGCTCCAGATAGAGAGGCTTCTCTTGCGTGTAGTAGTCATACCGGTATGTCTTCTCCAGATCTTCTTCGGTGGGGATGGGGACGATATGCCTGAATTCGCAAAGTTCGCACTCAATCACGTCAAAGCCATTGGCCACCGCCACAATCGGGCCATGATGATGCTGCTGCCACTTTTTTGTTGTGGGGTTTGCGGGCCCCTTATCCTCTGGGTGGCAGCTAAAAGCCTGTACGCCGGGATAAGTGGCAATATTGCCGAAAGGGCGACCGTGCAGCGCCTCAAACATCAGTTCGGCGCGCTGCCAATCTTCGATGGTGTCAATATCCTGAACTTGATATCTGGGAAGTATTAGCGGCGCCGCCGCCTCTGAGAATGCCGGCACTTCATTCAGAACCGCATCGGTTCTTGCCCAGTAGAACTGGCCGGCATCATGATAGGCTGGCTCCAGGTCTTGCGATCGAGTTGAGAAATGTTCCGGCTGGAACATTGCTGCTCTTCCGTTCTCATTAATTCTGATCGCGCGCTGTATCGGGAAGGGAAAGCTTGTCACCGTGAAGACAATCCGGGCATCGCTCTCACGCAATAACGTCCATCCTCTGGCCAGGTCAGCAGGCTTTATAAACGGGGCCGTAGCGTAAATGGTGCAAACGAACTCAACTTCCCCGAGATTCTGAATGGCCCATTCAGCAGCGTGTTTAATTACTGCACCCGTGCCTACATAATCATTGGAAAGCTCTGCAGGCCGCATAAATGGCACTTCTGCGCCCCACTGCTTGTACACTTCAGCGATCTCGGCATCATCGGTGGAAACTATAATATGATCGAACAGGCCTGATTTCTTTGCCGCTTCAATCGACCAGGCAATCATCGGTTTGCCGCAAAAGAGTTTTATGTTCTTGCGCGGGATGCGCTTGCTGCCGCCACGTGCGGGAATAATGGCGATTTTCATTTGGGGCCGCTATTTCGAATCATGGTAATTGATATACCACTTAACAAATTCACCCACGCCCTTCTGAAGCGAAGTGGAGGGCGTGAATCCGAATTCATCCCGCAATTTGCTGGTTTCTGCAAATGTGGTAACTACGTCGCCTGCCTGCATGGGTAGCAAGTTTTTGATCGCCTTCTTCCCCAGTGCATTTTCAATTGCCTCGATAAACGCCATCAGCTCAACTGGCTGGTGATTGCCTATGTTGTATATGCGATAAGGCGCGTAACTGGTGGAAGGGTCAGGGTTGGCGGTATCGAACGCCGGGTCTGGTGTGGCAGGCTTGTCCAGCACACGCACGATGCCTTCGACAATGTCGTCAATGTAGGTAAAATCGCGCTGCATCTTTCCATGGTTGAATACATCAATAGGCTTTCCTTCCAGAATCGCCTTGGTAAACAGCGAAGGGGACATATCAGGCCTCCCCCATGGGCCATAGACAGTGAAGAGCCGCAAGCAGGTGGCGGGCAGTCCGTAAAGGTGGCTATAGGAGTGCGCGATCAACTCGCCTGCCTTCTTGGTGGCTGCATATAAGCTGACCGGGTGATCCACATTCTGATTCGTCGAAAAAGGTATGGCAGTATTTGCGCCATAAATACTGGAGCTGCTCGAGAAAACGAGGTGCTCAATTTTGTGATGGCGGCATCCTTCGAGAATATTGGCGAACCCTACCAGGTTGCTTTGTATATAGGCATGTGGATTTTTGATGGAATAACGCACACCAGGCTGTGCGGCCAGATGGACGACACGTTGTAAATGATGTCGTGCAAATAATGTTTCCACTCCGCCTTGGTCAGTCATATCCAGCTTGAAAAATGAAAAATTTTCAAACGATGACAACTGTGCCAGACGATCATTTTTGAGCTGAACATCATAGTAATCATTCAGATTGTCTATCCCTACCACTTCAGCGCCTCTTGCGAGCAAACGCAAGCAGGTGTGCATTCCGATAAATCCGGCACAGCCGGTAACTAATATTTTCATTGAGCGATTCCTGTTGTCCAGTAGGCAAAGGGGGCAGCGTATTGGGTTAATCTCATGTACTGATTGCTTTCTCCAAGGTGCGCGCCACCTTGTCCTGCTGCGATTCGGTTAGCCCCGGATACATCGGCAAACTGATCGCTTCGCCGTAATAGCGCTCCGCCTCGGGGCAGCAGCCTGTCTTGAAACCCAATTTTTCGTAATACGGCTGCCAATATATGGGAATGTAGTGCAAATTCACTGCAATGTTTGCTCCCCGCAACAATTCAAATATTTCACGATGCGTTTTGCCAATCCGGTCAGGTTTGAGGCGAATCACATACAAGTGTAAACCTGAATAACTATCATTGCTTTGCCACGGTGTCACCAGCGGGAGGTTTGCCAATAGCGTGTCATAACGTTTCGCAATAATATGCCGCCTGGCAACGAATTCATCCAGCCGCAGCATCTGGCTCAACCCCAATGCGGCCTGTATGTCGGTCATGCGGTAATTATATCCAAGCTCGATTTGCTGGTAATACCACGCGCCATCCGGCGCATGCGTCATCTCTTCCGCTTCGCGGGTGATGCCATGGCTGCGCAGCAATTGTATGCGTCTGGCTAATTGCGCATCATTGGTCAGCGCCATACCACCCTCGCCAGTCGTGATGGTCTTGACCGGGTGAAAACTAAATACGGTGATGTTGCTATAGCGGCAGTTTCCGATAGGCTCGCCCCGATACTTTCCGCCGATGGCGTGCGACGCATCTTCGATAATCTTGAAACCATAGCGCTGACCAAGATTGTGAATGCCGGCCATGTCGCATGACTGCCCGCATAAGTGTACCGGGATCACTACCTTGGGCAGGCAATTGGATTCTGCGGCCTGTATCAGCTTTGTTTCCAGGCATTCCACACTCAGGTTGTAAGTGCTCGGGTCTATATCCACAAAATCCACGTCAGCGCCGCAATATCGCGCACAGTTCGCGCTGGCTACGAAGGTGATCGGACTGGTCCAAACGATATCGCCCTTGCCAACACCCAATGTCAAACAGGCGAGGTGCAGCGCCGAAGTGGCGCTGCTGACGGCCACTGCATGACCGACACCGCAATATTGTGCGACAGACGCCTCAAAAGCGGGAACAGCCGGGCCTTGAGTCAGGAAATCAGAACGCAGCACATCCACGACCGCCTGGATGTCGGCCTCGGATATATCCTGGCGCCCGTAAGGAATCATTGCCTTAAATCTTGCCGATCTTATCGCGGTTATGCGCTATCCACGACTGCAATGCGTCAACGCTCATCCAGTCCGCGTTGTTGTCTGAACAGTAGGTGAAGTCCGAAGCAACTTTTTTTCCATTTTTGATGCGTTTGGCGTCCGTGCTCCATTGGTGGATCGCAGGTAAAATTTTGTAATGATCATCGTATTCATATGTATGTTGCGTATCTTCGGCGCCGATCATCTGCTCGTGAATCTTCTCTCCCGGCCTGATGCCGACGATGTCGTGGGTTGCGGCAGGCGCAACAGCCCGGGCAATGTCGGTCAATTTCATGGACGGTATTTTTCTGACATATATCTCGCCGCCGACCATGTCTTC
>Ga0156240_120_pt1 | contig 10864 bp, 6 predicted proteins | sample RifCSPlowO2_12_FD_107887 | JGI IMG/M metagenome (GOLD analysis project Ga0156240, IMG submission 107887) | Omnitrophica WOR_2 bacterium RIFCSPLOWO2_12_FULL_51_8
CGCAAAACCAAAAACTCTATTACGGCACTAACTACAGCAATTATTTCAATGAATATGATCCGCAGACCGGAGCGTTAAGGACCATTGGCCGGCTCGAACCTGGCGGAGCACAAAGCATGGTGATAGGCGATGATAATGCCATCTATATCGGGACCTGTTGCACAGGTTTGCTTTATCGTTATGATCCGAGAACGGATGTTTTCGAACCTGCCGCGGATCCTGATCCTAACGGAGGGGGATACCAATATTCCTACACCATAGGCGCCGACAACCGTTATACCTTTGTCGCGCTTGGACAAAATCCGTGGTACTTGGGCGTTTACGATCGCCAAGCGCGAACCGCGCAGCTTTATTTTAAAGATGATAGGGATGTGGGCTACGGCGGTGTAAATAAGGGTACCGATGGATATTGGTATTATTGGTATTACGGCCGCAGTCCGGCATCCGGCGGTAGGTTTCATTACCGCCTTGTTAATGGCGTTCCCGTGGAAGTGACTACAGGTAGTGTTCCTACAATGGTCCAGAGCTACGGGTCCGTACAAAACGTTCACCTAATGGATGGATTTACTAGCTCGTCTGTTTATGGCTACGAATTCAATGCAGACGATTCTTTTCCGGACAGTTCCAATAGCGGCAGGGCTCGCGTTGACTGGCGGAGAATAGGAGACACGAATTGGCGTACGACGGAAATGACAGGACTCAATGTGACGCCGGTCTCGCTCCAGCGCGCCATATTGAATTCCGGAAAACTATGGATTTCGACTTCCGGATACAACCCGCTTTTGGAGTTTGACCCCGCGACCGGCCGTACCACCCGCATTGGTTACCCGAGGCTTAGCAATTATGATCTCCTCTTAGACGGTAATGATCTTTATCTTGCCGGTTATCCGGCCATGGCCATGCGTTATAGAATGGACCAGCCGTGGACACTGACGCCGAGCAATTTTTCATTCAATCCGACCACCCCAACAAGCAACCCATATCAAATTCCGCCGCATGTCGGGAAATATTACTACTATTCGGCCAAAGGCGCGGACGGATTCATTTATTTTGCCATTCATCACGAGCGGGATTCAACGGGCGGCGATTTGGGCTGGTATGATCCGAGAACCGGAAATTACGGAAACTTAAGAGAGCCTTTTATCAATGACGATACCCGGGACCTCGATGCCATTTTGGGCGGAACTAAAATTCTATATTCCTCTTCCTCTGGTGCCGGCAGATTATTCGTCATTGATCCGGCCACAAAATCAGTTGAACGCGTGATTACTGTCCCCAATGGCGTGAGGTCTCAGATTGTCGAGGTTGAGCCGGGAATCGTAGTAGGCGCCGGACTAAGCGGAGACAAGCAATCTTCATATATCTACCGGATTAACGTCTCAACCGGAGAATTCCAGTACATGAACCGCTTGCCCGCTGGGGGTAAAGTTTTTGGCTCAAATATCAGTTATTCCCATCAGCGTATCGTTCTTGGACCGGACGGCTATGTGTGGATATTTGTGGGCGATTCGCTTTACCGGATTAATCCTGCGGATGGGGCCTTGCAAAAGATTTTAGATACCCCTTCGCGCAGTCTTATCTTTTATAATGGCGACCTTTATCTTTACGGTGTCAAAGAATTGCAGCGAATCAGGGGGATTTTGACTTCGTCCGGCGATATTTCAGGGGATGGTAGTGTCAGCGCCTACGACGCCGGCCTGGCGCTAGAGCAGGGCAGGGGCGCGCTGGAGGCAGCGCACATAGCGCAACAGGCAGTCAGTTAGCGGGTATAAGGCAGTAGTGGATTGTTAAACTAAATCTTGCAGGTTGTTGGGTAAGGGTAAGGAGGCCGGTTTAGTAGTTAGGCAAGGTGGTTGGGTTACATCGACAAACAACCTAACCCAACCACCAAACCGGCATCCTAACCTTAACCCAACTACGCAGAGAAATTAATTTGACAGCGTAGTATTCTTGTGGGGACTGTCCCTTAAGACGCAAGAAAGTAGCTTAGCTGCGGATATCAGGGGATCAGGAGATCAGGATTTGGGGATTAGGATATTGGGAGCTTAGGTTTGGTTGCAGGTACCGGTTACGTCGCGTTTCAGGAAACTGTCCCTAAAAGGCACCTACTTGGCGGACTTCTGCAGGGGCTCTACATTGATAAAGGTGCGCACCCGGCCGTGGCTGGTTTTTTTCTTGGTAAAATAGACCTTGCCCGGACAAAGGGCGTAGATGGTGCTTAGGCCGCGGGCATTCACCCCGGCCTTGTAAGCCGGCATGCCCCGGATCAAAATCTCTCCGGTCTTTACCACTTCGCCGCAAGCAACCTTTAATGCCTTATCTTTTTTAGGTGTGGAAAATCCGCCGACCATTTGTAACCTCCTTCGTATAGTGATTAGTCAACTAAATAAGGGTTTGATTTTTGCGCAGATTAGCACAGATGAGAAGATGCAGATGATCACAGATAACGTCTTAAAATATCTGCGGTCATCTGTTTCTTTTCATCTGCGATCATCTGTGCAATACAACTCTTATTTAAGTTACAATGCAGTATAGCATGTTTTACAACAAGTTATTATATTAAAATCAAGTATCAAATATCAAAATGACAATGTAGAATTTAAAAATTTTTAATTTTTATATGTAATTTTGATGCTTCGATTTCACTCAGCATCAATCCTGAGCGAAGCCGAAGGATTGATTTTTGCATTTTGATATTTGATATGACAGAGCACAATAATATCATATTCGTGCCAAATGTCAAAGTAAAACGGCCTCTTCGCCCTTGGCGGGAATATGCGCCTGCAGGCCGCTGGAGCTTAAGGCATCGGCCAAGGCCTGGCTCTGCTCCAAGTCGCCATGGACTAAGAAGATTTGTTTCAGCGGCAGGCAGCCGGAGACAAAATCCAGCAGTTCATTCTTGTCAGCATGCCCGGAAAAAGAGGTAATCACCACTACCTCGGCATTCAACTCGTATTCCACCCCGAAGATGCGCACCCTGCGCATCCGCTCCACAATCCTTTTGCCCAGGGTATCCCGCGCCATATAACCGACTACCAGGATCATCGTCCGGGAATCCTCGATATTATTGCTCAGGTGATGCAGGATCCTGCCGGATTCGCACATCCCGCTGCCGGCAATAATAATCATCGGCCGCCTGTCGGCATTCAGGGCCTTGGAATCCTCCTGCCCCCGGATGAATCTTAAGTTCAATAACCCGAAGGGGCTCCGTCCGCCCCGGATATCCTGCCGGGTCTCTGGGTCCAAAAAATCAACGTGTAATTCGAATAATTTGGTCAAGTCAGTGGCCAGGGGGCTGTCCACATATATAGGTATGGAAGGGATAAGTTTTTCTTCGAGCAGCTCGTTTAAGAAATAAATCACTTCCTGGGTGCGCTCCAGGGTAAATGAGGGAATGAGGATCTTGCCTTTGCGCTCCACCGCGCGGCAGATCGCATCCCTCAACTTATTCTTGGCTTCTTCAATCGGCGCGTGCTCACGTCCGCCGTAGGTGCTTTCCAAAATCAGGTAGTCGAGGCCCTTAGGCGCTACCGGGTCATTCAATAGAGGAAGGCCCTTCCTGCCCAGGTCCACCGCGTAACCTATTTTTATATCCCGCTTGCCCTCTTTTATATCCAGGATAATGATGCTGGAGCCCAGGATATGGCCGGCATCCAGCAGGGTGGCAAAGACATTTTTTGCCACGCAAAACCTCTGGCCGTAGGAAATGCTGCGGAAGGCCCTGGTTGCCTTAGCCGCCTCCTTCTTGGTGTAAAGGGCGCCGCGCGCAGGCAGGCCCAGCCTGCGGTTGATTTTATTCACGTATTTGGTATCCTCTTCCTGGATCTTCCCGGAATCCTCCAGCATCAATCTGGCGATATCTTTGGTGGCGGAAGTGGTATAGATTTTACAGCGCAGGCCGCGCTTGATCAGGCTGGGGATGTTTCCGCAGTGGTCAATGTGGGCATGGGAAAGGACCAGGGCGTCTACGGTGTGCGGATTAAAACTAAAAGTGGAGTTCTGCCGGTAAAACTCGTCGCGGCGGCCCTGAAAGAGCCCGGCATCCAAAAGCACCTCGCTCCCGCCGGCCCTGACCATATGGCTGGAGCCTGTAACCGTCCCGGCCCCGCCTAAGAATTTTAGGGTAATTGACATCTAATACAAACGAACTAAATAAATTGACATATTGTATTCACAGATGAGCGCAGATGAGAAGATACAGATGATCGCAGATATTTTAAGACGTTATCTGTGATCATCTTGCAGCATTTCATCTGTGTTAATCTGTGTATATTCGGTGTTGTTGATGTAAGAATATTTGATGCGTTTATATTAATAAAATACGGAACTCAGGTCGTTTGTAAAGGGATTTACAAAACCCTCAATCTTGATGCTGCCTTTTGTGGTCCTTAGGTCGATCCGCTCTTTCGCCTCCTTGGGCAGGATAACTTCTACCTGGGGACAGTCAATCTCGTCTCTATTTTCAGCGATGACCAGCGCCACCCGGCCGCCGCTTATGTTTAACAACGTGCCGATGGGCCAGATGCCGTTGATTTCAAAAAATTTATCCAAAAGCCGCGGCTCAAAGGCCTTACCCCTGCCCTTCTGCATCAGGCGGTAGATCTGCTCCGGGGAATAATCCGATTTATACTTTCTTCTGGAGGCAAGCGAGTTGTAGGAATCGCATATCGCGACGATCAGGGAGGCAAGGTGAGCCCTGGAGAGGTAATTCAACCGGGGATAGCCTTTCAAGTCTAATCCCAGATGATGCTCCAGGCAGACTACTACCGGCATTTTTCCCGCTGTCTCTAAGTATTTCAGCATCAGCTCCGCGCCGAAAATAACGTGGCTTTTTATTCTGCCGGCCTCCGCCGGCTTCGCTGCGGAGCCCTTCGGAGCGGAACGATGGGCAATATAGAGCCTGCCGATATCGTGAAAGAGGGCCGCGATACCTATATCCATGACGGCATCTTTAGCAAACCCTAACTCCAGGGCAAGGCGCAGTGAAAGCACCGCAACATCCAAGGAATGGTTAAAGATCCCCAGGTCTATCTTCCTTAATGCGGCAAGCCTCAAGAATTCCTGCGGCTTCAACTGCAGGTTATCCAGGATATTGTTCATCGCGAACCTGAACATCAGGTAGTCAAAATTTTCGCCATCCAGGACAGCGGTCAATACCTGTTGGATCTTGTCTAAGGAGCTCTTATACACAGCCAGCGGATTCACTGCCTGCCGTGCGGTATCCTTAACCGATGTCCCGTCAATATCAATTTTGCTGATAGTGATATTTTTTACTCCCACCGAGGACAGGTAATCCTGCGGTTCAAGTTTCACCTCGCCGGCCGGCGCGGCTAAGAAGGCGATCAGCTTATCCAATTCCTCTTTTTCCACCCCGCGGTGAAAAGCGAGCTTTTCTATCCCGCGTTCCTTTAAATAGATCACCGCCAGTTTTACCGCGCGGCTAAGATCAAAGAGTATCTCTGTTTCAAAAGCAAGCTCGTCGGCGACTATCCCGATGACTACCTCATCCCTGTCCCTCAGCACATCCAGCAGGCTCAAGTATGCCTTATCCACGGATTTTTTAAATATCGGATGCTGAGTGGCATAAAGCTTTGCCGTCTGCAATGAGGCCAGGATATCCCGGAAAGAAGTCTCAATCTTTTCTAACATTCCACCCTTTCAAGATACTTAAGGCCCTCGCCCTTACGCGCCTGTTCCAGAAAAAACGCCTTTTCGCCAGCGCCGCCAGGCTCTCGTCTGCCTCCCTGAGGCTCAATTCTTCCGCCAGCAGTAAATTTTCCATAATCAGATTATTATATTTGCCCCACGGGCTGCTCAAGGACAATAAAATTTCTGCCGCCTTTTTCCGTAAGCCGGGGTTGTCCGCCAGACACGCGGCCGCCTCCCTCTTCAGCGGCAAGTCGCCTTTTTCCAGCACGGAAAAAACCAGCTCTTCATCGCAATACTTAAGCTTCTGCATTGATTTCAGAATCTCTATCTTAATCACCTCTCCGGAAAAATTGAAGATATGTTTGACCACCGGCATGGAAAAACCGCAATCGCCGGCGATCAAATCTTCCACGATCTTAGCCAGAAATTCGATCTGCGCATGCCTTGCCTCCAACCGCTCATAAAAAAGCGGCAGATCCGCCGGGAAAAACCTCATGAAAAGCTTCAGCACGCATGAATTAAACTTCTTCTGGTTAAAGATCATATCCAAGTAAAAGTCCAGGCCCAAAAAGCTTTTTCGTAAACTGCCGAAAAGCTGCTCCAGGATGGGATCAGGGTCTTCCTTAAAGGCGGCCCCCTCGATGAAATTGGTCAGGCGCCTTTCCATCCCGCTGAAGATATCTTCTACCTCGCTCTCCAGCTTGATTTTTCTGTACAATATTCCCAGTACGTCCTTAAGGTAGACGAAGTTTTTTCCCGCGATTACCTGATTGCACTCGCGCGCAAGCGGCTCCGAGATCATTTCGAGCTTCTGGGGATCGGCCTCCTGCTCGAAGAGGTTAAGCAGGGCGAAGCGGTAATTCAACTCCAAGGCGCCCTGCTCGAAAGGCAGGTCAAAGGCGGATAAATCCTGGAGCAGGCCCTCCAGGGCCGCGCGGTATGGCGCGGGGACAGCCGCGTCGGCGAAAATAGACAGCAGGCCCTTTGCCCTGCCGATCAAACGGGTGTTATCCTTTAACGTCCTTGCGCCGGCCAGTCCCTTAAGAGAAAAAGAGATTTTTTCCGCCTTTTCTTCACCGGCCAACCGGCTGAATAACCTCAATGCCCGGAGATTAAAATTAACGTCTTCGGAAATCTCCTTCCACAAAAGAAGCGCGAAGTCATCTTCCTGCAGGCCCTGGAACAGGTATCCCAATGCCGCAAAATCTGTGTCCGGGATATCCCGCTGTCTGGAAAAAAACCCAAATAAGGAACGGATACAGCGGGAGAATTCTTCCTTGAATCCTGATTTAAGAAAACCCAAGAAGCCGGACAGCGCCCTGCGCAATTCTTCGTTCTCGATGAAATCCTTGAGCTTGAATCTCTCCAGGATCCTGCCGAAATTTTCCACCACCTCCCTGACTTTAGCCGCCCCGCCCTTTTCCGCGGCTTCCTTAAGCAGGAATATCCAGACATCGCTTAATTCCTCTTCGGTGTAACGCAGCAGATCAGAGTAATCCAGATCCTCGATAAGGATGCGCGGCTTTACCTGGTCGTCTAAGATATTATTGAACCCTCCGGCTTTCAGGATCTCTTTGGTGGGCAGGGAAAGTTTGCTGAAAAACAGGGTTAATTCCTGGGCGCTTGCGCCCGGCCTGAATTCCACGCTCTTGATTTTGCGCAGGTGGAAGGCCTGGGCCAGTTCCGCATACAGCCGGACCTTTTCCCATAACCTCTCGTCCACGAATAATGATGCGGGGTTAACGACGATTTTGACGGGGGAGAGATACAGGAACAGCTGATCGAGCTTGACTTTAAATTCTTCTACGGATTTTAAGAAGTAGGGATGGTCTTTGACGTAGGCAAAGCCGTTGTTGATCGCGACGTGCAGGCTCTGGAAGAAATCGCCCAACGCCTCTTCTTTGTTCATAACGGCATTTTACCGCTAAACCGGGGAAGGCGCAATAACAAAATCTAGTCGAGTGTAATGCGTCAGTCAACGGGGGATTTAGCGGGATTTGTCATTGCGAGGAGCGCGATGACACGCCCCCGTTGACTGAGGCATTACTCCCCTTTTCTAATAGTTTTTTTATATGATATTCCTGCATCTTGTGCGGTTTAGTCTTGCCATTAAGCCATCTATTTACCGTGCAAAAAGAAACGCATAGGATTTCTGCAAGGTGGGCCTGAGTAATTCTCTTATTTAACCGATACTCTTCCAGTTTCTTGATCAAATCCATAAGGTTTTTCTTGCCGCCTCCTATGCCCGCAAAAGCCGTAAATAATCCTTTTGGGTCTCTCTTACCGCGCCTGCGATAAATTCCCTAAAATCCTTATCATCTGTGTGCGCTTTCTCTAATGCCTGTATGTAATCTCTGCGTAGAATAGGCGGGATTATCGCTATGCAATAGCCCTTCTGCAATAAAATTAAGTTCATCGAGAGTCTTGCAACCCTGCCATTGCCGTCAATAAAGGGGTGTATAAAAGCTATTTTCTTATGGACTAATGCGGAGTATTCTACGGGGTGGTTTTTATTTTCTAAATCTTGAACTTTGCTTATAAACTCCCTCATAAGTTCAGGGACTTGTTCCGGGCTTGGCAAGGTATATTTTGATCCGGAAATAAAAACTTTTTCCTTCCTGTATTTGCCTGCCTTTGTTTCGTCAATTCTGTAATAAAATAATTTATGCAGTTTCTTAATATCGCCCTCTGTAATTACCTTGCCTTTGGCTAACTTATAAATGTAGTCGTATGCTTCACTGTGCCCTAAGGCCTCGTAGTAGTCCTTTATAGGCTTGCCGCCTATGGTTATGCCGTCCTCTAACACAACCTTTGTCTCCGTTTCAGTAAGGGAGTTCCCCTCTAATGCGTTTGAGGTATAAGTCAACCCTACCCGGTAATATTCCTTTAATTGCTTGAGCGTATTCGGCGGCAACGGCCTATAAGCGTTAATTTCTTCTTGGAGTTTATCTATTTCATTCAATATCTCGTTCATCTATCCCCCCTTCTAAAAGTATTGTTTATTGTAGATACAATATAGCACTTTATATCAACCTGTCAAGGCTAGTTCTTTTTAGTTTCGGTAACAATGGCTGCGGGTTTTTAAACTTCCGGGGAAAAGGTGAGGTAAAGTGTGGATGGGCCGGAGCCTGAAGTCTGGCGGCCGCCTACGCGCTTGGCCCAGTCAAGGCGCAGGTAAAATATTTCTCAATCAGGGATGAAGAAAACTACTTATTCCCTTCAATGGAAAGTTTACCCATCTTACCTTCTATTACCTTTATTTCTATCCGGCCGTCTTTTATTTCCTGCTCGGGAAGAAAGGCAGCGGTAGTCAGGTAACCTTTTTCTTTATATTTGGCTTTTATTTTCGCGGTAATATCCTTAATATCATTGAAGGTAACCTGCTTGTTTAAGTACGGCTGATAGGCAAAAGAGAAATCTTCGGGCTTAAAAATCGTAGCGCCGGTAACCTTAACTTCTCTTAAGGTAAAGGAAAGGGCTTCTGGGGGGGGTGCGGCTTCTTTTTCTTTTTCAAGTTCTATTTCCGCGGGCTTGGCCTTCTTTTCTTCTAAGCGCTCTTTTTCTTCCTGGCTCTGAGATTTAAAACGCTCTACCTGCGGCCCGGCCTCCTGCCCCGGCGGAGGGCCTTCGGCAAAGGCAGGATTTGTGAAAATGAAAACAACAAAAACCAATATGAACCTAAAATAAATGCCCTTATGCATTATCCTCCCGCCTGCAGCCTATAATGCTTAGTCAACTAAATAAGGGTTTGATTTTTGCGCAGATTAGCACAGATGAGAAGATGCAGATGATCACAGATAACGTCTTAAAATATCTGCGGTCATCTGTTTCTTTTCATCTGCGATCATCTGTGCAATACAACTCTTATTTAAGTTACAATGCACTATAATAATATAATCAACAACTTTGTCAACCCTTTTGTTCCAGGTAATTGATGATCGCCTGCGCGGCGCGCTTGGCCATGCCCAAAGCCTCAATCACCGTGCCTTCGCCTCCGACGATATCGCCTCCGGCAAAAACCCCCTTAATCGAGGTCTCCATGGTCTGCGGATTAACGACGCAATCGCCATACTTATCGGTTTTCAATGCCGGGGTGGCTTTAGTAAGCACCTGATTTGCCCGCAGGCCGACGGCGATGATCGCCAGGTCGCAGGGAATCTCAAAATCGCTTCCTTTAACCGGCATTGGCTTTCTCCTGCCGGAACTATCCGCTTTGCCAAGCTCGCAGCGCAAACAACGCAATTTCCGCACTAAACCGTCTTTATTGCCGCTAAACTCCTCGGGCCTGGCTAACAAGCTAAACTTTATCCCCTCCTCTTTTGTATGCTCGATCTCCAGCCGGCGCGCCGGCATTTCCGCTTCGCTGCGGCGATAAAGTATAGTAGTATCCGTCTCTCTACCGCTCATCTTCTGCAATCTTAAAGCTACCCTGGCCGCATCCATAGCGGTATTTCCCCCGCCGATTACCACTACGCGCTTACCTATATTAACGGGGGTGTGAAACTGCGGGAATTTATAAGCCGACATTAAATTAACCCTCGTCAAAAATTCATTGGCGGAATAAACGTTGCAAAGGTTCTCTCCGGGAATCCCCAGGAAAGACGGAGTGCCTGCGCCTAAGCCCAGGAACACGGCGGAGTAGCCTGCGAGAAAAAGCTCATCCAGCGCCTTGGTCCTGCCGACGATAAAATTACTTACCATCTCCACCCCGATATCTCTGAGGTAATCAATTTCGGAGTCCAGAATATCCCGCGGCAGGCGGAAAGGCGGGATACCGTAACGTAAGACCCCCCCGGTCTTATGCAGCCCCTCAAAGACGGTTACCTTTACCCCGGCGCGGGCCAGCTCCCCGGCGCAGCAAAGGCCTGCCGGCCCGGAACCCACTACCGCTGCCTTGCATCCGGAAGGTCCCTGGATGCCGGCAGCAACAGGCGCTAAATTATTCCGCATCCCGAAGTCTCCGGCAAACCTTTCTAAGAAATGGATAATAATCGCTGCGCTAGAGGCAAAGGGCAGGCCCTTCTTGGTCAGGACGCAGGCCTTGCGGCACTGGTATTCCGCCGGGCAGATCCGGCCGCAGAGTGAAGGAAAATTATTTTTTTCGCGGATGGTAAAATAAGCTCCGGCGTAATCCTGCTGGGTGATTTTTTTGATGAACGATTTTATGTCTATGCCCACCGGGCACCCGGCAATACAGGCGGGCTCCTTGCATTGC
>Ga0156240_133_pt1 | contig 10754 bp, 5 predicted proteins | sample RifCSPlowO2_12_FD_107887 | JGI IMG/M metagenome (GOLD analysis project Ga0156240, IMG submission 107887) | Omnitrophica WOR_2 bacterium RIFCSPLOWO2_12_FULL_51_8
CAAGACAATACTCTCTATCTGCTCAACGCTCGCCGCCCGCGGATTATCGGCCTGGGTGAGGATGATCCTGTCGGCCAGGGGGCATAACTGCCGGCAAATACCCGCTATATCTTTATCTGCGGAAATGCCTAAAACCAGAATTAAATTTTTATATTTAAAATTACTTTTAACTGCCTGCGCTAGGGCCTTGGCCGAAGCGGCATTTTGCGCGCCGTCTAAAACTATCAGCGGCCTCTTGAGGATCACCTCGCACCTGCCCGGCCAAACGGTTTTATGCAGGCCCTTCTTGATTGCGGCAGCGCTCACCTTAATGCCATAATCCCCCAGCACCTCTACTGCCGCCATTGCCACTGCCGCATTAACTAACTGATGCCTGCCGATTAACCTGGTTTTTAACTGACTTACTTTTGCACTATTCTTTATTTCGCATAACCTTGCCCCCGCATCCCTGCACCTATCTCTAATAACTGTTAAGGCTTCTTTTTCTTGTGGCGCGCTGACCACAGTCAACCCACGACCCACGACCCACGACCCACGACAGTTCTTAATAATCCCTGCTTTTTCCCCCGCGATTTCTCTCAGAGTATTCCCCAGCTTATCTGTGTGCTCATAACTGATTGGCGTAATCACCGCTGCCAGCGGATTCACCACATTGGTCGCATCCAGCCTGCCGCCTAAGCCGGTCTCTAAAACCGCAAAATCCACTTTTTTCTCTTTAAAATAAACAAACGCCAAAGAAGTATAAACTTCAAAAAAGGAAAGCGGGCCGTATTCCGATCGCTGATGATACTCATCTAAAGCCGGCCTTAACCGCTCTGCCAACGCTGCCAGCTTCCTCTTGGCAATCATCCCTTCGAAATCACGGCTGGGAGCTGGGAGCTGGGAGCTGGGAGCTAAAATTCTGATTCTTTCCCTAAAGTCAACCAGATGCGGCGAAGTATACAGCCCTACCTTAAACCCGGCCTCCCTTAATATATAGGTAATATAGGCGCAGGTAGAGCCCTTGCCTTTGGTGCCGGCCACATGGATACAGCTTAAGGAATCCTGCGGGCTGCCGATGAATTCCAGAAAGCCCCTCACCCGCTCTAATTTAAGGGATTCGTTATAAGGATAGGTAAGAGTCTTCTCGTAGTTGAGAAAAGATTCTAAATATCGGATTGCTGCGGGGTAAGTCATATAAATTTAAATTTTCTGTGTATTGGCGGGTTTTCCAGTGTGAACTCTCTAATGCCTGAAGTGCCGGATGCCGGTAAAGACCATGGCTATTTTGTGTTTGTCCGCCGCCTTGATGATCGCCGCGTCGGCAATAGAACCGCCGGGCTGGATCACCGCCTTGATCTTGTATTTAGCGGCCAGTGTAATGGCATCTTCCTTTGGGAAAAACGCGTCGGAGGCAAGGCAGGCGCCAATGGCTGACTTGCCGGCCTTTTTGACGGAGATAAAAACGGAATCCACGCGGGACATCTGCCCTGCCCCGATGCCTACGGTTTTAGTCCCGCGGGCCAAAATAATGGCGTTAGATTTAACATGCTTAGCTACCTTCCAGGCAAAAATCAGGCTCTCCATTTCTTTGGCGGTGGGTTTCTTTTTGGTGACAACTCTCAAAGTCTTCTCTTCCAGCGTCAGGCTGTCTTCATCCTGCAACAACAGCCCCCCGTTTACACGCTTAAAATCCAGGCCGGAAGTTTTCTCCGGTAAACCCGGCAACTCTAATAAACGCAGATTCTTTTTGCTTTTCAGCAGGGAGAGCGCCTCGTGACTGAATTCCGGGCAGATCACGCACTCCAGGAAACCGCTTTTGTCAATCAACTTGGCCAGCGCCAAATCGATTCTGCGGTTTACGCTGACAATCCCGCCGAAGGCGGAAAGCTTATCGCCTGCCCAGGCCTGTTTGTAGGCCTGCAGTAACTCTTTGTTCTGGGCCGCCCCGCAGGGATTATTATGCTTGATAAAGACCGCCGCCGGGAGCGCGAATTCTCTTACCAGGTTTACCGCGGCATTGAGATCCAGGATATTATTAAAAGAAAGCTCCTTGCCCCAGAGTTGCCTGATGGCGCTTAAGCCGCTATAGCCTTGCGCGCCGCGGTAAAAGGCCGCCTGCTGGTGCGGATTCTCTCCGTAGCGCAGGTCTTGAATCTTAAAGAATTGTAAATTTAATTCTTTAGGGAGCCCCTGGTCTTCGGTTCCCGGTTCCCGGTTCCCGGTTTGGAGGTACCTATAAATTGCCGCATCATATTCGCTGGTGCGCCTGAAAACCTCTATTCCTAAGTCGCGCAAAAGTTTTTCCGATAAAGCCCCGTTATTCTTCTTTAATTCCGAAATTACCTCGCCGTAACGGGCGGGATTACAAACCACGGCTACTGAGCGATGATTTTTAGCTGCGGAGCGCAGCATCGATGGCCCGCCGATATCGATATTTTCGATCGCCTCCTCTAAACCCGCACCCGGCTTCCGGATGGTCTGCTCGAAGGGATATAAATTCACCACTGCCATATCAATCAGGCCGATGCCGTGCTCTATCAGCTTCTGCATGTGCGCCGGGTTATCCCGCAGGGCCAATAACCCGCCGTGGATCTTCGGGTGCAGGGTTTTTACTCTCCCGTCGAGTATTTCGGGAAAACCGGTGTATTCGGAAACCTCTTTTACCGGGATGTTATTATCCCGGAGTAATTTTGCGGTGCCCCCGGTAGAGAGGATTTCCACGTCGAATTTATGCAGCGCCTTAGCCAGGTCTAAAACCCCTGTCTTGTCCGAAACGCTGATCAAGGCGCGCTTAATCGTAACCATTAATCTCCCCCTTCTACTGTTCGAGTGAGCCAGCAAATTTATCCCTGCCTTGAGCTTGTCGAAAGGTTCTCGACTCGGCCAAAATTATTCTTCGACCGAGGCGGCATTTTATCCCTGCCTCGAGCTTGTCGAGAGGTTCTCGACAGAGCTCGAAGAATAAAATGCCGCCGAGTGGAGAAGATAATTTTGGCCTCGCTCGAAGAATAAATTTGCTGGCGAATCGAGAAGATATGGAGATTGAGCTATCCGGCAAGGGACTCTCATAGGTCTAGTTATTTATTGAATCTAAAGTTCGCCACATCCCCGTCCTGTATCAGATACTCTTTTGGCTCCAGGCGCATCTTGCCTGCCTGTTTGGCCTTGGCCTCTCCGCCTGCATTGATAAAATCATTGCAGCCGATAATCTCGGCGCGGATAAAACCCTTCTGGATATCGGAATGGACCGCCCCGGAGGCCTCCCAGGCCGAGGCGCCTTTCCTGACCAGCCAGGCGCGCGATTCTTTTTCCCCGGCGGTAAAAAAGCTGATGTAGCCGGCCGCGGCAACCGCCTTGGCTAAAAGGGCTCCCCGCTCGCCCAGCTCCGCTTCCTGCGCCACTGCCACCGGCTTATCCGTGAGCAGGCCGTATTGCGCAATCGCTTTTTGCTCTTCCGGGCTTAAGCCCGCGCTCAAGATGAATTCTTCTTTTTCCAGGATGCCTTTGAGTTTTGCCAGCAGCGACTTCTCGCTTTCGCCTTCCGCGCGCGAGAGCCTGTTTTCCACAAACTCCAGATCCCGTAAAATCAAATCCGCGCGGTTTTCTGCCGGCACAAGGATCACATCCGCCTCCGCAACAGCATCCTCTCCCACAACCTCAACCTGGACGTAGGTTTTCTTTTTGGACCCGGTGAGTCTTTCCGCCTCATCTAAGCGGCTGTCTTTAAGCGGGTATTTCCCCGGCGCAAGGCCGCTGATGGAAAACACGGATATCTTCATCTAAAGATTTCCTTTTGAGAAGGTTTATACTGCTGCCTCTTCGGTTTTCTTAGATGCCTGATATTTGCTGATAATCCCGGAGGCAATTTTGTACGGAACCTCTTCGTAATGCGAAAAGCGCATGGTATAACTGCCCCTGCCGCCGGTAATCGAGCGCAGGTCGTTGGCGTAGGTAAACATCTCGGCTAAAGGCGCCTGGGATTTGACCGCCTGGAATTTACCCTTGGCTTCCATGCCCATGATCCGGCCGCGCCGGGAATTGATATCGCCAGATATTGCCCCCAGGCATTCTTCGGGAATCACTGCCTCCACGTCCATAATCGGCTCCAGGAGCGCCGGGCCGGCCTCATTCACTGCCTTTCTTAAGGCCATGCCCCCGGCGATCTGAAAGGCCATATCTGAAGAGTCTACTTCATGATAAGAGCCGTCCACTAATCTTACCCGTATGTCCACAATGGGGTAACCGGCAATTGCCCCTTCCAGGCAGGCATTGACCACGCCCTTTTCCACGGATGGTATAAAGTTGCGCGGGATGGCGCCTCCGAAAATCTTATCCACAAATTCAAAGCCCCCGCCATGCCCTGTTGGCTCAACCTCAATCCAGACATCGCCGTATTGCCCGCGGCCGCCGGACTGGCGCTTGAATTTTCCCTGCACCCGGGCGGGCCTGGTGACTGTTTCCTTGTAGGAAACCTTCGGTACCCCCAGTTCCACTTCCACGTGGAATCTCTTGCGCAGGCGGCCGATCATCACGTTTAAGTGCTGGTCACCCAGGCCTGAAACAATCAATTCCTTGGTCTGGGGGTCGTGGTGCGCCTTAAAGGTGGCATCCTCCAACGCCAGCTTGCTTAAGGCGCCGGAAATTTTTTCTTCGTCTTCCCGGGATTTCGGCTTGACCGAAGCGGAAATCGCCGGATCAGGAAAAGTGAGCGGCTCAAACAACAGCTTGTTTTTTTCGTCGCAGAGGGTGTCTGCCGCGAAGGTCTCCTTCAGCTTGGCGATAGCCACGATGTCTCCGCAGGCGGCCGCGTCCACCGGCCTCTGCTCTTTGCCCTGCAGGAGATAGATCTGCCCGATACGTTCTCTAACGTCTTTACTGGCATTGTAAAAGGCGGTATTTGACGCAAGCGAGCCGGAGAAAACCCGCAGCAACGTCAGTTGGCCGACATAGGGGTCGGAGATATTCTTAAAGACAAAGGCGGAGAAAGGCGCGTCCGGGGAAAAAACAATTTCTTTTTTCTCCTCCGGCTGCAAGGGGTTTTTCGCTTCTAATTTTAGGCGCTCCAGCGGGCTGGGCAGATAATTTACCGCCGCCTCCAGCAATTCCGCGATGCCCTTATCCGTGGCAGCCGCGCCTGCCAGCGCCGGGAAAATCTTCCGGCCCAGCACTGCCTTGCGCAGGCCCGCGGCCAGCTCGGCTTCGGTAAATTTGGCGCCTTCTAAGTATTTTTCCAGGAGCGCATCGTCGCTTTCGGCAATGGCCTCGGTCAGCTCCGGCGCGGCCGGGGAGTTAATCAGATGCGTATTTTTGGAGAGACGTTCCTTGATTTCGGCTAAGACATTCTCCGGACTTACCCCCTCCTTGTCCATCTTATTGATAAAAATAATACAAGGCAGGCCTGCCTCTTCCAGCAGCTGCCAGGCGCGCTCAGTGCCCACTTCCACGCCGCTGGAGGCATCCACCACCAGGATGCCACTATCCACCGCGCGCAGGGAAGAGATCGCCTCTCCGACGAAATCCGCGTAACCGGGGGCGTCGATCATCTGGATGCGGGTATGCTTGTAGTCGCAGAATAAGAGGCTGGCGTTGATCGAGCTCTTCTTCTCTATCTCGTCAAAGCTGTAGTCGCTTACCGTATTTCCTTCGGCAACAGCGCCTCTGCGGCCGGTGGCATGGGAAAAATAAAGCAGGCTTTCCGCAAGGGTAGTCTTGCCTGACTGGGCGTGGCCCAAGAGGACAAAATTACGTTTATCTTGAGCGTCCATTTTTAGCCGGCTCCTTTGCGTTTAAAGATTGAGAGAAATAATTATATACCCGCCGAATTGGGGGGTCAAGCAATAAAAACGAGGCGATATTTTAGGGATACTTAGCGTCTTAAGCGGCGCATTAACCGCTCTGCCGCCAGTAAGCACTTTTCGGTTATCCTGCTGATGGAATAACCCGATATTACCACCACGCAGAAAACCAGAGGGAGATAATATCTGTCCCAGTCAAGAGGGATCCAAGTAGTTGTCCCCCCGAAAGTTACCGCAACCCAGATAAGAATAATGCTTCTCAGGGAAGCCCGGCGGTGATTACGTATGTATTTAACCTCGGCGGATAAAAGCATTGTTAAACCCGAAATAAAAAGAATAAAGACCAGGGGAAATTTAAAAATATTCCCTAAGGCAACATAATCTCCGGGAAAGAGGGTTCTGCGGAAGACAAAGGCGATCTTTTGGCTCAAAGAAGGCAGGGCCGCGCCACTAAACCAATTTTGCTGAGAATGGCTCTGGACTAATTTTAGTTTTACCATATTAAATGTACCGGCCAGCGGTTGATGATATAAATAGGGATTCATGCCCACAAAAACCAGAATACACAATGTTGCGGCAATTATTAAGCTGGCCGCAATTATCCAGGGCTCTTCGCCGTCTTTAAGCCTGGGGGAGACATGCCGCCGTTTAAACCTTAAGATAAGCGCAAGCATACAAAAGGCCAGGAAAATAACTCCCGTCAGGCAGCCGTTAAACTTTGTTCCCGCCGCCAAGGCTATATTTACGCCGATTGCTGCCGCAAAAATGAAAGTCCTCCTTAAGCTTTTCTGCTGGAGGTATTGATAAAAAAACATCATCAAGACAATATTGGCGGTTAGGAAACACAAAAGCGGGGCATCGACCATCGCCCTTCTGCTGCAGGTTAACATCAGGGGATTGTAGGCCAGCAATAACGTTGCGATTACCCCGAATCTCAGGCCCAAGGCTATTTTGCCTAACCAATAAACCAGCATACAGCTAATGCAGCCAAATATGGCCATCGCTAATCTCGCCGGATACAGCACTCCCTTGGGCGGCGTTGCCCCTGCAGCCGCATTCCAGCGGTAATCCCGGGAAAAATCCCATTCCTTCATTTCCCCCAGTTCTTTAAACTTATCTTTGTGGCCGGAGATAGATAAGACGAACCCAATAATATACCTGCCCACTGGCATCGAATCATAAGCAAAGTATTCTCCCCACTCTCTGCTGCGGGTATCCAGATCAAGGAAGAATAACTTAAAATACTTACTAGAGCGAAGCCAGTAATTTTCATCGCCATGGAAAGACTGGGAATCCAACCTGCTCATAAACGGCGCCAGAATAACACCGAATAACGCAAAGGTAACTATTGTCTCTTTTACCCTCTGGCCGGATAATAAGGCAAATTTGCGCTTATCATTAGCGTCCATATTCACCCTGGCTCCTTTGCCACAACCCAGATTTTGCCGCCTGGATTTTAGGAAATAATTATATACCCGCTGAATTGGAGGGTCAAGCAATAAACAGCTATCACGGGAACTGCTATATAGCCTTGCATAAATATTGCTACATGCGAATTGGCAACTCTGTGTCATTGCGAGGAGCGACAGCGACGAAGCAATCCCTTTAATGAGATTGCTTCGCTTCGCTCGCAATGACGCTTCAGTTATGCAAAGGCATATATCAAGAAAATTCCTCGCTTACGCTCGGAATAACTTTTAGACTGGGAATTTTCTTGCAAGTTATTGGTGAAACCTTTTCCAAGAATTCTGAATCTAAAAATAAACGGGAAGAAAGCGTTTTCAAAGAAGGGCTGGTTTGGTCTTGTTTTTGTATATTTAAATAGTAAACTTTCCTTGGGAATAAGAAATAACGTTTAAGCTCCCATGGGAGAGGGAGATCTATTTATGCTAAAAAAGGCGCCTTTTCTCTGCGGCATAGCAGCAACTATGCTTATCGTATACCCGGCCTGGGCACAGCCGGTAGAGGTAACCATTGCCGATGCCCAGGCGGTCCTCGGCCAAAAGGCCATTGAAGTACCCATCCTGGTTTCGGAAACAGACGGCCTGGGTATCCGCTCCTGCGCCCTGGACCTGCGTTATGACCCTGACATACTTAAGCTTACCGGCTGCAGCTCAGAAAACACGCTCAGCTCTGCTTGGAAAAGCGAGGTTGGCCTGCGCGACACTGATCAGGACGGCCTGGCCGATGAGTTTGAGACGGAAAGATACGGCGCTCTTACTGCGGCCGCTTCAGTAAACGAAATCGCTGAGCCAAACTTTAAAGAAGCGGCAGTATACGCGCCCTTCCCTTTTTATAAAGACAGTAACGGGAGCGTAAAAATCGGCCTCTATGGAAAGACGAACCTGGCGGAAAACGGCCAATTGGTAAAGCTGACCTTTGACATCATCACCACCCACCCCGTTGCCACCACCATCTCCCTTGCCAAGGCAGAGCTTAACGACGGAATGGTTTCTTCTGCCCTGGGGAACAGGTCAACGATATTGATTACGCCCCGGGAAAATCAGTCTCCCTTTGCGTATGACGCGGAGGTTTCCGCTGCCGAAGATACCGCCTATGAGCTGGCGCTGAGGGCGGATGACCCGGAGGGAGATCCCCTTAGCTTTGAGATTGTCTCGCCGCCTCGGAATGGAAATTTGAGCGGCCTAAACGGCAGTGAAGTTACCTATACGCCGGAGGCAAATTACTTTGGCAGCGACTCCTTCAACTTCAGGGCTGATGACGGCAGGAAAAATTCCAATATCGCCCGGATAAACATCAATGTCGCCGAGGTAAACGACCCTCCGCGGATTATCGGTTTCAGCGCACCCGCATCTATTACTGAACAGGAAAGGCCGCGGCTCAGTGTAATCGCCCTTGATGACGACGGAGATAACATCGCGTTCGTCTGGCAGCCCAGCGCTGGCACGGTCATCGGAAGTCTAGCAGAGGTAACCTACCAGCCTCCGGATGTGGATAGCGAGACTCGAATTACCATAACCATAGAGGCAGAAGATGGGCGAGAAGGCAAGGCTAATAAGGAAATATCTTTTATCGTTACACCGGTAGTGCTCCAGCACAAGCTGACATTGATCAGTGAACATGGCCGGGTGATAAAAAAAGTGGGCGATAACCAGACCACAGCAGAGCTTTTCTTGCAAGGCACAACGGTTACCCTTTTACCTGTGCCCGAACCCGGCTTTGAGTTTAAATCCTGGTTAATAGGCGACAGGGCCACAGCCGCCACGCCGCTCATTTTGACTATGGATGGCAATAAGACGGTCTTTGCCAACTTTGAAATCACTAAACATCAGTTAACCGTGAATAAAGGCAGCGGTTCAGGCACCTATGACCACGGCACAAGGGCAGACATCAGCGCTGAGCAGCCTCAGCCGGGTTACAGCTTTAGCAAATGGACAGGCGATGCGGAGAATGTCTCGGATGTCAATAGCCCATCCACGCAGGTAACCATACTCAGAGACACAACCATTGCCGCTGAATACAGCTTAGATACCTACACCTTAGATGTCTCTATTGAGCCTACGGACGCGGCTTTGGTGCGCAAATCTCCTGATAAAGAAATCTATCCCTACGGAGAAAATGTGAAGCTTACCGTTTCCCCTAAACCGGGATACGGCTTTACACACTGGGGTAAAGACGCGGAAGGAAAAGAGGATTCGGTTACGTTGCTGATGAACGGCAATAAGGCAGTAACTGCTAACCTGGCCCCGCTATCCTACAGCCTTAAGGCAACGGTTGAACCAGCAGGTTCCGGCAGGGTAAGGCTGACCCCGGAGAAAGCAACGTATCATTACGGAGAGCAAGTGACCCTGCTTGCTGAGCCTGAAACCGGATTTGAGTTCTTGCGCTGGTCAAAGCCAGCCAACAGCAGCGATAAAGAAATTACGATTACTATTGACGGCGATTTAGACCTTGCCGCGGTCTTTGGCGAAACGAGCAAACCTGCCACAGGCATTATTCCCGATAACGGCGCCGGGGCCTCAACCGGCGCGGATAATCTACCTGCCTTAGACAAGGGGGTTCCCGCTGCCGGCAGTAAGCCAGCACAACCCGCTGCGCCTGCGCCCGCTGCGCCGCTGGCGCCGGCCCCTGAGACAAAAGACAAGGCCGTAAATATAACCCGCGGCCTTAGCGTGCTCATTATTAGCCAGCCTGCCGTCCTGGCTAATCAAGAAGAAACTAAAAAGGCGCAGCCAGAAGCTGATAACCTGCGCCTTTCTGCCCTTGAACAGCAAGCCCCTCTTCAGCCCCCTGAGCAGGAAGATGCATATACGGTGGATGTGCAGCCTGAGCCTCTTGCTTACGAGCCGTCCCAGGGCGCAGTTTTCTATCCTGAAACCGAACCGGATATTCCCGCGTCTCTACAGCCGATGCTGACATCGCCGCCTGAATCAATGGCCTTGCCGTCTGGCCTTGCGACAGACAAACCTCAGTATGCGGAAGTTATTGAGACAAAAAGGGTGGCCTATTTCTGGAGGAACTATAAGTTGGAAATCCAGGGAAGCGAACTACCCGCAGTCTTCTGGGAGCTGGGGACAAATTCAAAGCTTCCCTACGGACTATCTTTGAACAATAAAGAAGGGACCTTATTTGGCTTTATCTGGGGAAAAACGCGCGCCGAGATACCCTTTATCGTTACCCTCTCGGATGAGTCGCGCCATGAGGTGACCGGAATATTGGAGGTTAAATAGAAATGCGGAAGATAATTCTTTCTCTTACCGCGCTGATCTTTTTGTGCTGGCAGGCAGGGTATGCGGGAGAGAATTTTTACATTTCTCCGAATGGAGATGACCGGAATCCCGGGACGATTGAACTTCCCTGGAAGACCTTTGAGCGCGCCTTTGACGCTGCTGAACCTGCGCATTTTAGCGGAGGAAATACCCTCTATCTGCGTGAAGGAATACATCGATTTCCCTACACTAATTATAATCAACTCCTGAATACTAATCTGTTTAGCGGCACGCAGGCTGAGCCAAC
>Ga0156240_110_pt1 | contig 10737 bp, 7 predicted proteins | sample RifCSPlowO2_12_FD_107887 | JGI IMG/M metagenome (GOLD analysis project Ga0156240, IMG submission 107887) | Omnitrophica WOR_2 bacterium RIFCSPLOWO2_12_FULL_51_8
AGTATCGATACTGCCGCCGTAGGCAAGGACTTTGCGCGCCCCTTCGGTCCGGGGCAGCGGCCGGTAGGTAAAAAATATCGGCCGTTCGATCTTTAGTTCTTTCACCAGATTAAAGGTATCGCGCATGGTAGAGTATGTCTCATCTGGGCCGCCCAGGATATTGTAGCCGGTAATGACCACCCCGTATTTATGCAATAATCGCGCAACCTTGCGGTATTGGTCAGTGGGTATGTTTTTTTCGTAGATTTCCCTGCGGATCCGTTCGTTTCCGGCTTCGATGCCGATCCTGGCGATCTTGAGGCCCGCCCCGGACATCAGCTCAATACGTTCTTCGTCAATGGTATCGGCCCTGGTAAAGCAGGAGAACGGCAATCTTTTGTTTAAGCCGATTGCTTTGTATTCGCCGCAGAATTCAGCCAGCCATTCCTTGTCAAAGGGGAAGACCGCGTCAAAGAAATGCGCAACCTTGATCTTTACCCGATGGTTGTATTTTTCCCACTGGTACTTGACCTCCCGGGCATAGGCGCGCGGGTCCCTGCGGCGCAGGTATTTTCCGGAGGTGGAGTTCTTCATCGGAAATTCCGAGCAATAAGTACAGTTAAAGGGGCAGCCGCGGTTGCCGACAAAATACATCACCCCGTTGTAGTAAATAAATTTTTCGATCTCCTCCCAGAGATCGTAGTCAGGCAGAGGCAGGCTGTCTATATCCTGGATCAATTCCCGCTGGGGATTCTTGACCAGATGTCCGCCGTACTTAGCCCAGATGCCCCTGATCCCTTGCGGGCTTTTCCCGGCCTCCAGGCAGTCTAAATATTCGGAAAGCGAGAATTCCCCGTCACCGATGCAAATAGCATCCACGCCTTCCATGGCAAATGATTCTTCCGGCATTAATGTCACGTGATACCCTCCGAGGATAATCGGCAAACCGTATCTCTCTTTGACCTCCCGGATAAACTCAGAGACATACCGCATATACATGGAAACGCAGGTAATCCCGATTAGGTCCGGCTGGTATTTGCGCAGGGAATCCTCCAGATGCCTCTTCCAGTCCTTCCGGTGGTAAGTAAAATCAATGATCAAGGCGCGGTGGTGCGTCCGCTGGTTCAGGTAGGTAGCCAGGTAGGTGATCCCCATATCCACTATGGAAACGTCGCCGCTTAAATTAGGGCTGATAATGCTGATTTTCACCTTATACCCACCCCCAGCTGTTCCTGCCAGCTTTCTCTTGAGAATTTATACAACAGGCAGTCATAAACCGCAGCTTTGCCTGTATCGATCACCTTGTAGGGCGGGATATCGCCGTGGAGCCGGGAGAAAAAATTATTCTCGCCCTTTGGATCGACAACATCCAGAAAATAGACTGCCTCAATATCCGGGCTGCTTAAGAAAGCGCCGTTTAGATAAAGAGCTAAGGCGGCCTTCGTCCCATAATTGATATAAGCGGCGTACCTTAAGTCATAAATCACCTTGATTTTATCGCGGGTGTACCATTCAATACTGCCATAAAACCAATTCGGCGGGATAATCGAGACAATGATGCTCCGGTAGGTCTGCCCTTTTTTCAAAGGGGCATCCCTGAGCAGAAAATCGCCCGCCTCCTGATAAGTCCGACCATAGGGCCAATTGTGAAAAAAATGGTAACTGTTTTGATTAAAGTTTTGATATTTATAGCTATCGAATACTTCCCTTTTTAAAAATACTAGCTGCGATAAAGTAACGCTACAGGTGATCCCGGCGGCAGCCGCCAGGGCCGCCTTATTTTGGTAACTGCCCTTAGTAATTATGCCGGCGATGAATCTGAGGGCGCTGCCGGCATAAAGAATCCCCAGCCCGGCAAAGAGATAAGGCATCGGCGCCAGGGCAATCCTGCGCACATTCAAGGGTTCGGTATTCACAAAGGCAGCGCTCGTGGCAATCAGCCAGACTAGAGGGAAAATCAGCCTTACCTTGAAGCCGCTGTTCTTGTATCCGTTGCGGACGAATTCAAGGCAGGCGCCTAACGCCCCGGCAATAAAAAAGATATTTATCACCGGGGGGAAACATCCTTTATAGAACCCCAGCATCACCCGGTTTATCTCGATAAGGTTTAAACTACCGCGGGTATAACTGTCGGTAAAGGCGAATAAAGAGCTGATCACGGAAAAATAAATATTCTGTCCGAGGATTTTGATCTGCCGGCCGGCAAAATAAAAGAATACCCTGGCTGTGCCGAAACCGCCGACATAACCGGTGTCGCGGTAATAACCAAACCGTTGATGGAATAAATTAATATCTATTTGCACTAAGAGGTCCAGCAGTAAAAGAATCCCTAAGCTGATAAAGATAAAGAGAAAAGAGAATTTAATCCTCTCTCTGATTGCCCCGCTCAGCCGCTTGACTGACCAGAAAAAAATGCCAGCAAAAACGATCAGTGAACTGCCATAAAGGGCGCCCATGGCCGGCATGAACATTTCCTTCAGCAATAAGACGGCGTAAAGATAAGCCAGGAAAAAAACGGCGAATACCGGCCATCTAAAAAATTTGCACCCCCCGCATCCTGAGAGAACGACGTCATCTCTCTTAGGGAATAACTGCGCGCAGGAATAAAGCGCAAAAAAAGGGAAACCGAGCAGGGAATAAATAGTATGAAAACAACTTAAGGCATAAATGACGGCTGCCCCAACCATCTTCTGCCTCGACCTCTCCTCAAATGCCAAGAGGAAATAATACAGGCAGGTTAAGTTAAGAAAAACGGTCAAGGAGTACTCGCTAAGGGTGTAAACATTGATCAGGAAAAACGGCGCTGCGGCGAATAAAGCGGCGAAGATTAAACCTAATCCGCGGCTAAAGAATCGCCCACCTAATTTGTAACAGACCAAGACGGCCAGAAGATGAAAACAGGCGGATAATAATTGCGCGCTAAAGTTGCTGGGACCAAAGATCAGAAATAAGGGATAAAGCAGGTAGGAGTAAAAACTGGAGTGCACGGTGTAATGCGAGCCCAGATAAAAGTAGACTTTAAAATGCCCGATGAGCTCCTGGCTCAAAAGGTTAAAATAGTGGTTATCGTAGTAAAAACCGTAATACCTGCCCAGGGTGAGAACGAATATTGCCGCCGGGAGCGAAACAATCAGGGCAAGCCAGGGGTTACTGCCGATTAATCCTTTAAAAGGATGAAGCTTCATTTTTTATAAATCAAAAAGTCGCCCAAAGCCAGGTATTTCAGTTCCGATTTCTCCAGGATCAACAGCGCATCCCGTGGAGAACAGGCCATCGGTTCCCCGTGTAAATTAAAGGAGGTATTTAAGACGCCTCCGATGTCGGTCCTCCGCTCAAACTCCTTGATGATTTTATAAAACCCGGGGTTATCCTGCTCTTGCAGGGATTGCACCCGGGCGGTAAAATCATAGGGGTGGATCGCGGCTTTCAGGTGCCGGCGCGCCAAGTCCTTGGTGCGGAAGGTCAGGGCCATGTGCGGAGCGGCGATCTCTTTTGGGTTTTCGATGTAAGACGGCTCTTTTTCTCTTAGGATCGCGGGGGTAAACGGCATCCAGAAATCGCGGTCCTTGATCCACTCGTTTAAAACCCGCAGATTATCGTAATCCGAAGGATTAGCTAAGATGGAGCGGTTACCCAATGCCCGCGCGCCCCACTCCATCCTGCCGCAGACCCGGGCGACGATCTGATTCTGGCTCAAGAGACGGGCAATCTCTTTTTCAATTTCCGTCTCTCTCCTGACTTCATATTTCGAAAATATACCGGCGCGTTTTAACGTCTCTTCTATGGCCGCAGCGGAAAATTCCGGGCCCAGGTAAAGGTCTTTTAACGGCTGCGGTAAAAATACCTCCCCGCGCTGCGCGCAGAGGTATTTATAACCGTAGAAACAGGCGCCCATCGGCGTAGATTCGTCTCCGCACGAAGGCAGGACAAACATCTCTTGGACTTCCGGCATCTCCATGATTTTCATATTCAGCTTGACGTTCATAAACACCCCGCCGCCTAAGGCGATCCTCCCGATACCGGTCTGCTCTATCGCTGCCCTGACCCATTTCACCACTACTGCTTCGGTCAATTTTTGCGCCGCGGCGGCAATGAAATCGAATCTTTTGTAACGTAGGATTTTCTGAAAGTAGGCGAGCGTGCGGTGGGTGTCAAACTTTGACCGGAAAACCAGGGGATTACGTTTATCCAGGCCGATGATATCCGCGATCAAATGGTAAACCTTGTCCGTGCCAAAGGATTTCGCGTAAGGCGCCAGGCCCATAACCTTATATTCATGCTCCATCGGCTTCATCCCCAATAATTGAGTAACATCCATATAAATCCAGCCGATCGAATGCCCCAGGTGGGTAGCGGCAATCCTTTCGTAACTGCCGTTGTGGTAAATACTCACCGTGGCGCAAAGCTTATCCCCTTCTCCGTCCAAGGTAAAGACCAGCGCCTGCTGGCGGTTAAACCGCGAGCCGTAATAGGCGGCGAAGGCGTGAGAGGTATGATGCTCAACTGCCATAACCTTTGCTTCCGGTACGGCTAACTTAAGAGAAATTAACCTTTTTTCCCTTCTTAAAATTATCGGCCCGCCAAAGTCCATGGCCCTGTCGTAAACAAATTCACTAAACGGACGCAGAAACGGCAGTTTAAATTCAACAGTTCCCCAAATAGCGCGCAGCCGAGAAAACATCCAGTGCAAAACAATCAGCGGCCGCGCGCCTTTTGTCTGCGCGCTGGCAAAAGGCGGCAGCATAATATTGCCCAAAACTACCAAATCCAGCTCCTGAGATTTGATCCCGGCAAACTCCAGCAGGTATTTAATCGATTCTTCCGGATAGCCGGCGTAATTCTTTATCCTTTTAAAGCGCTCTTCGCTGACGCAGGCAATTATCCTGCCATCCTTGAGCAAACAGGCAGTGGAGTTGTGGCCGCTGTTAATCCCGAGGATATACATTAGTTACCTGAGTAGTATACATAATTCAACTTTCGTCTATCGTATTAAACGGTTTCAGTTTCGGCTACGTATCGTAAATCGTTTTCGGTTTCGTGTGTCGTCTTCTTAAACGAAAACCCTTTTAGACGATTTACGAGACGATACGTAGCCGCAACCGATAAACGAAACCCGATTATGCACACCCCTTAGTTACCTCTTCTTTTCGGCTGCAAGGGAAATACTAAATTCCTTAAACTCAAATACCCATAAACACCAAACGTGATCAGACAGGCAAGAGGGTGAAAGAACCACGCCGGGTCTCTCTTATGCAGGTAACCCCTGCCGGCCTGAAAAACGGTCAGGCCGCTCAACGTGTAAAAGGCAAATTTCAATAATTTGCGCCTGCTGGATTTTCCCCATTTGAATTTACGCAGGCCCTGGGCGCGATAATAGGCATAATCACAAAACCGCCTGCTCTGCTTAGCGGCGAAACCAAAGATGCTCCCGCTAAAAATATGGATGATCCCCAGTTTCACCTTAGCGATTCTCAATTCCGGATTTCTCTCCCGCAGATACTGCATCACGTCGATATCAAAAAGATAGCCTCTTAAGAGGCACTGCCGTAGTTCCCCGCTGCGGATTAAAAAACCGTTCGCGCCGATAGTGGGCAGCGCCTCGGAAGGAAAACTTATTTCTAAATAATCGGCGCGCTCCCGCTCTGTAACCGGCGCCTCGGTCCACTTCCGGGTCAACCAGGAATAACGGTCATAATTGCCCAGAAACAGGCAAAGCGGATCATTCATCCCCAGCAGGGCGCAATACCTGGTAATATAACCGTCGCTTTGGCGGCGCGTATAATAAAGCGGCTCGCAGGCAATGATCCCCGGATCCTGGAAGGGCATGACCATTCCCTTAAGCCAGAGCTTATCCGGAAGGATATTGTCGCTGTCAATCAAGGCGATCACCTCCCCGCTGGCGTGCCTTAACCCTTCAGCCTTGCCGGCCTCTCCGGTCTTGAGCCGGTTAGAAACAAGTTTTATCTTCAACTCCTTAGAGAAACGTTCGGCTATCTCTGCCGTAGCATCTCCTGAACCGCCGTCTGCGATAATCACTTCCAGCTTCTCCCGGGGATAATCCTGCAGGGCAATGCTCTCCAAGCAATCGCGCAAGGTAGCCGCGGAATTCAATGTGGGGGTAATTACCGAAACAGAGGGTAAATCCATAATTTTAGTATCCTATATTTATTCTCGACTCGCCGGAAAATTTATTCTTCGAGCATGGTCGAGAAGATAAATTTTCCGGCTCGCTCGAAAAATATACTTTTGGTTTTAGTAACCGAATGCCACTGGATGGTCATATATGTTGCTTTTTCTTGCCACAATAGTTGACATACCAGCACACCGTAGCTCTTAGGCCCTCGCTAAATTTCGTCTTTGCCCGCCAGCCCAGCTCCTTAGTGAGCTTTCCGGCATCCAAGGCATAACGGAAATCATGGCCCGGCCTGTCCCTGACAAACGCGATCAGGGTATAGGGTTTAGCCAATAGATCAAGTATTGCCTTCACTACGTTGATATTGGTCTTATGCTGGCCGCTGCCGACATTATAGGCCTCGCCCAACTTTCCGTAATCCAAAAGCTCCAATGCCGCCTCGGCGCAATCCGAGACATAAAGCCATTCCCGGAGGTGCTGGCCTTTTAAAAAAACCGGGACTTTCTGGTTGCGCAGCGCCCTGGTGATCGCTAGAGGTATCAACTTTTCCGGATATTGCCAGGGGCCGTAATTATTGCACGGCCGCGCGATTACCCCCGGGAAACCGTAAGTCCGGAAATAGGCCTGGACCAGGAGGTCTGCGGCGGCCTTGGAAGCGGCATAGGGGCTGCTTGGCCGGAGGCGGTCCCCTTCCGAGAATCTGCCTATTTTGATCTCGCCGTAAACCTCGTCGGTAGAAAAATGCAGGAATCTTTTTACCCGCTGCTTACGGCAGGCCTCCATTAACACCTGTGTCCCTTCGAAGTTAGTGCGGATAAAACTCGCCGGTTCAACGATGCTGCGGTCGACGTGCGTTTCGGCGGCAAAATGCGCCACTGCCTCCGGCCTCACTTGGCGGAAGACCGCATCCACCTGCTTTCGGTCACAGATATCCGCCCGGTAAAATTTATACCTGCCCCTTACCGGCCTCAAGCGCCCTAAATCACCGGCATAGGTCAATTTATCGATAACAAAGACCTTCCTGCCCTGGGACGCCGCCTGCCGGACAAATTCGCTGCCGATAAAACCGGCGCCGCCGGTAACTAATATTTTAGATATTTTTTTACGCATTCTTCCAGGACCTCCCCGATGGCCCTCACCTTGAATCCCGTCTGCTCCAGTTTTTCCGTTGACAGAAGCAGGTTAGTCCTTGCCAAGTTCAGTTGCTTAAAATCGATCACTTCATAATTAAAACCGGGCGCATATTTTTTGTAGGCCTCCAGCAGCTGCGGAAACCTTAAGCCGCCCTTGTTCACCACGTTATAGATACCTCGGGCCCCGATGCCAAGCAAATGTTCCAGCGCGGCAAAAAAATCCGGCAGATAGGTCACGGAATTAGGCAGGTCAATCACCTTTTTGTATTCCAGGAGCTTGGTCAGGATATTCCTCGGATGGGGCCGCTCATCCAAGGGAATCCTGATGCGCGGAATTAAGATATCGTATCTGACGGATAAATAATCGAGCACCCTTTCCGCATAGATCTTGGTCCGGCTGTAATAGAGATCGAAAAAATCCTGCTCTTCCTCTTCCCTGATCGGTTGATCCGCGGAGTAATCGAATTGGTAGATACAGCCGCTGGAGATGTGGACCAGCTTAATGCCCTGCCTTAACGCTATCTCCGCCAGCAGGATGGGGATAAAGGTATTGGCGGCCAGCGTCTTATCCTTATCCAGCTCGCAATGGTCGATATTCTTCAGACCGGTATAGCCGATGCAGTTGATGAGCACCTGAGGCCGGTATTGCTCGACCTGGGCCTCGGCATCCTGAAATGTGCGGATCTTTTCCTCTGAGATGGCGCAATCCAGCGCCTCCCGGATCCGGCTGCCGATAAAACCCTTGCCTAAAATCAAAATTTTATTATTTTTCATTCCAGAGCGCCCCCCTCAAGTATTCCCCGTAGCTGGTAGGTATCCCTTTTGCTAATCCCAGCAGTTTGCTCTTGCCGATATAACCCATCCGGTAAGCTATTTCTTCAATACAGCCGATCTTCAGTCCCTGCCTTTCTTCTATCGTCCTGATGAACATCGACGCCTCGATCAGGGAATCGTAAGTCCCGGTATCCAACCAGGCGTAGCCGCGGCCTAATAGCTTCACCCGCAGTTCGCCGCGCCTCAGGTAAGCCTTATTCACGTCGGTGATTTCCAATTCCCCCCTGGGGGAGGGCTTGAGTTTCTTGGCAATGCCGACTACCCGGTTATCATAAAAATAAATCCCGGTCACTACCCACTTGCTCCTGGGCCGCTCAGGCTTTTCCGCGATGGAAACGGCCTTGCAATTTTCGTCAAAATCGATCACCCCGTACCTGCGCGGGTCTTTCACGTAATAGCCGAATACCAGCGCGCCCTCCTCCAGCGCCGCCGCTTCCTGCAGCAGCTGGGTAAGGTTATGGCCATGGAAGATGTTATCGCCGAGGATCAGGCAGACATTTTCCTTGCCGATGAATTTTTCCGCGATGACGATACTCTGCGCTATGCCTCCCGGAGAAGGCTGCGCGGCGTAAGACAGCTTTAACCCCAGGCCCGCCCCGCTGCCCAGCAGCTCCTTGAACCGGGGGGTATCCTTAGGGGTAGAGATCACCAGAATCTCCCTGATCCCGGCGAGCATCAACGTGGAAAGCGGGTAATAAATCATCGGTTTATCATAAACAGGGAGCATCTGCTTGCAGGCGCCTTTGGTAATAGGATACAGCCGCGTCGCTTTGCCGCCGGCTAAAATTATGCCTCTCATTTCTTCCTCCTATCTAAACACAGATGAGCGCAGATTGAAAGAAACAGATGATCACAGATATTTTACGGATTCATCTGTGGTCATCTTGTATCTTTTCATCTGTGATCATCTGTGAAATTTACTTGACGGAGCACTATAACTAAAATAAAGATACAGCAGGATTACCAGGGTGGACAACGTAACGATATTTGCGATAATCAGGATCGGGTCCCCGCGGAACAGTCCGTAGATAATCCACAATGTCACTCCCGCCGAAAGCTGCAGCAGCATCGTTAAGCTGACATCCTGCGCCGATCTGGTCTTGATAATTTTAAAAATCTGCGGCAAAAAAGAGAACATGGTCAGGATGGCGGCGCCTAAGCCGATGGCGGTTATGAACATACTCCCTCCCTTTCCTTTAATGGTGAGCTAAGCCGGACCATCAAAGATGTGCCCGCAGACCTTTACTGCCGAACGGAAATAATACCTCAAGTCACCCATATCCCTCAAGGCGGAAATCTTCCTCCAGATAAATTCCGGATGGAAACTTACCCGGTACATACCCTGCGCCAGGCCGAGCAATATCTTATCCGGGATCTCGGTGCGCATCACCGGCAGCTTCATATCGTAATCATCCCAGTCTAAAGTGCGCAATAGATTATTCCGGCGGCACTCCTCAAAAAGGGGCGAACCGGGATAAGGGATCGCGATCGTGGCCTGCGCGGTATAGGCAAGGCCTTTCCTTAAAAGCCGCCTTCCCAATTCAAAGGTCCGGCGGGCATCCGCCAGACTTTCCCAGGGGTAACCGAACATCACCGTGATATGCGGGAATAAACCCGCCCGGGTGGCCGACCGGCAATCTTCGATGATTTTCTCTTTTTTTAGGTTTTTATTAATCCGGTCCAACGTGGCCTGATTAGCGGATTCCAGGCCGAAAAGCAAAAGCCGGAAATTCGCCTTTTTCATCAGAGAGAAATCCTCTTCCTTCAACGCGCCAAAACGCATATTGCAATCTAAGTATACCCTCTTATTGATTCCGCGCTTAATCACCCCGGCGCAGAAATCCTTCAGCCAGCCGCCCGCGGGGAAACAACCGGTATCATCCATGATTTCCGCTACCCGGTATTTATCAATCAGCAGTTCGATTTCATCCAATACCTTGTCCACGCTGCGCACCCGGAATTCCGGATAAAGGGTTGGCCAGGAACAAAAAGAGCATTTTCCCCACCAGCAGTCCCTGCCGCTCATAATGTAGGTGCCGGGCAGCCGTTTGTAATTTCCATTTTTCCGGGAATAAAGTTCCCAATGGGTCAATTCCCTGTCGATAAAGGGGAGCGTGTCCAGGTTGTGGTTAAGCCGGAATTTCCCGGTATTTTTTACTTCTGTGCTAGAGCGGTAATAAACGCCCGGCTCCAGGGCATCGATCCGGAAGCAGGAATCCGGGAGCCGGGAATCTTTCAGGCGCCCACAGAGGCTTAAAAGCAGGAAATCATAGTCTCCGCCGGTCAAAACAAAATCCACCTTGCACTGGTTAAATGACTCTTCCGGCAGGGCGCTGACATGGTCGCCGAATAATACCGTAACGCAGACGGGCCATTTTTCCTTTATCTCATCGATTATCCGCCAGATCTGTTTGATCACCGGCGTTTTTGTCTCAAAGGCGACCATGTCCGGCTTTTCTCGGTATAAAAATTCCATAAACTCTTGGACCGAGCGGCCTTCCGCCAGCGAATCATTCCAGAGCACTTCATAGCCGGACCGCCTTAAGAGAGTGGCTGCCTGCGCCGGCACCACCGGATAAATGTAAGTCGGCTGCTTAAAATACTGAAACTGCCGGTTCTGACCCAGCGTGGGGCAGCCTTTCCGGCTGTTTAGCGGAG
>Ga0156240_140_pt1 | contig 10264 bp, 14 predicted proteins | sample RifCSPlowO2_12_FD_107887 | JGI IMG/M metagenome (GOLD analysis project Ga0156240, IMG submission 107887) | Omnitrophica WOR_2 bacterium RIFCSPLOWO2_12_FULL_51_8
AGGACCCAAAAATACCGGCTTGCCAAGGCAAAAGATAAACACAAAGACCAGTCTTACTTTCTCTACCGCTTAACCCAAGGCCAGCTTCGGCATATTCTTTTCCCTCTCGGTAATTATACCAAAATAGAGGTGCGCGCGCTCGCCCGTAAATTCGGCTTGAGCGTGGCGGATAAACCGGGAAGCCAGGAGATCTGTTTTTTGCCGGAAAATAATTACCGCGCTTTTTTAAAAAGCCGGGTAAAAGGCGGCCTCCGGCCCGGGTTAATATTGGATCGGGAAGGGAAAGTCCTGGGCCGGCATCAGGGGGCCGCTTATTACACCATTGGCCAGCGTGAAGGGTTGGGGGTTGCCCTGGGGTATCCTGCCTATGTGGTCAAGATCAACCCCCGGGCCGGCCGGATTTTTTTAGGGCCGCGGGAGGAGGCAATGGCGCGCGAATTTTTGCTCAAAAGCCCGCGCTTTGCCGGTCTGCCTTGCCGGCAGGCAGGCAAAGATTTTAAAAAGAAGGTTGCCGTCCAGGTAAAGATAAGGTATAATCATAAACCAGCCGCCGCAAAGCTCCTTGCCCATAAAGATAAAATCAAGGTCATTTTTAAAAGGCCTCAATTTGCCGTTACCCCCGGGCAGGCCGCGGTGTTTTACGACAGAAACATTGTCCTCGGCGGCGGAATAATCGATGAGGTATTAAAATAATCTACCGATGAAAGACCGGTCTCCCTTGGTAAAAAAGATCGTTGAGCTGAAGAAAAAGCGCAACGCGGTAATCCTGGCGCATAATTACCAGCTGCCCGAAGTTCAGGACGTGGCGGATTTTCGGGGCGATTCGCTGGAATTAAGCCGCATTGCCGCGAAAACCGAGGCCGAGGCGATCGTTTTCTGCGGGGTGCATTTTATGGCGGAGACCGCGTCCATTCTTTCCCCCGATAAAAAGGTCATCGTCCCGGACATCAATGCCGGCTGCCCGATGGCTAATATGATTACCGCCGCGGATGTCAGGAAATTAAGAGAGGAACATCCCGGCGCGGCAGTGGTGGGATACGTGAATACCTCGGCGGAGGTGAAGGCGGAGCTGGATTATTGCTGCACCTCGACCAATGCCGTAGCCGTAGTAAATTACCTGAAGCAAGAGAAAGAGATTATCTTTGTGCCAGATAAATACCTTGCGGATTATGTCTCCAAAAAGACAGGCAGAAGGCTCGTCTCCTGGAACGGTTACTGCCCTACGCATATCAAGATTCTGCCGGAAGACATCAGGCGCGAGAGGAAATTCCACCCTTTTGCCAAGGTGATGGCGCACCCGGAGTGCCTGCCGCAGGTAGTGGCCCTGGCTGACGCGGTGCTCTCTACCAGCCAGATGGCTAAGTTCGCCAAAGAGACCGAGGCCCACGAGATTATCGTCGGCACAGAGGTGGGGCTGATCTACCGGCTGAAGAAAGATAACCCCGGCAAGGAGTTCTATCCTGCTTCTGAGGCAGCGGTCTGCCCGAATATGAAGCGCACCACGCAGGAAAAGATCCTCTGGGCGCTGGAGGAGCTTAAGGAAGAAGTCAGAGTCAGCGACGAGATCCGCGGGCGCGCCAAAAAGGCCATTGACAGGATGCTGGAGATTGTATAAGCTGGCGGTTGTTAAGCTATGAATATACCAGTCATCTATGAGGATGATTACCTGTTGGTGTTAGACAAGCCTTCCGGCCTGCTCACCATCCCCGCTCCCGGAAAAACATCGCGCACCCTCACCGGTATCCTGAACACGGACTTAAAAGGAAGAGGCCTGCCGTACCGTCTGCACCCCTGCCACCGGCTTGACCGCGAAACCTCCGGCTTGATTGTCTATGCCAAAGGCAAATCCATCCAGCAGAAAATAATGCAGCTTTTTCTGCAAAGAAAGGTGAAAAAAAATTACCTTGCCTGGGTAAACGGCCGCTTGCCGGCGGCGCAGGGCGCCATAAAAAACGCCGTTGCCGGCCAAAGCGCTTTTACCTATTATAAATTGGCAGCAGAGAAAAAGGATTTTTCCGTCGTAGAGATAAGGCCGCTTACCGGCCGCACTAATCAGATCCGTATCCATTTCAAACAAATCGGCCACCCGGTGCTGGGCGATGCGAAATTCGCCTTCCGCCGGGATTTTAAAGTCCGGGCCAAACGGCTGATGCTGCACGCGCAAGACTTAGAGTTTATCCACCCGATAACCGGCAAGCTGCTGCGCCTGCGCGCGCCGCTGCCTGCAGAATTTCAGCGCGTTTGATTGTTGCGTCCCGCTTTTCATATAGAAAGTAATTGACGGAAGCGGTTTTTATGGAAGACAATATTATGCATACAGACCTAACGTTTTTCACAAATGAAAAAACGGGTTTGTACAAGCCGCTTGAGAAAGTTGAAAAAATTCGCATTCTCGTAGGTATCAATGCTGATAAGGAAACGCACGATCTTTTAGCGAAAACTAAAGAAGAGCAGCGCTTTAGAAGAGAGGGTTTTGCCTAAACAGACGATTGAAACCCTCGTTAAAGAAATCAAGAAAGAGAATAATCCTTTAAAGATTCTCTTTAAGTTCGAGCAGGGGATCCCACAAAATTTCTTCTCCGAAGGATTTGTGGATAATTCCTATTACAACACCGCGCCCAGAGAAGTTATTTTATCAGAATACTTGATCAGTAAATAAAAATAATGACGAAAGACATGCCGCTCCTTCAGCAATATGATTTTTTCAAAGAAACAAGTTTGATTGCGTATCTTGACTTAACCAATATGTTCCATTGGCAAGATACGCTCAAATGGGATTTTTCAGTTTATTCCGTCACTCGACAGTTATTTGGCATCCTTTCAGTGAAAGAGATAAGGATTTATTACGGATTAAACACCCGGGAACTGCTTAAATCAGAAAACTTTCATCAGTGCCTTAGGAAGACCGGGGCAATTGTCATCAGCAAACCGGTTACTCAAGGTTTATTTGACCAGAACGCGCATTCTAAACTGGATGAACTGATAGCTTATTTACAGGAACAAGGGGTAGTTATCGAAGAGCCTAAGTGTAATTTTGATGTTGAAATGGCGCTGGATATCCTTGACGCAATGGAAAAAGTTTCCGGGATTTTGTTGTTTTCCGGGGATTCCGATATGAAAGAGCCTCTTGAGCGGCTAAAACTAAAAGGCAAGCATAACTATGTGTTCGGAGTAAGAGGCTTGGTTGCAAAGGAACTCTGGCCGGTATGCTCTCGGTATATAGACTTCGGAAGGTGGTATAACGGGCCTAAGAAGCGAAAAACCCGCTCGTGAGAGCGGGTCCGCGTGTCTTCGCAAGTCCGGGATTGCTCCCAGCTTGCAATACAAGTATATAACATAGTTTATACTTGTCAAGTGAAAAGTGGAGGTGTGTGGATGGATCGCCCCATCGCCCCGGGAAGGCCGAGTTGTATTATCTCGGGATTTATTGTATGATAGGGAAGATATGAGTATTATCGTCTTAGGCACGGTAGCGCTGGATACGGTCAAGACGCCTTACGGCGCAAGGAGGCGGATGCTTGGCGGATCAGCCGTGCATTTTGCCATGGCGGCGCGGCTGTTCACCGGCGTCAACCTGGTGGCGATCGTCGGCCGGGATTTTCCCCGCAGGCATATCGCCTTTCTGCGGCAAAAAGGCATCAACCTGACTTCGCTCATTCGCTCCGCAGGCAAGACCTTCCAGTGGCAGGGAGAATACCAGGGGGATTTGAACACCGCCCTGACCCTGAGCACGGAATTAGGGGTGCTGGCGGATTTTAAGCCCGCGGTTTCCCGCGAGCAAAGGTCGATCCGGCATATATTTCTGGCCAACATTGACCCCGATATCCAGAGGCATCTTTTAAGCTGCATGCGTTCTCCGCAGTTAGTGGCTTTGGACAGCATGAACTACTGGATTAAAAATAAGCGGCCGGCCCTGGTACGGCTGTTGAAAAAAGTGGATATTTACGTGGCCAATGATCAGGAGGCCAGGGATTTATCCGGCGAGCATAACTTAGTTAAGGCAGCGCAGAAGCTGCGCCGGCTGGGGGCGAGGATGGTTTTGATCAAGAAGGGCGAGCACGGGGTATTGTTTTCCGGCGCCGGCTCGATCTTTTCCCTGCCGGCATACCCTACTGCCCGGGTAGTGGACCCTACCGGCGCCGGAGATACCTTTGCCGGAGGTTTTATGGGTTATTTAACCAAGGTGAAGAAAATAAACCACGCCAGTCTGAAGAAGGCCCTGGCCTTTGGCACGGTTGCCGCCTCATTCAATATTGAGGGATTCGGGATCAAGCGGACGGCGAATTTGCGCCAGCAGGATCTGGAAAAAAGGTTGGGCGGTTTTAGAAAGTTGGTTTTATTTTAGAAACATCCGGCCATATAGGATCGGCCGGTGTTCATTATGTATGAAGGATGGTATGATGCTGGAAGAAAAAATCTTGAGCGACTATAAAGCGGCGATGAAGGCCAGGGACGGCATCAAGAGCACCTTATTGAGTTCCCTGCGCGCGGAGATGATGAATGCCGCCTTGGCGAAAAAGAAGGATAAGTTAGATGACCCTGAGATCATTGCGGTGGTCAAGAAACAGGTCAAACAGCATCAGGATTCCATCGCCCAATTCCAACATGGCCAGCGCATGGATTTAGCAGAGAAGGAAGCAAAGGAATTGGAGATCCTGAAGTTATACCTGCCGCCGGAGCTCTCGGCTGAGGAGATCAAAAGGATTATTGAAGCGGCAATTGCCGCAACCGGCGCCTCGGGGATGAAGGATATGGGTAAGCTGATGAAAGAGGTCACTGCCCAGACCGCCGGCCAGGCAGACGGTAAGTTAGTCAGCGACCTGGTAAAACAGAAATTAAGCCCCCCGCCAACCCCTTAAAATTTCCTAAGATCGTAACAGTTCAGCTTTCGGAAATGCTCGTCGGGGTCATTGCGAGCCCCGAAGGGGCGAAGCAATCTCAAAAAGGGATTGCTTCGTCGCTGTCGCTCCTCGCAATGACACAACCACTTCCAAGAGCTGAACTATTACCTAAGATCTCGCTTTCCTTCCCGCTCAAAAAGTCAATGAAATATCTTGACATGGGGGAAAGATCTATATATACTCTTCCTTATAGTAAGGAAAAAATGGGATTTCAGGGCATATTTCCATACAGTAAAGAAAGGTTATAAATGGGCGATTTTGAAAAACACATCAAGCTTGCAAAGGAAAAGCTGAAGGCAACGGCAGAGGCTTATGAAAATAAACAGAGCACTGTGGTGGGTGATTTGGGAACAAAGGTCGTTGAGCAGTTGGTTGAGGCTGATGCCGCAAGGAATAATGAGCATTTCGGCGATCACCAGAGCAGGCACGAATACTCCAACAAAAACTTTTCAGCTGAAGTGAACAAGGCGATGAGGAAGATATGGTTTGCCTATGGGGATTTGGGATATGATGGAGTAAATGGCAAGAGGGCAAAGGAAGTAATGGATAACCTCAAGATAATAACCGGATTCTTTGAGAAAAGGCTCGGGGTGAAAATCAATGAATAGGGTATTTAAGAAGATAGTAAAAGCGCTTTCAGAAATTGATGATGTGAGGGTAATCATCCTTTACGGCAGCTTTGCAAGGGGTGAGGCCACTTCGCGCTCAGACATTGATTTGCTCATTCTTACATCTAAAAAAAACACATTCAAAGAAGCGCAAGATAGCATTATCAGCATTGAAACGAAAATCGGCAGAAATATCCAGCCGACAATAAGGACATTAAAAGAGCTTGGGAATACTGATTCAGGCCTCTTTCAGAACATATTCCAGGAAGGCAAAGTTCTTTATCTCAAGGAGCCTGCCGACATTCCATCATCAATGCTTTTAGAGCAGAAGCCGCAATTGATATACTCATTCCAGATAAGCAATCTCGGCCAGAATGAGAAGGCAAAATTTAACAATGAGCTTTACGGCAGAAAAAAGGGCAAATACAGCTATAAAGGCCTTTTGGGCGAAATAGGCGGGCAGAAGTTATCTGCCGGATGCGTGCTTGTGCCTCAGAGGAAGAAGCAAAAGGCCGAGAAATTCTTCAGGAAATTTAAAGTTTACTTCACCCAGCTCAAGGTGTGGAAATAGGGATTCCGTTCTTGGGATTTGTTTTGTTAACCATTGTGGTTTAGGCAATTCCGGACAGCGTATTGAATTCTTCTTTGAATTCTTGTTAAGGGATAAGAAAAAATGAAAGTTACTGCTAAGATAAAAATTTATAGTATATTGAGCTGGATTTTAATCGTTCTTACGCTACTGCTGGCTATAGTTGACCAATTAAGGTCAGAAGTATTTAATCCTTTAGGATTTATAACGGGGATTATACTACAGCCTTATTTTTGGATTGCCTTAATATTGAGATGGCGGATAAAAGAAAATAAAGTAATAAAATCTATGCAAAGTGACAAATCGGTTTATACAATTTCATCTGGATTATTACTTTTCGTTGGATATATTTTTTTTATGAGTGGTTTAATATATAAAATACCATTTTCTAGTGTTATGGGAATGATTTTGGCTTTATTTGGTTCTATTTGGCTAATATTTAGTTCTATGAAGCGATAGAATTCAAGGCGTAAATGGGTCTCTGCCTGCGATAGATGTAATGAGATTGTAGAGGTAGCGAGGAAGATAAGAAACCCCTACCGTCTGCCAACTCAATCTTGCATCTGCCCTAAAGCCAAGCGTAACCTGTCCCCAGCGGAATGTTCTTGAATTTTGCTTGTGTTGCAGATTAGCCTGTAATAGTATGAAACGATATTAAAATAAGGGGGTCGCTTAATATGTTAGAAGAAAAGATTCTTAATGACTACAAAGAGGCAATGAGGGCCAGGGATGGGGTAAAAAGCATCCTGCTCAGTTCCGGCAGGGTAACCGCGCGGATTTAGCGGAGAAGGAAGCCAAGGAGTTGGAGCTCCTCAAGCCATACCTGCCGCCGGAGCTCTCGGCTGAGGAGATCAAAAGGATTATTGAAGCGGCAATTGCCGCAACCGGCGCCTCGGGGATGAAGGATATGGGTAAGCTGATGAAAGAGGTCACTGCCCAGACCGCCGGTCAGGCAGACGGTAAGTTAGTCAGCGACCTGGTAAAACAGAAATTAAGCCCCCCTAGTGCGCTGTCAAATTAATTCTTAATATGACAGCGCACTAGCCCCCTAAGATTTGTATAGACGAAGAGAAGAATCAGTCATGGAGACATATTTTCTTAAAAATGAAGACCTTCCCCGTTTTTATGCGCGCATTTCCCAGGACTATGAGCTCTACCTGCCGGTAAAAGCCGAGTCCCCGGTAAAAATAAAATGCGACTACGGATTTAATCTGCCCACAGATGATTACGCCTTCAAAAGGCATACCCCTGACGGCGCGCGGGATTTTATTTTCAACGAATACCGCTGCATTGAGCCCATCCGGGCGTATCTGGCCAACTTCAAAGAAGAAATCGGCGATTATTTTTCCGGCGCAGGCCCCGCGCCAGAAAAGCCCTTGGCCATCTGCGGGGTGAAGAACTGCGACCTCTTTTCCTTAAGAATACTGGATTTTGTCTTCCTGGGAGGAGAACAGGAGGACCCGCTTTATAAAAAGCGCAGAGAAAGTTCCCTGATTATCAGCGGCGACTGCCCCGGCTTTAAAGAATCATGTTTCTGCCGCGCCTTTGAGATAAACCCGTATCCTAGCGAAGGATTTGATCTCAACCTCTCGCCCTTAAACAACGGCTTTTTGCTGGATATCGGTTCGGGAAAGGCGCGCGGGATCATTGATTCGCTTTCTGCCATACTTACCCCTGCCGGCGCCGGCCAGCTTTCCGGACGCGCCGCTAAAAGGGGAAACGTGATCAATAAACTGGAGGAGCATCTGCGGCACCATCAGATACCCAAAAAAGAGACGCTCCAGGATATCGTCCTCTCCGGTTACAACTCGCCTGTCTGGCGGGAACAAATGCGCACCTGCGTGGAGTGCGGAGGGTGCGTTTTTATCTGCGACACCTGCCACTGCTTTTTACTGGCGGATGAGCCGGGCGCAGCGGCTCATAAGCGTATCCGCGTCTGGGATGGCTGCCTGTTGAAGAACTTCAGCCGGGTGGCCGGCGGGGCAAATCCTTTACGGATGCGCTATATGCGCCTGCGCAACCGATATTTAAAAAAATTCGATTTTTTTATCGAGAATCTCGGCCTTCAGGCCTGCTGCGGCTGCGGCCGCTGCATCGAGGTCTGCCCGGGAAAAATCGACATACGTTATATCTTAAGAAAACTGCATGAAGAAAAATATCTACCAGCCGCTTGAAGCGGTAATTGAGGATGTAATTACGGAAACCCCTAGTATCAAGACCTTCTCTATCAGGCCGAAGGAGGCCTTTTCTTTCCGCACCGGCCAATTCATCGAACTGACTGTGCCGGGCCTGGGCGAGGCGCCGTTTACCCCTTCCTCTGACCCGGCGGTCAAGGAAAAGATCGACCTCACCATTATGAACGTCGGCGCGGTGACTTCCCGGCTGCATGCCTTGGGCAAAGGCGCCTCGGTAGGCATCCGCGGCCCTTTTGGCAAAGGCTACCCCCTGGACCAGTTTCAGGGCAAAGACATCCTGATCGTCGGCGGCGGGGTGGGGCTGGCGCCTTTGCGTTCGCTGCTCTTTAGCCTTTTTTCCGCCAGCGGCAATTATAACCGGATCGTCCTGCGCTATGGCGCGCGCACCTCCGGGGATATAATCTATAAATCATCCCTGCCGGAATGGTCAAAGATAAAAAAATTAGACATAGCGGTCAGCGTGGATGTGGGCGACCCTGCCTGGAACGGCAAGGTGGGCCTGGTAACTGCCGTCCTGGATAATCTGCCCGTGGATTTGGCCAATGCGGCGGCGATAGTCTGCGGTCCGCCGATCATGATGAAGTTCGTTACCTTAAAACTGCTGGACCTGGGGTTTCCTGCGCAGGCGATATTCCTTTCCATGGAAAAAAATATGTCCTGCGGCCTGGGTAAATGCGGCCATTGCCGGATTGGCAAATACTATGCTTGTAAAGACGGCCCGGTATTTGCTTATGAACAATTGAAAAATATTCATGATATCTGGGAATAAGAATTAAATATGGAACGGCTTTTCATTGATTTAGAGATTTGTAATAGTTGCGCAGAGTGCCGGGCGGCCTGCGATTATTTCTACCACCCGCAGAATAACGGCATTGCCTCTTTGCGGGAATACGCCGCCTTCGCGACTATCTGCCGGCATTGCGAGGAGGCGCCTTGCGTCAATGCCTGTTATCATCGCGCCCTGGAGCGCTCAGGCGACGGCCATATCAGGCGCTACAAGATGCGCTGCACCAGCTGTAAATGTTGTTCCGTGGCCTGCCCGTTCGGCATAATTTTCCATGATTTTATCCCTTACTTAGATTCCCGCTGTGATTTTTGCGTAGGCCTCTCGGGGAAATTTCCTAAATGCGTTTCTAGCTGCCCGGAAAAGGCGGTCCAGATTAAGGAAGTATCCGAGGACCCGGAAAAAGATATTTATTTTGTCGGTGAGCGCCTGGCAGTGCATAGCCGCAAATGGTCGAGGGAAGACCTGCAGCCGCCGAAAAAAAGATAGCTCCGTCGACACATAACACATGACACATGACAAGGCTCCTGCTCAACTTTCTAATCTTCCCCGGCTTTCTCTTTAGCGCTCTGGCAGGCCTGATGGCCTGCTGGATAGACCGCAAGCTTAGCGCCCGGCTGCAATGGCGCGTTGGCCCGCCGTGGAATCAGAATTTTTATGATATTTTAAAATTGCTGGGCAAAGAGACAGTTTTTCCCGCGGGCGCGGCAAAGGTTACTTTTTTACTGGCGCCTTACCTGGGCCTTTTAACCGTGACCCTGGCGGCGGCGATATTAGGATGCGCCATGCTGCCGCAGCCACAGGGTTTCGGCGGGGACCTGGTGGTGATGGTTTATCTCCTGGCTATCCCGGCAATCGCTTCGATCATCGGCGCTTCCAGCTCTTGCAATCCTCTGGCCTCGGTGGGGGCATCGCGGGAGATGAAGCTGGCCCTGGCCTATGAACTGCCGCTGATTTTGTCCGTGATTACCGTCGCCGTCAAGAGCGCGGGAAGCATCCGGCTGGGCGAAATCATCAACTACCAGATGGTTTCCGGGCCGCACCTCTTTTCCTGGTCAGGGGCCCTGGCGTTTATTACGGCGCTGATCTGCCTGCAGGCCAAGGCCGGCCTGGCGCCTTTTGACCTTTCCGAGGCGGAACAGGAATTGATGGCCGGCGTATTAATCGAATACTCCGGCCAGCCCCTG
>Ga0156240_168_pt1 | contig 10258 bp, 8 predicted proteins | sample RifCSPlowO2_12_FD_107887 | JGI IMG/M metagenome (GOLD analysis project Ga0156240, IMG submission 107887) | Omnitrophica WOR_2 bacterium RIFCSPLOWO2_12_FULL_51_8
CATCTCTTCTTCAAGAAAAATATCCAAGCTCCTTAAAGTAGCCAGCTCTCCGGCGGCATCCGGGTCATAAATCATCACCGCCTTGCTGGCGTATCTTTTTAACAGCCGCACCTGCTCCAAGGTAAGGGCGGTGCCCAGCGAAGCCACGATATTCTTCAGGCCTTGCTGAAAAGGCATCAGGAAATCCAAGTAGCCTTCCACTATTACCGCGGTGTCGCTTTCCCGGATAGCATCCTTAGACAGATTCAGGCCGTAAAGGTTCCTGCCCTTGACGTAGACCGGCGTCTCCGGCGAATTAATATATTTAGGTAAAGAGCCGCCCTTTCCGGCCTCGCCCTGGCCAGGTAGGGCCCTTGCCCCAAAGCCTATCGGACGGGATTTAATATCGAAAATGGTAAAAATAATCCGGTTGCGGAAACGGTCGTAGTAGCCGCCGCCGTCTTTAGCCAGGACCAACCCCGCCTTCTCGAGGTGCGCAAGGGTGATATTTTTTACCCGCAGGTAACTCAGCAGGCCGTCCCATTTTTCCGGGGCAAAACCTAAATTGAAGGCCTTAATGCAATCGCGGTCCAGGCCGCGCTTAGCTAAGTAATCTCTGGCGGATAGGCCCTCCGGGGCGTCAAGCTTATTCTGATAAAACTGAGCGGCCAACTCGTTGATCCGGTAAAGCTGGGCAGTAAGATTCGAGACCCCCTGGTCAATCTTCCTCGCTTCCGGCAGGATCACCCCTGTTTTTTTTGCCAGCGCCTCCACTGCCTCAGGGAACGCCATCCGCTCCTGAAGCATCAGAAATTTAAAGGCGTTACCGGACTCCCCGCAGCCGAAACAATGGTAAATCTGCCGGTCAGGCGAAACCATAAAGGACGGGGTCTTCTCATGATGAAACGGGCAGTTGGCCTTGAAGTTCCTCCCGGCGCGCTTGAGCGGGATGTAGCCTGAGATCAACTCGACGATATTGACGCGGCCAAGAATATCGTCCAAAATATTTTCCGGAATGCGCCCGCTGCTCATTTAATTAACCTTAGTCTAATTTCTTTTGATCCTGCGGAAACCCGAACAGCCGGTAACCTGGAAGGTCTCCCGGGAACTTTGCTCTAACCTGTCGAGAAGAAGGTTCAGGCCGAGGGCATCACTAGAGATATGCCCGGCGATGACTACGTTGAGATTGGCGTCTTTTGCTTTTTTGAAGTGCTCTTCGCTCAAGTGCATAGAAACGAGCGTGCGCACGCCTGCCTTATAGAGTTTGTCAAAAACATCCTTGGAGCCTTCGGTGCCGCCGGTCATTTCAATCAAGACCTTGCCGGCAGCTCGACCGGGGCTGCCCAGGATGATGCGCGGCCCGGCGGAAATCGCGGCGGCATCCTGATACTCGGGTATTTTTAACAGGAGCCCGACGATATCCCGGATTTTCCTGGGCTTTTCCTTCCGCATCAAAGCGGTCAGATAATAAAATACGTGGTTATCCGCCGGGGTATGCACGCAGATAAACGGCAGGTCCAACAGCTTAGCCGCATCCTGCGGCCGGGTATGATTCTGCGGCAAAACCCTTCTCTCCACCTCCAACATCCTCTCCTCAAGGAGCTTGCGCGCTACCGGTTCCGGCACGCCGGCCTGCCTTAATAAATCCACCTGCAGCCGCATTACTTGGTACAGGTTTACATAGGCCTTGCCTTCGGGATGATGCGACACCGCCAGATCAAGGCCCTGCTTCTGGCGGAGGCGGTCTGCCAGAAGCAATTCGGCTACTTCGATATCTATGCCGACGATAATCTTCCGCACTTCCGTCTGCGGATCGCCGTAAAGGATGGCGGTGTCGGCATAGGAAGTGATCGGCGTATTTTTCCTGGGGTCGCGCTGTGCCCCCAGTTTTATCACCTGGTTATAAAGAAAAGATAATTTCATCGGTTTAATCTGGGACGGGATTAGAGGATAATACCTGGTCTACTGCTTGGTTAAATTTTTCGTGAGAGATGAATTTGGAAGTTATGTTGTTCCAGATAAGGCCGTATGCCGCCGGGGCGATCCTGACGATCCGGGAAGCAAAATACGAATCAATCACGCTTTGCTTAAGATAATTGATATTGCAGAGTAAAAGCGTGAAGGTCAAGACGCCCAGGATGAGCAAGCTCCGGAATAACCCCAGCAGAAAACCACCCCAGCGGTTAAGGTTAGGGGCCGCCTCCATGACGATATTTTTGGAAAAAAGATTGCGCAATATCACAAAGATTAAGTAACCCGCAATCGCCAAAAGCGCGAAAACGACAAAATCCAAAAAATCCTTAGGGACGATTTTGAGGTATAGCCGTTCCTGCAAAAAAGTCCCGGCCGCGGAATAATAATGCAGGGATAAATAGAGCGAAAATACCGTGCCCAAGAATTTGAAAAACTCAACCGGTAAGCCGTTTTCCGAGGCAATGTAAAGTATTCGTAATAGGATGATTATGACGAACAGGTCTACCCAATTAATCTTACTGACAATGTCATGGAGCATAAGTTAAAGAAGTATAACACATAAGAATATGCCTGTCAAGGCAAGGGAACTGAACTAAACCAGTTGATGGTGCTTTGCAGGCCGTCTTCCAGCTTGATCTTTGGCTCCCAGCCGAGCAGTTTTTTTGCCTTGCTGATATCGGGCCTGCGCTGCCGCGGGTCATCCTGAGGCAGCGGCTTATAAATCACCTGCGATTTTTTACCGATGATCTTCTGCGTTAATTCCGCCAGCTCCAGGATAGTGAATTCGCGGGGGTTGCCTAAATTCACCGGCCCCTCGATACCTGAACGCGCAAGGCGTAAAATTCCTTCCACCAGATCGCTGACGTAACAGAAGCTCCTGGTCTGCGTGCCTGTCCCATAGATAGTCAGAGGCAGGTTATGCAGCGCCTGATAAATAAAATTCGGGACGACCCGTCCGTCTTTAGCGCGTATCCTCGGGCCGTACGTATTAAAAATCCTGGCGATCCGGGCCTTAAGCCGATGCACCCGCTGGTAGGCAACAGTCAAGGCCTCGGCAAAACGTTTTGCCTCATCGTAACAGGAACGCGCCCCCACGGGATTGACATTGCCCCAATAACTCTCTGTCTGCGGATGCTCCAGCGGGTCGCCGTAAACCTCGGAAGTAGAGGCCAGGACAAAAACCGACTTTTTTTCTCTGGCCAGCTCCAGGGCGTGGCGGGTGCCTTCTGAACCAACCCGCAAAGTGGGGATGGGAAACTTCAGGTAATCTTCGGGAGAGGCCGGAGAGGCAAAATGGAGCAGAAAATCCACCCTCCCTTTCACCTCCAGGCCCAACGTGATATCCTTCCGGATAAATCTGAAATTTTTCTCTCTTAAGAGATGCTTGATATTTGCCGGACTGCCGGTAAGATAATTATCTACGGCAATCACCCGCAGGCCTTCCTGAATCAGCCGCTCGCACAGATGCGACCCGATGAATCCGGCTGCGCCGGTAATGACCGCTGTTTTTTTAAGCATTTGTTTCAAAGTATTCCAGGGTTAACTTTAGCCCGTCGATAAAACCTGTCTTCGCCTGATAACCAAGCATTTTCTTCGATTTTGACAGGTCCCCCAACGTGCGAAACACATCCCCGGGGCGCGGGGGCAGAAACTTGATTCCCGGGTCCTTACGCGCCAGGTTATTTAAAATGCGGGCCAGTTCCAGCACACTACAATCCCTGCCTGAGGCCGCATTAAAGACCTCGCCGCTAAAGCCTGTTTTGACAGCGGCAAGGATGTTTGCCTCTACCACATTATCCACATAGGTAAAGTCGCGCGATTGCTCGCCACTGCCATAGATAGGAAAGGGGCGTCCATGCAAAAGGCAATTGATAAATTTGGGGATAACCACCGCATATTCGTCGTCTAAGGATTGCCGCGGGCCAAAGACATTAAAATAACGCAATGAGACTGTAGGCAAGCCGTGGGCAAGGCTAAAAATTTTGCAGTAATGCTCGCCCGTAAGCTTAGACAGGGCATAAGGCGAAACGGGCGCCGGAGGAAAATCCTCTTTTTCCGGGAAATCAGTTGCCTCGCCGTAAATCGAACTGGACGAGGCGAAAACGAAACTCTTCACCTTATTCTCTCTTGCCGCCTCCAGCATGTTCAGGGTGCCGTTGATATTGACCTCGTTGTATGCCGCTGGGTTAAGCAAGGATTTAGGCACGCTCCTTAACGCCGCCTGATGGAGCACGGAATCTATCCCCTTACAGGCCTTCAGGCAAATATTTTTTTCCCGGATATCCCCCCTGAGCAGCTCAAAACGCGGCTTGAACTTGGCGCCGGATAAAAAATAAAGGTTCTCTTTTTTGCCGCTGGAAAAATTATCCAGCACACGCACAAAGTATTTTTCCTTAAGCAGCCGTTCGGCGATATGCGAGCCGATGAACCCCGCCCCGCCGGTAACTAGGAACCTCATCTACCTCGTCCCCAAATTCTTATAACCGATGAATCTTTTTATCTCCGTAACCCTGGTAGACATTGCGCGTATCAAAAATCAACTTTGAGTGCTTCAAGATAAAACTATAATCGACCATAGAATGATCCGTGGCGACGATTACGCAGTCAAAACTACCGAGCATCCTTTTGCTAAGCGCGATCGATTCGAGGTTAATATGATTGATTTTAAGATAAGGGATAAGCGAATCATAATAAGATACCGGCACTTGCCTGGCCATCAAGCCTTCGATAATATCCAGCGAAGGAGATTTACGCAGATCCTTGATATCTTTTTTATAAGTAACCCCTGCAATCAGGATCCTGGATTTTTGTAGCTCAGCGCCGCGCTGCTGCAAAATATTTTCAACGCGCCCTATGACATATTCCGGCATCTGGGAAATGATATCCGATGCCAATCTTATAAAACGCGACTTAAATCCAAAGTGCCTGGCCTTCCAGTAGAGATACAAGGGGTCTTTTCCTGTGCAATGGCCTCCCACCCCTGGCCCGGGATAAAACGGCATGAACCCGAAAGACTTTGTTTTTGCCGCCTTGATTACCTCCCAGATATCTATCCCCATCTTATGCGCCATCATCGCCAGTTCGTCAATCAGGGCGATATTGATCAGCCGGAAGGTATTTTCCAGCAGTTTTACCGCCTCGGCAGCGCGGGCGCTGGATACCGGGACCACCTGCTCAACGATATTGCTATATAATACCTTGCCCAGCTCTGTGGCCTCTGGGGTAACTCCGCCGAGGACCTTGGGGATTTTGCGCAGCGGGAACTTTTTGTTTCCGGGGTCGATCCTTTCCGGGGAAAAACAAAGATAGAAATCCCTGTTGTGTTGGAAATTATGCTTCTCAAAGAGCGGCAGGATAACCTCCTCAGTGGTGCCGGGATAAGTTGTGCTCTCAAGGATAACCAGACTTTTTACTTTTAAATTTTTTGCAATGGACCTTACCGCTTGCTGGATATAGGAAATATCGGGGTGGTATTTCCGCTTTAGCGGCGTCGGCACGCAGATAAGGATTACATCGGTTTCTTTTAAGGCTCCGAAATCATCCGTGGCGCTGAATTTTCCGCTGGCTAAGGCATATTTTAATTCTCCGGAGGAGACATCGGTAATGTAGGATTCCTGCTGCTTAATCCGGCTGACCCTGCCCGGATCCGTGTCGATGCCCAACACCGTAAACCCGCGGCGGCAAAATTCCATGGCCAGGGGGAGGCCCACATAACCCAGGCCGACTACGGCAATCTTTATTTCTTTGCGCGCGGCCCGTTTTTTGAATTCCCGCAGAAAATTATCCATGGCTGCCTCGCCCCACCCCAATACAGGTAAAGCCCAGTTTTTTAAGCTTGCCGAAATCGTAAATGTTGCGGCCGTCAACTATCAGCGGCCGCTTCAGCAGTTTCTTAATCCGGCCAAAGTCCAATTCCTTGAATTCATTCCATTCAGTCAAAACCAGCAGGCAATCCGCGCCGCGGCAGGCATCGTAGGAATCCCGGCAAAACTTTACGCCCTCCAATACCTGTCTGGCCTTGCAAATAGCCCGCGGGTCGTAAACCCTGACATCCGCGCCTTCCCCGCGCAGCTCCCTGACGATATCCAGCGCCGGGGCATTGCGGATATCGTCGGTGTCAGGCTTGAAAGCGATGCCCAGGACAGCGATAACCTTATCCTTGATAATCCAGAGGTTATCCTTGATTTTTTTTAAAACAATTCTTTTTTGCCCCTCATTGACCTCCTTGACGCACTTAAGCAGCTGGAAATCATAGCCGATCTTTTCCGAAATGGAGATGAAGGCATCCAGGTCCTTGGGAAAGCAGGAGCCGCCGTAACCTATGCCGGCATTCAGGAATTCCGGGCCGATCCTCCGGTCTAATCCCATACCGCGGGCTACCTCCAGGACATCCGCGCCCACCTGCTCGCAGATGCGGGAAATGGCGTTAATAAAGGAAACCTTGGTCGCCAGGTAGGCATTGGAGGCGTGTTTGATCAACTCCGCGGATTTGATATTGACCACCACGATCGGGGCATTCAGGGGTTTGTATAAATTGACCAGAATGTCCCTGGCCTTTTTGGATTCCACTCCGATGACGATCCGGTCCGGACGCATAAAGTCGTTGATCGCCTGGCCTTCCCGCAAGAATTCCGGGTTGGAAACTACATCAAAGCCCGCCTTACGTTTGGCATAGGTAGAAACGGTGTGTTTGACCCATTCGCAGGTCTCTACCGGAACCGTGGATTTCTCGACGATCAACCGGTAGCCGTCTAAATTCAGCGCGATATCGCGCGCCACCTTTTCGATGCCGGTGAGGTCAGCCTCTCCATTAGGGAGGGTAGGGGTGCCCACGGCGATAAAAATTGCCTCTGAGTTACGCACCGCCTCGCCTATGCTGGAGGAAAAACGCAGCCTTTTCTTTTTGACGTTATTGGCAATTAATTCTTCCAGCCCGGGTTCGAAAATGGGGACGGTGCCTTCTTTTAATTTATTTATCTTGTCCCTGTCGTGATCCACGCAGATCACCCGATTGCCTAATTCCGCAAAGCATGCGCCGCTGACTAAGCCTACATAACCTGAGCCGATAATGGAAATATTCATCCCTTCCTCGACTTTTTAGACTTTACGGTCCTGACTGCGATCCGGGTTTTGGCTGATGGTATGTCTGGTTATACTCGAATTCCATTTCAGGGAATGCCTTGAGCCTGAAGATCATCCAGGCAGTCTCGCCTTCGCCTCTCTTTACGTTCCAGTTAAAAGACACCTCCCAGCAGTGGAGGTCGCGGGTCAAACTGTATTCCTGCTACCTGAGCCCTCTTTTTAGGGCCGGGTCATGCCCGCGCTGGTAGCGCTGATAAACCGCGAGTTTCCATTTCGGGTTAAACCTCCAGTCCAGTTTATGGGTCAATTCGTTGCCGCCCCTCCTCTGGTAACGTTGGCCAAAACTGTAAGTCCGCTCCGCGGCAAAGGAAAAGTTTATATCAAAGTTGGCATTGGAAAATTTCATATAGTCTGAAACCTCTTTGTTTCCGGAATGGTTATAAGTAGCGTCTCCCACTATGCTCATCCATGGGTATGGCCTGACTTCCAGGTTAAAAATTATATTCGAGAAACTGCTGCCTCTTTTGGCGCCTTCTTTGGGCTTAAAGGTATAAACGGTGTTTATCCTAAGGTCCGCCAGATCTACGCTCTGGCCTTTGCGTTTAGTCTGCAGTTTATTGGAGAGCTCAAGGTTGGCGGTCTGGCTGGTAGTTACAGAATCGCCGAGAAACTGTTTTATCTTATAGTTGGGTATGGTTGGGAGTTTGGTATAGCCATAACTGACCGTAGGCGTAATGATATACCTCAAGTTATTAATTTCCAGCCCCAGGAAGTTGGTCTTCAGGTTAAAGAAACGGTAAATCTTGGTGCTGATATCAGTCCCGGAAGAAAAGACTGTCCGGATGATTGAGGTATTGCCTGAGTCGTCTTTATTGTAGTAGGTATTGCGCGCCTGGACATAGGGGCTAAAACGCAAAAATACTAATCTAAACGGTATGGAGGCCTTATTTGTGGTATCAAACTTGGTCGCGTTCTGGTCATCGCCGGGAGTAGCCGTGGCTATTTTGGAATAGGAATTTGCCAGCTGGTTGATGCTCTCAAAGTAAAACGGCGTATTAGCGATGCGGACGCTGGGCAGGGTATAATTCAGTTCCGGCAGTTTCTCCAGTTGGGTGTACCAGTTATTGACTCGCTTCTGCACGATAAAATCAAATGAGGAATAGTCGAACCCATGATGCGCGGAAAGATACGATAGCGGCAGGGAATCTTTTTCGTATTCGCGGTAGAAAAAATCCTTCAGGATATTATAGTCGGCGCCGTAAATCACCCGCTTGGAATCCACGATTTTATAATATTCGGCCAGGACGTTGGTGCGGTCGGTGGGATCCCATTTATGGCGCAGGCGCACCAGGTACCTCTGGAAGACCTTGGCATTTGCCACGGGCATTTTGCTGAAGGCCTTGGTTTTATTCCTTTCCTGGGTATAATAAAGTTTGAAATCGCCCCTGCCGAATCCCGGCGCGGGAGTGGTATAATTGGCGCCGAAGCCTTCGGCAACCCCAATATATCCCCGGTAATCTAAGAGGACCCTGCCCTGGATATATTGATTGACGTCCGCCCTCCAGATACTCAGGAGATACGGCCCCCATTCCTTACTACTCCCCGGCATAAACTGCACATGCATCAGCGGGTCTTTAAGGCTGTGGTCATACGCCGGCACGTAGAATAACGGCGCCTTATCCACGAAAATAGTGGCGCCCCTGATCTGGACTCTATCATTAGGAAAAAAATTTACCCGCCGGGCGCCGAAACGGTAGTGCGGCCGGTCAAGATTACAGGTGGTAAGATACCCCTTGAAGACCCGGAATTCCGCGTCGCTGATCTTATTAATCGTCCCCCCCTGGCCGAAATAGGGGTTGGAGCGGAAATTCGCGTCCGTGATGGTGCCAACCTTGGCCTCAAAATTATAGCTGATTTTCGCGCCCTCGATTACCCCCTGCGCGTCATCTAAGCGGGCATTTCCTTCGGCGACGCCCTCTTTGGTCTCGGTATTGATGGTCAGCTTCTGGCAGGTCAGTTTGGCGCCCTTATAAGTTACTTCCACGTTACCTGTGGCAACAGCCATCTTGTTATCCGCGGAGTATTCCAGCTGGTCGGCATTGATGGTGATCGGCTTCTTGGCGGCTTCTTCTTTTACGCCGCCGGAGGTGTTTCCTGCCGCCGATTGCGGGGCCGGACTATCTATATTTTCCTGGGCATAGGAGGATAAATTCCAAATTACAAATTCCAAATTACAAAAAATAACCAATAAGCAAATTACCGATTTCCAAAACCTCACTCAGACACTCTCCTTCACTAAAATCCCTGCTCCGATCAGGCCGGCATCGCCGCCCAATCTGGCTTTAAAAATTTTTACGTGGCGCCCCTGCACACTCATCGCCCGCAGCCGGACGGTTTCTCTTACTTGAGAAAATAAAATTTCTCCGGCATTGGCCACTCCGCCGCCGATGACCACCGCATCCAGGTTCAGTAAATTTACTGCGGCCGCCAGGGCAACGGCTAAATGCCTGCCTGCATCCTGCCAGAGCTTCAGCGCTTTCTTATTTTTCATTTTTGCCAAAGCGCTTAATTCTTCGAGCGTGACAGACCGGCCGAAGATTTCCCTGGCATTCCTTCTTATCCGGTTATTTCCTATATACGACTCCAGGCAGGCTATGCCTCCGCAATTACAGCTTGGGCCAAATTCGTTAATCGGCAAATGGCCGAATTCTCCGGCGCAATTATTCGCCCCGCGAAAAAGCTCCCCTCCCAAAATCAACCCTCCCCCTACCCCGGTGCCAAGGGTCAGACAAAGAACATTCTTAAATCTTGCCGCCCGGCCTAACCTGTGCTCGGCCAGAGCCATTAACTTTGCGTCGTTATCCAGGAATACCGGCAGTCTCAATTTCCGGCAAAGGATGGCTTTCAAGTCCACCTCGGCCCATCCGGGGATATTGGGGAAAAAATGCACGATCCCGTTCTTATGGTCTACTGGGCCGGGGAGGCCAAGGCCTATGCCTATCAGGCTCGTTTTTTTAATGCCGCCTGCAGCGATGATGCTGGTAACGGAACGCGCGATTGCCGCGATCAATTCCTCTTTCCTGCGGAAGCGGCGGGTGCCCAGAACCTGCCTGGCCTTAATTTTATATTTGTCGTCCAGCAGCGCGACTTTCAGGTTCGTCCCGCCCAAGTCAACCGCGGCGATATATTTCTTGCTCATTAGTGCAGTATTTTAGCTTAAAAC
>Ga0156240_158_pt1 | contig 10077 bp, 19 predicted proteins | sample RifCSPlowO2_12_FD_107887 | JGI IMG/M metagenome (GOLD analysis project Ga0156240, IMG submission 107887) | Omnitrophica WOR_2 bacterium RIFCSPLOWO2_12_FULL_51_8
CGAGCGTGGCATGGTCATCGCGGCCCCTAAGTCGATTACGCCGCACACCAAGTTTAATGCCCAGGTTTATATTTTGACCAAGGAGGAAGGCGGCAGGCATACCCCGTTCTTTAAGGGCTACCGGCCGCAGTTCTATTTCCGCACCACCGATGTTACCGGGTCGGTCACGCTTCCGGAAGGAACGGAAATGGTAATGCCCGGCGATAACGTGAATCTGACGGTGGAATTGATTACTCCCATCGCCATGGAAAAAGAGTCGCGTTTTGCTATCCGTGAAGGCGGGCATACCGTCGGCGCGGGGGTAGTAACGGAGATTATCGCGTAATGCAGAAGATAAGGATCAAACTTAAAGCCTACGACCATCGTATCCTGGACCAGGCAGTAAAGGATATCGTGGAGACTGTTAAGCGCACGGGCGCCAACATTTCCGGCCCGATCCCTCTGCCGTCCAAGAAAGAAATTTATACGGTATTGCGTTCGCCGGTAATCGACAAGAAGTCGCGCGAGCAATTCGGGTTGGTAACCCACAAGCGGTTGATCGATATCATTGAGCCGACTTCTAAGACCATAGACACTTTGAAAAAACTGAATCTGCCCGCGGGCGTGGACGTAGAGATTAAATGACGGGGATATTAGGTAAAAAAATAGGGATGACCCAGGTTTTCACTGATGACGGCAAGCTGGTAAGCGTTACCGCCATTGAGGCCGGGCCATGCCCGGTGCTGGCAATCAGGGAGAAAAGCATCCAGGTCGGCTTTGGCCTGCTCAAAGAGGCAAAGGTGAATAAGCCCGCGGCAGGTTATTTCAAAAAGCTCAATGTCGCTCCCCGGAGGTTCATCCGCGAACTTTTGAGGGACCCGGCAAAGGAATATCGGGTCGGAGAGGAGCTGAATGTCGGCCTGTTTAAGCCGGGGGATTCCGTGGATATCAGCGGCGTGTCCATCGGCAAGGGCTTCCAGGGCGGGATGAAACGTTGGCATTGGCACGGCGGGCCGCAGACACACGGTTCGATGTCCCACCGCCGCGTCGGATCGCTCGGCTCCAGCACGACACCGGGAAGGGTCTGGAAAGGTCATCACCTGCCCGGCCATATGGGCGCGGTCCGGGTAACTGTGCAGAATCTGCGGGTAGTAAAAGTCGACCCGGAAAATAACCTTTTGTTGGTGAAGGGCGGCATACCGGGCCATAAAAACGGATACGTAATTATCAGGCAGGCTAAAAAATCTAAGCTAAAAATATCATAACACGACTTTGTTAAAAATGCCTTTTTCACAGATTCACACAGATTTTTCAAGGATGCACACAGATTTTCTCATCGATATCAGTGTGAATCCGTCTTTTATCTGTGTGTATCTTATAGTCAAAGGATGAAATTTCCTTAAAATAAGGTCGAAAATTAACATAGTAGTGATCATAAATGGAACCCTACAGCTTACCTATATATAATACCGCAGGCAAAGAAACCGGCTCAATCAAGCTCAATAGCGCTGTCTTTGACGGCAAGGTCAATACCGCCAGCATCTACATCGCAGTAAACGGCTACCGGGCTAATCAGAGAAAAGGGCTTGCCGCGACCAAAACCCGCGGCGAGGTTTCCGGAGGCGGGCGCAAGCCCTGGAAACAAAAAGGCACTGGCAGGGCCAGGGTTGGCTCCATCCGTTCGCCGCTCTGGCGCCACGGCGGGGTAATCTTTGGGCCGCACCCCAGGAATTTCTATTATAAGATACCGGATAAGATTAAAGCCCTGAGTTTAAAGTCAAGCCTCAATGCCAGGCTAAAGGAAAACAATATCCTGGTGCTGGATGAGATGAAGTTAAAAAACCCTAAAACCAAAGAGGCGGCGCAGGTATTCTTCAATCTGAAGGTAGTGGACAGCCGGAATGACGGCCGCGGGCGCGCGCTTCTTTTGTCGGATAAGATTGACTCGCCGCTGAGGAAGGCCTTGAGGAACCTGCCTTTCTTAGGGGTGAATATCGCCAAAGATACCCATACTTATGAGATAATGAGCCACAAAAAGCTGATCATCACCAAGGCAGGCTTAGAAGAGCTTACTCAGAGGTTAAAATAATGATTGCCTCTTGCGATATCGTCATGGCCTTGATGCGCACGGAGAAATCCACGCAAAGAGAACCGGAAGGCAAATACCTCTTTCTGGTGAAAACCGGCGCTAACAAGGTCCAGGTCAAAAATGCGGTAGAGGAATTATACAAGGTAAAGGTCAGAGACGTGAATACCTTCGTTTCCGCGGGTAAATTAAAACGTGTCAGGCACCAGCTGGGCAGGACCGCGGACACTAAAAGGGCCATCGTTACTTTGAAAAAAGGCGAAAAGATAGAAACGGGTGTTTAATGGGCATTAAAACTTATCGTCCCACCACTCCTTCGCGCAGGTTCATTACCGGAGCGGACTTTGCCGAAATCAGCAAGAAAAGTCCGGAGAAATCGCTCCTGCTTCCCTTGAAGAAAACCGGCGGCAGGAATGCCTACGGTCGGCTTACGGTCAGGCACCGCGGCGGCGGGCATAAGCGGATGCTGCGTATCATTGATTTCAAACGTAACCTGCTGGATACGCCGGCTAAGGTCGCGGCTATCGAATATGACCCGAACCGCTCCAGCCGCATTGCCTTGCTGGAATATCCGGATAAAAAGAAGAGCTATATCTTAGCGCCTCTTGGCATTAAAGTTGGAGATACAGTAGTTTCTTCGCTACAGAAGGAGACAGAAATTAAAACCGGCAACTGCCTGCCCTTGAGGCATATTCCGTCCGGCACATTAATCCATAATGTCGAAATCAACAAAGGCCGGGGCGGCCAGATCGTGCGCAGTGCCGGTTCCAGCGCCCAGATCATGGCCAAGGAAGGCGAATTCGCGCACCTGAAACTTCCTTCCGGCGAAGTGCGTTTAGTCAGCCTCGACTGTTCAGCGACTATCGGCCAGCTCAGCAACATCGAGCATGAGGCCATCAGCTTAGGTAAAGCCGGCAGGAGCCGCTGGCTTGGCATCCGGCCGACGGTAAGGGGGCTGGCGATGAACCCCGTTGACCATCCGCACGGCGGCGGCGAGGGGAAGTCCGGACAGGGCAATCCCCATCCGGTAACCCCCTGGGGCAAGCCTACCAAAGGCTATAAGACCAGGAGAAAGCGGATTTATTCGGATAAATTTATCATCAAACGAAGGAAATAACTATGCCTAGATCACTGAAAAAAGGGCCATTCGTCGAAGAGAAATTATTAAGGAAAGTGGAAAGGCTGCGCGGCTCAAATATCCGGCAGGCGATCAAGACCTGGTCGAGGTCTTCCACAGTCAAGGCTAAGAAGGCGCCGGAGAAGACATAATGATTGCCAAGGCAGAAGCAAAATTCTTGAGGATTTCTCCCTCTAAGGTCCGGCAGGTGATCGACTTAGTCAGGGACAAGAGCGCCATGGAGGCGGAGGCCATACTCGTTAACCTCTCTAAGCGGCCCAAAGAATATTTGGCGAAAATACTGAAATCGGCGGTTGCCAATGCCAAGGTAAAGGGTTTTAATACGAGCGAACTTTATATCTCCCGGATCGTCTGTAATCCGGGCCCGAGCTGGAAAAGATTCAAGGCGGCGGCCTTTGGCCGGGCGGCCCCGATCAAAAAGCGCACATCGCATATCAGGATCGAGCTGGATATTAACAAGAGATAAGAGAGGTGAAGATGGGACAGAAGGTTCATCCGTTCATACAGAGAATAGGCTTTATCCGGACCTGGAACAGCCGTTGGTTCGCCAAGCCTAAGGACTTTGCCCCCAATATTTACGAAGATTACCAAATTCGCAAGTTTATCCGCAGCCGTTTTAAACAGGCAGCTATTTCCAACATCATTATCGAGCGGCTGGCGGAAAAAATCAGAATCCGCATCCTTTCTGCCCGCCCGGGAATCATTATCGGCAGGCACGGAGCGGATATCGAACGGCTGCGCGAAGATTTGAACAGTTTGGTAAAAAAGGAAATTTCCATTGATATCGAGGAAGTGAAGAACCCTTCCATTGACGCGCAGCTAGTGGCGCAGAATATCGCTTTCCAGCTGGAAAAGAGAATCGCCTTCCGCCGCGCGGTGAAACGCGCGATGGAGCAGTCGATGAACGCGGGCGCAAAAGGCATCAGGGTATGCTGCGCCGGCAGGTTAAACGGAGCGGAAATGTCCCGCACCGAAACCTACAAGGAAGGCAAGGTCCCGCTGCAAACACTGCGCGCGGACATAGATTACGGTTTCGCCGAAAGCCTGACTACCTATGGCCTGATCGGGGTTAAGACCTGGATCTATAAAGGCGATATCCTGATCAAAAAGAATACCCCGGAAGCGGCAGCTGCCGTCGAAAAGGAATAAAAGATGCCTTTGATGCCCAAAAGAGTAAAATACCGCAAGCTGCAAAAAGGCAAGCGCCGCGGAGTGGCGACTACCGGCGCGGAGCTGGCTTTCGGCGAATTCGGCCTGAAATCCTTAGAGAACGGCTGGATCAAAAATACCCAGATTGAGGCGGTGCGCGTGATCATTGCCCGGCAGCTGCACAAGGGCGGCAAGCTCTGGATCCGGATTTTCCCGGACAAGTCCATCACCAAGAAACCGGCGGAAGTGCGCATGGGCAAGGGCAAAGGCGAGTTAGACCACTGGGTAGCGGTAATCAAGCGCGGCCGCATACTTTTTGAATTAGGCGGGGTGCCGGAAGAATACGCGCGCCAGTGTTTCCGCCTGGCGGCATATAAATTGCCTTTAAAAACAAGATTTATTACGCGCACGCATAGATAAAAATGAAGACACGGGAATTGCGCAGCCTCAGCCGGGACGAATTAACTGATAAGATTAAAACTCTGAAAGAAGAGCTTTTTAAATTAAATTTTGAACGTTACGGCGGCCGGGTGGAAAAACCGCACAAGTTTAGCCTGATCAGGAAGGAAATCGCGCGCATCCATACCTTATTAAACGAGAAAAAAGAGAAATAATATGGGCAAGAAAAAAGAATTCACCGGTAAGGTAATCAGCGATAAGATGCAAAAAACCGTGGTTATCAGGACTATGCGTCTCTCCAAGCATCCCAAGTACGGAAAGATTGTCAAGCGGCACAACAAATTTAAGGCGCACAACGAGGGCGATCTGGCAAAAATGGGGGATACCGTCCTCATCCGGGAAACCCGCCCGCTTTCCAAGGATAAGCGCTTCAGGGTCGTCAAGGTGGTGAAAAAGGCCGCGGGCGGGCAGCCGGCCGTGAAAGAGCAGGAGATATGATTCAGCTGCGCACAATCTTAGATATCGCCGATAATACCGGCGCCAAGCGCGCCTCGATGATCGGCGTATTGGGCAGAAAAGGCAAGAGTTTTGCCGTGGTAGGCGATATCGTCAACGTGAATATCAAGGAGTCATCGGCCTATGCGGTGATTAAAAAGGGCGAGGTAGCCAAAGCGGTCATCGTGCGCTCCAAATCCCCCCTCCGGCGCCCGGACGGCTCAATTTTACGCTTTGACCGCAATGCCATTGTTTTCATTGACGCGCAGTTTAACCCCCGCGGCACGCGCGTGTTCGGCCCGGTGGCCAGGGAATTGAGGGAGAGGAACTTCGCCAAGATTATCTCCTTAGCGCCAGAGGTCATATAGAGGTATGAGTAAGATTAAAAAGGGCGATACGGTCCAGATCATGAAGGGGAAAGACAGGGGTAAGAAAGGCAAGGTCGTCGCTGTTTTTCCCAAAGAGTATCGCGCGCTGGTAGAGGGCCTGAACCTGGCAAAAAAACATAAGCGGCAGACCAGGCAGGACCAGCAGGGGGGGATCCTGCAGATCGAGGCGCCCATAAGCATCAACAATCTGGCGCTCTTTTGCAGAACCTGCAGCCGCCCGGTGCGGGCCGGTTTTTCCATCCTGCAGGATAAGACAAAGGCAAGGATCTGTAAAATTTGTAAAGAGGCAATTTAATACACAGATTAGCACAGATGAAAAGATGCAAGATGATCGCAGATACCGTCGGAAAATCTGCGCCCATCTGCGCAATACAATTTGTATAGACATGACACCGAGATTATTAGAAAAATATCGTAATGAAATCGCTCCGTTACTAATGGAAAAATTTCAGCTGAAGAATAAGCTGGCAGTGCCGCGCCTGGAAAAAATAGTCGTCAATATGGGCGTAGGGGAAGGCATTCAGGATATTAAGATCGCGGAAAAGGCGATGGATGAATTGGGGCAGATTACCGGGCAGCGGCCGATTTTAAGGCGGGCGAAAAAGGCGATCGCTAATTTTAAAATCAGAGAGGGCCTTCCGGTTGGCTGTAAGGTAACCCTGCGGCGCGCGGTGATGTACGAATTTATGGACCGCCTGCTGAATGTCGCCCTGCCGCGGATCCGGGATTTTCGCGGGGTATCGGCGGGCTCCTTTGATAAGGAAGGGAATTATTCGCTGGGGTTATCGGAACAGGGGATCTTCCCCGAAATCGAATATGACAAGATTGGCCGTACCCAGGGCATGGATATTACCTTCGTGCTCAGAAACGCCAAAAACAAAGAGCGGGCGCGGGAATTGTTAAAGCTGTTCGGGATGCCTTTTGCTACCAAGGAACAATAAGCGATGGCTAAAAATTCACAGATTGCCAGATGGAAGAGGCCGGCAAAGTTTTCCACCCGTAAATACAACCGCTGCCACATCTGCGGCCGTTCCGGCGGGTATTTGAGAAGGTTCCAGCTTTGCCGCATCTGTTTCCGGGAATTAGCCTGGCAGGGTCTAATCCCGGGGGTCAGAAAAGCCAGCTGGTAAGAAAGAGGGAGACAAAGAATGTCGAGGACTGATTTAATTGCCGACTGTTTTACTATAATCCGCAATGCCATTTTGGCCAAGAAGGAGAACGTGGACACGCCTTCTTCGGGCACTATAAAGAATATCCTGGCGATCTTAAAAAGAGAGAATTACATAGAAGATTTTAAATTGATCGAAGATAAAAAACAGGGCCTAGCGAGGATTTACCTGAAGTACCTGGCCGGCAGAAGCGCCATCAGGAATATCAGGCGCGCTTCACGGCCTGGCCTGCGCCTATATGTCAAGCGCGCCAAGGTCCCGACTGTCCTGCGCGGAAGAGGCCTGGGGCTGATTTCTACCTCCAGGGGGATCCTTACCGACAAAGAGGCCCGCGAACAAGGATTGGGCGGCGAAGTCATCGGATATATCTGGTAAGCGAGGGCTTGACTTATGGAGCCCGAAGGGCGACATAAGCCAATGCCCGAACTTACCCCCACACCAATTGGTAGATAACCAAGGTGAATGCTCAATTGGTGTGGGGGTTAATTCACGCATAAACTTACGAATACGATCGTATTCGTAAGTTTAGCGTTCATTAAATGTCAAGGATCGGGAAAAAACCGTTAAAAATACCTCAAGGCGTCAAGGTCGAAGTCAAGGACGGCGTCGTTTCTGTCGAAGGGCCAAAGGGTAAATTGGCGCGCCTCTTGCCCTTTAGGATCACCGCGCAGATTGAAAATGGCTGCCTTATTTTAAAACGCGCCAGCGACCTCAAGCAGGATAAGGCGCTGCACGGTCTTTTCCGGGCGCTGATCAATAACATGCTTGTAGGCGTCACCGAAGGCTACACCAAGGAGATGGAGATTATCGGCGTCGGCTTTAAGTCGCAGGCGCAGGCCAATAAGTTAACCATGCAGCTTGGTTTTTCGCACCCGGTAAATTTTATTATCCCGGAGGGGATAAAGATCGAAACCCCCAAGCCGAATCAGATAGTTATCAGGGGCATCGATAAAGAGAAGGTGGGCGAAGTTGCCGCGGAAATCCGCGCGGTCTACCCGCCGGAACCCTATAAGGGCAAGGGTATACGTTTTGCGGGCGAATACGTGAAGAAAAAAGTCGGCAAGGCCCAGGCTGCCACTAAATAAATGATGGGTGTCCATAATCGTTTTCGTAATGAAAAGGTTTCGGTTGCGGCTACGTATCGTCTATCGTAAATCGTTCAAAAGGGTTTCGTTTAAGAATACGACACACGAAACCGAAGACGATTTACGATACGTAGCCGAAACCTAAAACCGATTTAGACGATAGACGATAAATGAATTATGCGTACTGCTCAAATAAATGAAAGAAGACCTTAGGGCTAAAAGGCATAGGGCGATAAAGCTAAGGATGCGCGGGACGGCTGAAATACCGCGCCTCGTCGTGCGCCGCAGTTTAACAAATATGAGCGCCCAGGTTATCGACGACGCGGGTAACAAAACTTTGCTTTCCCTGGCTTCTTACGACAAGGGGATAAAAGGGAATTTCCCTTCCAGCGGGAACGTGAAATCCGCGGAAGGTTTCGGGGCTGTCTTTGCCGCTAAGGCCAAAGAAAAAGGCATTACCAAAATAATCTTCGACCGGGCGGGTTACTTGTACCACGGCCGGATCAAGGCCTTTGCCGATGCCCTAAGAAAAGGGGGTCTTAAGTTCTAAATGCGAGAAATCAATATTGAGCGTCAACCGGAATTGATCGAAAAGGTGATCACCATTAACCGCGTAGCCAAGGTCACCAAGGGCGGCAAGAAACTGCACTTCAGCGCCTTGGTCGTGGTGGGAGATACCAGGGGCAAGGTCGGTTTCGCGCAGGATAAGGCAAACGAAGTGGCCAATGCTATCCGTAAGGCCCTGACCAAGGCCAAGAAAGAGCTTTTCCGGGTCCCCCTGGAAGGATCCACTATCCCGCATGAAATCATCGGCTCCTACGGCGCCGCCAGAGTCCTTTTAAAGCCGGCATCCGAAGGAACCGGGGTCATTGCCGCCGGACCGGTGCGCGCCATCTGCGAGGCGGCAGGGATAAAGGACATCCTGACCAAATGCCTGAAATCAAACAACCCGGTGAACGTAATCAAAGCTACGGTCGACGGCTTAAAAAATTTAAAAGTTTAAACTATGGAAAAAAAGGATCTTCAGCAGTCCGGGCTTTTTAATCTTCGTCCGCCGCGGGGGGCGCATAAGAAGAGAAAAATACTCGGCAGGGGCCCTGGTTCCGGCCACGGAAAAACTTCCACCCGCGGCAGCAAGGGCCAGACCTCGCGCGCCGGCCGGCATTTCTATCTCGGCTTTGAGGGCGGGCAAAGCCCGTTAATCCGTAGAATGCCTAAACGGGGCTTTAGCAGCAATTTCCGCAGAGAATACCAAATCGTGAACTTATCGGACTTAAGCCGCATCGAGGAAGCCGAAATCGGGCCGGCATTGCTTGAGGAGCGCGGATTAATCAAGGATAAATTTAAACTGATCAAAATATTAGGGAATGGTGAAATCAAAAATCCCTTAACTGTGCGGGCGCACGGCTTTTCCAAAAAGGCCCAGGAAGAGATCCAGAAGGCAGGCGGTAAGGCAGAGCTTATCAAATAATATTAGTATGTTCAACGCGCTGATCAACGCTTTTAAAATACCGGACTTAAAGCGCCGGCTGATAATTACCGGCCTGCTGATCGGGATTTACCGCGTGGGCTGCTATATTCCCACCCCGGGCATCGACGGAGCGGCGCTGGCGGAATTCTTTTCCCGCATCGCAAAAACTCAGGGCGGCACGATCTTTGGCATCATCAATATGTTTTCCGGAGGCGCAATGGAGCGGCTGACCATCTTTGCCCTGGGGATCATGCCCTATATTTCTGCCTCGATCATCTTGCAGCTTTTGACCGCGGTAATTCCCGCTCTGGAAAAAATCGCCAAAGAGGGAAAGGCCGGCTACGAAAGGATCAACCAGTATACCCGTTATTCCACGGTCGTCCTTTCGATTATCCAATCTTTCTTTATCGCCCTCTGGCTGGAAAGCCCGGATCGGTTCGAAGGCCTAAGGATAGTGATCCATCCGGGATGGGGTTTTCGTATCCTGACCGTCCTTACTCTGACCACCGGCACGATATTCATTATGTGGCTGGGCGAGCAGATTCAGGAAAGAGGGATCGGTAACGGTATCTCTCTGGTGATCACCGCCGGGATCATCTCGCGCATCCCCAGCGCCTTGCACCTGTTGTACCGCTCGATTACCCAGCGCCAGATACAGCCGGTCACTTTAGCGGTAATGGCGGTCTTTCTGGTAGTAGTGGTCTTCGCGGTAATCAT